>FPIC01000678.1_pt1 | contig 10978 bp, 12 predicted proteins | sample 1504481 | NCBI WGS metagenome assembly FPIC01 (sample SAMEA4475357, study PRJEB15587) | soil metagenome | biome: Soil; feature: Field | place: India | collected 2015-03-11 | depth 0 m
GAGAGAAAGAAAAGCCATCGGGTAAGTTGGTTTTGACGAGCAGCGTTAACGACCTCGTCACCGTTAATGTGACCGTTAGGTTGCTCAATCACCGAGAGGAACCGATTGGGCAAATTTGGCGGGGGAAATTGACGGTCCCTCCTGGCAAAACAATGGAGCGCCCACTCCCTTTGCGATTATCCCGTTTCGGCGTTTACTTCGTTGAAACTCAAATTGAGCCCTTGACAAAAACTCAAACCCTTCATTCAATGCGCCTTACAACCTACTCATCCGTTTGTTGGCTTCCAGAACCCGCTCCAGTTTGGGACGAAAGCCCGTTTGGCGTCTGCACTCACTTCGGTCAGTTCAAGCACAAAGTTCCTGATACTTTGGAACTCATCAAGCAGATGGGTTCTGCTTGGATTCGCGATGAACTTTACTGGAGTGCAGTTGAGCGCGAGAAAGGCAAATTTGAGTTTCCCGAATACTACGACACCTACATGAAGGCTGTCGGCAGCTTAGGCATTCGCCCACTCATCATCTTCAACTATGCAAACCGCCATTACGACAAAGGGCTCGCACCGCACACTGACGAGGGCAGGAAAGCATTCGCTCGGTATTGTGTGGAATTAATGAAGCGCTACGGTCAAATTTGCCGACACTGGGAAGTCTGGAATGAGCCGAACATCGGTTTTTGGCAGCCGAAACCCAACCCCGAAGATTACACCAACTTGCTCAAAACCGTTTACGAAACTGTCAAGTCCATTGATCCTCAAGGGGTTTTAGTCGGAGTTTGCACTGCTGGGACGGATTTCGGTTTCATTGAGGAAGTTCTCAAGCGTGGTGGGGGCAAATTCATGGACGCAATTTCGGTTCACCCATATCGTTATCCCAGGTCCCCTGAGGTGACCGATTTCGTCGGCGAGATGATGCGGCTGAAAGAGTTGCTTGACAAGTATGGTGTTGGTCACTTGAAAGTTTGGCTGACAGAGTTCGGCTACCCAACTCACATAACAGGTGGGACACCCCAGTGGTTATCTGCAGCCTACATCGTCCGAACTTTCCTTTGGGCACTAACGCTCCCTTTCATTGAACGATTGTTCGTTTACGACTTTCAAGACGATGGCGAAGACCCAACTTACAACGAACATAATTTCGGGCTAATCAAATTTGATAGTTCGCCAAAAGTCGGTTATGCAGCATTCAACACGATGGTGAGGATGCTTCACCGAAAGCATTTCTCCCGACAAGTTGATGTAAGCGATGGCGTTGTTTGTCTTGTGTTTGCAGGGGACGATGGGGAAGTTTGGGCATTGTGGGCGATTGAAGGTGAACGGAAAGTCAATATCCAAGTCCCCTCAAAGACGGTCACCGTCACCGACTTGATGGGAAATGTCCAAACCATCCGTGCTGTCAAAGGGCAAGTGAGCCTGACCTTGACAGCGGAGCCGATTTTCGTTCGTCTACCTCACAGTTGACCTCAACTTCTTCGCTATCGCAATTCGCAGAACTCTCGTCACTAAAATGACAATCATGCCACAAAAGTGCGATGCACTTACATTAAACTTCTTGCGTGAAAGTAAAGAAGCCATTCTCTATCCCTTCCTCTACCAACTGTCATCACTTCCTTTCATATCTCCCACGCCATCCTCTTCCTTCTCATCTCTTCCATGTTCACCAAACCTGCCAACAACTTAATCGTCTCTCCATATCCCTTTCCCTGTTGATTTCCCTATCTTCCAAAGACAATTTGAACTTTCCACCTGCTCCTATTGCCCTTTCCCTTCTCTTTCTTGACCACCTTCTCTCCTCAAAATCAGGATAGGCTTTATTGAGAACAGCCATAAGTTCCTCAAAGGCTTGTGGGAAAATCCCAGTGAGGCTACGGAAGATGGTGGGGCACTTTTGGGCTCTTTGCAAGTTAAGCATCGTCTTTCTCACCAATCTTTGCTAACCTGTTTCCCACCGCATCATATTCGTAACTGAAAGTGTAACCTTAACTTCCCACCCTCTGCTCACTTACAAGCCTGAACAATGGGTCATAGTTGTATGTCACTACATTCCCATCCCCACTCAACAACATTGTCAACCAATCCATCAACATTGTAGCTGTAACTAAGGTAACCGAAAATTTGACCGTTACTCTTTCTGTGCTTTACCTCAACAACTTGTCCTGCAACATCGTAACTTATCGTCTCCAATGTCCCATTGACATTTGTTTGCTGAGCCAAATTGCCATCTTCATTGTAAGCGTAACTTGTCGTCCCTGCTCCATTAACATACTCAACCAACCTTCCTGCACTATCGTAACTGAAACTTGCTTCTAAACCAGTCCAATCGGTTCTATTCACCAACCTCCCTGCATTTTTCCCGGTTGAAAGAGTGGGTCCAACCGTAGCCGAAGAGTTGAAGGGATGAAGCAGAACCGCTGTTGTGGAAAAGGGTCAGAGAGACATTAAGTCCCCGTCCTGAGAAAGAGACGATGGGGATTTGAGTGAACAAGTTTCCTGTGACGATATTGGCTGAACCTGAAGGGAGAAATTTGGTGTGAACCTTCCCAACTTTCAGGTTCACCTGCTTCAAGGATCGGTCCAACCACTATTGCTGAGGGTAAAGATTGCTCTCCAGAGGATTGATGACCGAGGAGGAGAGGGCAGCAGCACCGCTTACAACCTTCAACCACTTTCTTCTTGACATAGTGTCTTTTTGAGCGCCCAAGAGGTAGTGGTCACGGTAAAGTCCGCGCCACATCTTTCTCTCCTCCCTTTTTGCTTATTGACATCAAAATTTTGACTTCCCCCTTCCGATGTCAATTAAGTGAAAATTCACGGTTTTGAAGGAAGTTTTCGGGGATTTGTGGTAGGCATGTTTTACATGTTCACTGCTTCAAGTAAAGCGAAGTAATTCTCTGGTGGTGTTCCTGGAAGGATTGTATTACTTGAACCAAGAATTAACCGACCTTTGCTTTTGCACCGCTCAACAATTTGTGCAACGCACTCCTTGATTTGGTAGAGAGTGCCAAGTCTAAGCAATCTGCAACTGACATTGCCCCAACATGTCAAATTGGGATAACGCTCTTGCAGGTCAGTAATCCTCATGCCTGCATCATAGTCAATTTCACCGTAACCGTCAATGCCTGCCTCAACGAACAAATCATCCGCAATGCTCCAAAGGTTGCCGTCGCTGCGGAAAAGGTATTTCAGCCCAAACTTGTGTGCGTGCTCAACAATTTGCTTGTAACAAGGAAGCACGTGGCGACGGAAGAAATTCGGTCCGTAGATTGGACCGTGATTGTCAGCCAAGTCACCACCGCCCCAAATTACCTTAACGCCGAGTTTTGCAAGGCTCTCTATTTGAAGGCATCCCAATGCTGCTTGAGCCCTCAAGTATTCACCGACAAGTTCTGGTGCGAGGGCACATGCTGTCAACCATTCCTCGTTCAGCGGGACGGAAAGCATCGCGGCGCTCCAAACAAGTTCAAATTCATCTCCAGCGACTTTTAGCCACTCACTAACCTCGCTTTCAAATGCAACTTTACCTTGTTCGTCCCAATTTTCAACTGCATCCCACATCGTTTCAATCGCTTTCATTATCCGCTCCTCTCCGAGCCAAACTGGTGGTTCACTGTATGCGACTGGACCGTAAGTTTTTGCAATTGGGTCATAGCGGTAGATTACCCAATAACCGTCAGGGTCTCCGTAGAGGAACTCAAACTCGCTCACTTGTTTCGTTGGGCGACCGCGAAGCCAAGGTTTTGAAATTGCTCCAAAACTAAGCAACCGACATAAATCTCGCTTGTCTTGCTTGACTTTTTCAATGAACTCTCTGTAAGCGCTTTTCCCTTTAACACCTGCAACTGCCTCCTGATAATGCAGCATAACCCCACCTGTTGCGGCATCACGGCAAAGGATTTTTGATGCCACATCGGAAGTGAAAGACTGTTCGTAAACTGGCACTTTCTCTTTCCCTTCACCGTAAAATGCGGCGACGAATAGTTCCCGTCTCGTCACCTTAATCACTCCCACTTAAACTTAGAGTGCACTTATCCTCGCAAACCGAGAAGAATGTCAACCCAACCTAATACTCCCTCTGTCTGCCAAAGCAATAATACAAAATGCAGAAAAAGGTAAGCGCCAGCAAAATGATTTATGCGTCGGAATATAGTGGCGTAGACCGTGATAGGTCACTTAACAGTGTAAAGGAGGTTGACGAAAATGGATGCGATGACGCGGAGGAAATTTTTGAAGTTTGCAGTATTGCTCAGCAGTGCTGGAGTAGTCGCGGGAACTCAAAAATCTTGCAAGTATGGAGGATGGATTGCGATGAGAGCAAAGGCGACGGGGTTCTTTAGGATTGAACAGATCAAAGGTGTCTGGTGGTTCGTTGACCCTGATGGGCATTTGTTCATCTCAAAAGGTGTCAACCATGTTAGTTTCCATGGTGACCATTGTCCAGCATTGGGCTATTCGCCTTACCACCGAAATGTTTCAGCAAAGTATGGAAGCGAAGAGAAGTGGGCTGAAGAGACAGTGCAAAGGTTGAAATCTTGGGGGTTCAATACTATTGGCGCTTGGTCTTCGGCTTCTCTCTTCCGTCTGATGCCATACACCCTCATCTTGAACATGGCTGCTCGTGCAGGCGCCGATTGGGTTCGTGGTACTTTTCCAGATGTTTTTGACCCAAAGTTTCGCCAGACACTTGACAATATTGCAGCGAAGGAATGTGCGCCTCGCAAAAATGACCGCTTGCTGATTGGCTACTTCACCGACAACGAATTGCGTTGGGGGCCGGACTGGCGCTCAACTCGTCATTTACTTGACGATTACTTGCTTTTGCTTTCATCAGAAGCACCGGGAAAGAAGGTGCTGCTTGACTTCTTCCGCAAACGCTATTCCACTATTGAGGCTTTTAACAATGCTTGGGGGCTTCAATTGGGCAGTTGGGATGAATTGACAAAATTGACAGAGTTGCCACCCTCACCTTCTGGGGAAGTTGAAAAGCGTAGACTCTCTGATCGGATTGACTTTTTGCGCGTTATTGCTCGTGAATATTTCCGTGCCTGCAGGGACGCAATTCGCAAACACGACCCAAATCACTTGATTTTGGGTGCCCGTTTTGCAGGCTATGCTCCCCGCTCTGTCGTTGAGGCGATGGGAGAATTTGTTAATGTCGTCTCGTTCAACTGGTATGGGTTTGAACCACCAGTCAAGATACTGGACGAACTTCACCAAACTACGGGTAAACCTGTGATGATAACCGAATTTTCTTTCAAAGCGATGGACAGTGGTTTGCCTAACACAAGGGGAGCAGGACGACCTGTGCCAACTCAAAAAGACCGCGCTGACCACTTTGAACGGTTCGTTACTGCACTCATGAAATTGCCTTACTGTGTCGGCTATCACTGGTTTCAATGGAGTGACCAACCAGCGCAAGGAAGGTTTGACGGTGAAAATAGCAACTACGGACTTGTTAAGGAAAACGACGAACCTTGGGAACTGCTCACGCAAAGGATGAAAAAAGTGAATGAGCTAGTTGAAGAGATACACTCAGGCTGAGATTTAAAACCTTGCTTTTCCGCTTTGAAGAGGCTAAAATGTTGGGTGATGGCAAAACAAGGGAGGTGCATTGAGATGGAACGGCTGATAGGTGATTTGCTTTCTCAATGTGTGCGCAACCCTTCTTTGGGGGGGATGTTCATCTGGATTGCTTTTGTGACCATCGTGATTTGGTCGCCATATTTGCTCCCGCAAAGGCTTTCGGGACTCGCCTACCACATCTTCGTATATGGAATGCTTGGAATCTTTTCAGAACGATGTGTTCACTTGACTTCTTTTCCCCTGCCCTCACCTCCCTTACTTGAATTGACTGCACTTTGCTTGACAGCACTTATCGTTTGGGTTGAATCGGTGAACCGAAAGCAAGAGAAGGATCAACGAAAACTTTCATGGCAGAAAGAACAGTCTCGTGACTGGTTAAACACAGCGAGACTTGCATTGTGGGCAACTTTGACTCTTATGCCTGCGATCAAATGGTTGTAGGTTTTCTATCCTTTACACCCCTTCAAACAATCTAACCATTTGTCAACATCGTCCCGCAATTGTCTCCACTTGCCTCTGTTTTCGTCCCATGTGTCAAAATGCAATTGGTGTCATTTAAACTTGCGAAAGGAGGCGGTTTGAGTGGCTACTGTTTACTACGATGCGGATGTGGGTTTGGAGCCGTTGCAAGGGAAAGTGGTTGCTGTGTTAGGTTATGGCAGTCAAGGGCACGCTCACGCTCAGAACTTGCATGACAGCGGTATTAAAGTCATTGTGGGATTAAGAGCAGGTAGCAAAAGTTGGGAGCGTGTGAAATCCGACGGGCTTGAACCCGCAACGATTGAAGATTCTGTCAAGCAAGCCGATTTGATCGCTTTCATGACACCAGACACGGAAATGCCAACAATGTATTGCGAAAGTGTTGCTCCCAATTTGCGTGAAGGTCAAGCGCTTTTGTTTGCCCACGGCTTCAACATCCACTACCGTCAAATCGTTCCACCACCAACCGTTGATGTCATCATGGTTGCACCCAAAGGTCCTGGTAACTTGGTTCGGCAAATGTATGTTGAGGGTAAAGGTGTTCCTGCACTGATTGCCGTACACCAGAATCACACTGGCAAAGCGAAGCAATTGGCTCTCGCTTACGCAAAAGCGTTGGGGGCAGCAAGGGCGGGAGTGATAGAAACTACCTTCGCTGAGGAGACCGAAACAGACCTCTTCGGTGAGCAGTGCGTTTTATGTGGCGGCGTAACCGAACTAATTCGTGCTGGCTTTGAGACACTTGTTGAGGCAGGTTATCAACCCGAAGTTGCCTATTTTGAGTGCTTGCACGAACTTAAACTCATCGTTGACTTGATTTATTCGCAAGGGATAAGCGGTATGAGAAAGTGGGTGAGCGATACAGCCAAATACGGCGATATCACGAGAGGACGACGAGTTATCAACGAATCCGTCCGCAAGGCAATGAAAGAGATACTTGAGGAAATACGAAGCGGTCAATTCGCACGCGAATGGGTGCTTGAAAACCAAGCAGGGCGACCCGTTTTCCATGCCGAACTTGAACGACAAAGCAAGCACCTAATTGAACAGGTGGGGCAAAAGTTGAGGGCGATGATGCCTTGGCTTCAAACACAAGAGCGAAGGTGATCCTGAAAGGGGCGAGGCAAAGCCTCGCCCTAAAAGTTTTCATTAGTGCTTGCTATACAGGAAGGGGTGAACAAGTTTGACGAAAGTTCTTGAAGGGCAATTGACGGCGCGAGGGTTAAGGTTTGCTATCGCTGTCAGCCGCTTCAACAGTTTGGTGACGCAAAGGTTACTTGACGGTGCTTTGGATGCGTTGAGAAGGCACGAGGTGGACGAGGGTTCAATTACCATTGCTTGGACGCCAGGATCGTTTGAACTCCCCCTTGTCGCTCAAAAGTTTGCGAAAAGCGGTAAGTATGATGCTGTGATTTGCCTGGGTTGCATCATTCGAGGTGATACACCGCATTTTGAGTATGTTGCGAGCGAAACATCGAAGGGAATTGCGCAAGTTATGCTGGACACAGGTGTGCCCGTCGTGTTCGGCGTCGTCACTGCTGATAACCTTGAGCAAGCACTTGAGCGAGCAGGTGCAAAAGCGGGTAACAGAGGCTTTGACGCTGCGATGACAGCGATGGAGATTGCGAATTTGCTCCGAAAGATGGAAACCGATGGCTAAAAGCAAACTTATGTCTCATGCTTAGGTTTGGGACGATGAGCCAATTTTCAGGATTCGCCTCGTTGAGGCAGTCGTTTTTGGATTTGGGGTGGGAAGTTAGGCTTAGCGCTAAACCTTTTGGCATTTGAAAGGCGCTCAAAAAGCGCTCTTGGGACTCGGTCAATGTATTTGAGCGACTCGTGAAAATTCAAGACATCGTCAATGGAGATTGGTGGCAATTGCGAAAACCGTTCTTCCTCTTCAGGAGAAATTTCTGTCAAGGGAAGTTCCCAAACTAACTTTGCACCAGCCCAAACATCTGGCGGTAAAGTGGTGTAACCCTCAAACCGACACTTTGGACATCGGTAATGAACTTGCAACTTAACAACACCGTTGCCCAATATCCAAACCCCCGTGACCTGCCCTTGTTTTATCATTTTGCCACAACGACGACAAGTCACAGGGCGCTTCATCCTGTTAGTTCACCTCCTTAGAGGTTCTCACTATCACCGTAAAAATTTTTGCCACAGTTTGAAGGGGATGACGAATTCGAAAAATTCTAGTAAACCTAACCTCCTTCGGATGGTGGTTCTTCTGAGCCGTAGCAAAAAGGTGTGAAAGAAACAAATCGGCGCATCAGAAAGTGGACAATTTGAGAACTGCTGAAAGAAAGAACTCGGCGCAAGGGATTGAAGCCATGTATGTTTAGTTGCGTAGACGTAGGTCTTAGGATTAGCCGAACCCAATCTGCAAGATGCCGTTTTCAAGTTTGGCACCTTTGGGCTCTTGCTTTGCCAAGATATGAGGTAAAACGATGTGGCGCTTTATATTGCCCACTCTGACAATTAATTCGTCACCCTTCCTGAGCAATTGAATGTCGCTTTTCTCAACGAAAGGCATATGCAATTCAAGCCAGTAATTCTTCCCTCGCTTGACAATTCGCATAGGTTTGCTATCAGCGAATTGTTCGGTTGGGTCGTGACCGCCATAAAGGTCTTTAGCCATTTGTCTCAATGCCTCAGTTCCGACAACTTCTCGTTCGTAAAGCCGAACCTTAAAGATTGGCAATGAGCCAAATGAAGCCTCTAATTCCTCCAAGTATCGCTGTTGCGATGCTTTCCATTCCACAAAGTATTCATCAGTGATTTCATCAGGCAAAACTTTATTTGCAATTACGGCGTCGCAGACGAATCCGAACATGTTCAGGTAAGTGTAAGCGCGACGTGTTTCTTCAATCACCATCTTTTCTGGGTTAAGCACCAACCTTATGGAAGTTACCTTCGGGTTTGCGATGACTTCTTTCATTTCCCCGACACGCTTGTATAGCCGTTCTACTGTGTCGTAAACTTCATCCCCGGGCAAAGGGATTGAAAAGACTTCGTCCGTAAACCTTCGGATTGTCCCAACAACCTTTCTCTCAACGTGAAACAACCTGCGCATATACCAACCGATCATCTCAGGGAAGTGAAGTAGCCTCAAAGTCGCACCTGTAGGTGCGCAATCGACGACGATGACATCGTAAGCATCTTGTTCGTAAAACTGGCGAATTTTCAAGAGACTGAAAAGTTCGTCCATACCTGGCAAGATTGAAAGTTCCTCCGCGACAATATCGTCAACCCCTTGAGAGGTGAAAAGCGTTGAAAGGTAATCTTTGACCACTGCCCAATTTTCCTCAATTTCTCTGAACGGGTCAATTTCAAGCCCCCAAAGGTTTTTCGCCAACGGCGTTGGTTCGCTGCGGATGTGTTGACTGAATGAATCTGCAAGGGAGTGAGCAGGGTCGGTGCTCATGACCAAAGTCCGATATCCCAATTCAGCACAGTAAATTGCAGTCGCCGCAGAGATACTGGTCTTCCCCACTCCACCTTTTCCTGTGTAAAGCAACACTCTCACATTGATCACCTCTATTGAAAGTTTGCCATTGCAAAAATGGAAATGGCTTAGAAGGTGCGGCTTGAATGAAGATTAATCGCCTTGAGGGAAGAACGGAGGGAGAATCAATTATGGTGAGCGAGCCGACGCAATTCAATACGGCAAACAGGGCAATAAGCCCGATGACCTCGATAAAGTGCTTTACATCGTGGACATTCCTTAAAACCGTGACGCCGCTTCCATTGGTTCAACCGAAGAAACTGCTCAAATACACGGGCAACTTTTTCCCTCAATTCTGGGTCTTTGATGGGGGCGACAGTCTGTTCAATTAGGGATTTCTCACGGGATGAAAGTACTAACCGAGATAACTCTCGTTCTATTTGCTGCACTTTGACGGTTTCTTCAGGTTGAACAACTCCAATTCGGATGCGAATGTCAAGGGGTTCAAATTGAGCGGTCTCACGAATCCTACGGCGCAACTCATCTTTTCGGTATTGAAGTTCGTTGGCTACAGCGGGGTTGCTGGCGACCACAGTAACTACCCCGTCTTTTACATGTCGCACTTGAGTGCGTTTCGCCAATTGGTCGCCAACAATTTGTCGCCATTTCAATTTCAGCACATTTTTGAGCCACTCGGGCGAAGCAAGTTGCCCGACAATCTGTTCTAAGACATTACGCACTGGTTCCACAGTGCGACCCTCCAAAATGGCGGCGTGTCTCACCCCCTTTTCGCCCCTGAGCATCTTCTTCCTTCATTCACTCACTTCCACGCAATTTGACAGTTTAACACTATCCATTTCAATAGGCAAGAGTTTGAACCAAGAACGGTTGATTTACACTGGTTGGTTTTCAAATTGACTGCAATAGGTAGGACATCCTTCTAAGCAAGGGAGCCCTTTTCTTGGGGGTCAGTTCCCATTGAACCGTAAAGCCCACCTTTTTCTGTCCGCATTCTCCTTGACATAATTTTTCAGGGTTTTCTCTGTGGCTTTTTAGAAACAGAGGCAAACTAATTGGCAATGTCGGGTTGGTGTGAGGAAATTTTGGTGACGAAAACTTGCTTAGCGGACAAAGGGTAAAGGCACTGTTACCTTCTTTTCGCCTGCACGGTTTCTCTCCCACACTTAATCCCTTCTCGCTTCCGTATGGTTAAATTGCTGTGTCAATAGGGCGAAAGGGCAAATCAGTTTGCTTGTAAAGCAAGGGTTGTCCTAAAAATCGTTTCTTTGCCCTACACTCTATGTTTCTTGCCTTTAAACCCTTCGCTCTGTGACACAGAAGGGAGGTATGAACGATGGTGATGGCAAGGAAGCGACATATGATTCAATGAGATGGGTGGCTGTCATTGGCAGTATGTTCCTTTCTTGGGTGTTAACAGTAGCTCAAAAGAACGATGAGGGTTTTGTGAAGA
>FPIC01108355.1_pt1 | contig 10978 bp, 4 predicted proteins | sample 1504481 | NCBI WGS metagenome assembly FPIC01 (sample SAMEA4475357, study PRJEB15587) | soil metagenome | biome: Soil; feature: Field | place: India | collected 2015-03-11 | depth 0 m
GCTAACACTAGTGGCACCATCTGATAGTTATATGGCACCACAGAGGATCTGTGTAGGCTTAAAAACGGAGCTGAACCATGTATGAGGTCAAACTGGTAAGCACGTAGTAATAAGCGTTGTGCAGTTAGGTCACCTGCTAAATTGGTGTTAATAGGTTCGAACCGCTCTACTCTTACATTTTCTAAATCAGCTAGAAAAGTACGTTTGTTTGTAAAATCACCAGTTATAGGTGTAGCAATTATTTCTTGACCATCGAATTCGTCAACACGCCATAACCTATTACGCATGTTAACAATAAGACCTGGCTTCAATGACTCTGTAAGCATTAACAAAACAATTAGTAAGGAACAAGTTCAGAAATAAGGTTAACTGACTAATTTCCAGAGAAATCATAACACATGGTATATGTAACCTCAAAAGTTGATTCTTCTAAAGGAAATTTCTTTACAAGTTACATTTTAACATAGGTCCAAGCAAATATTTAGAGTTTAAACTATCAAAATACAGTTATAAAATATATTCTAATATTTTTACTTAAAATACCATCTTGTTTTTTATATATTAGGGCCAATACATTATGAAGAGCAGGGTTTATGGAAAATTTCAGAAGGCTGAAACAGGTTTCTATTACACTAGAAATTGGCACATCTACAATAGTAGAATATCTTAAAGCTAAGGGCTACTACTTAGAAAACAAACCTACTACCAAGATAACGCAAGCGCAGTATGAACTCATAGTTAAAGAATTAGCTGCGCTACGTCAAGTCGATTTACATTTAAACAAGCAACCTCAATTGACTATTCCTAAAGCAAAAGACACAGATATTTCTAAAACGAAAAGCTCAGATGTTTCAAAAACAGAAAATTCAATTCTTTTAAAAAAATTTCCAGAAATCCGTAAGGTAAGTAATAGTGTGAATGAGATATCGAAATTAGAGCGTCCAAAACAAAAATCACTATCAGGCCTTACTATACTTGAACCTCACTCAATAAAATCAAATATCGATTTAAAGCAAAGAGAATTAAATCAGAGAACTGTATGGGAGAAGTACATACAAGCACAGGAGAAAATTCTTGATCACCAGGCTTTACCTATTGCTGTTAAACCAGAATTTGAAATAAATGACTCTGGAAAACTAAAATTAGAGGTTGACCAGGATATTTTTAAAAAAGCTTTTGCCTCTGACATCAGAGAAGTGTTCAAACTGAAAGAAGGTGAATTTTCCTATGAACAAGGCTATATATTGCAATCAGTTGAAGTAACTAAGAGTATATCTGCTGAGCGGCTCATCAGCATGAGAAATGAGGCAAAAAAGTTCTATATTGAATTTAATGAGAATCCAGTAATAGAAGGAGAAATCACAACGAAAGACAACCCTTTCTCTATCATTGAAGCTGTAACAGGGGAATCAAGGATAAATAAACGCTTCAGAAATGAAAGTGTGATTTATTTAACCCGTAATCAAAGGGAAAAACTTGAGCAATATAGCAATTACTTCTCTTTTGAAACTCAGGTTGGAGCAGTATTTCCAGTCAAGCCAACACTCTCATACTATATATCTAAGTATTATAAGAACTCAGACATACGTGTAAGCGCCAACTCTGATAAAGTTGTTGTTAAGAACGGTGAACTTCATCCTGCAATAATATCAAAATTTCAAAATGAGATAGATCTTAAGTTATCTAGCTACAAATTAAAGTTTCACATTGTAGCTGATCATGATATAACTACAAACACAAGAATTAATGAGAAACATAAGCTCTTCTTCTCAAAGAATGAAGGAGCTATGAATTCAAAAGTTACTTTACCTGCTCCTTATAACAACAAATTCAGTTTTCATTTTAATTTTCTAAATGATAATATAGAAAAGATAGATTTAAGCTTCGAATACAACCGACTGCTAAGAACCTTAAAACGGTTTTATGGTGCGTATGAAATCACCTCAGAATATTTCACGTTCTATTCATTTGACAGAACCCTCGTTGACAGCTGTATTGAAGGCTTTACATGGGATGACGAGCAGTTTTGGAATGATTTATATGCCACAATACACGGTGATGAATTTCAAGTTAGCCAGAACTCAAATACAGTATCCTTCGATTTCGAAACAGTTGAACAGCTTAATCATAAGCTAAGAAAATTAAAAGCTGTAAAACATATAAATGTTGTAGATTATGAGGAAGGGCATAAGTTTAAATATAAAATAAGGGTAAAAAATGACTTACCTGAACTTTCAAAAAAGCTTAACCAAGTAATACCATCTTTAACTACAAAGATTGTAGCTAACGGCACAAAGCTGCATTTTCGCTTTTTTTATAAGTCTGGGGGACGCCAGATAGCTCTTGCTATACTCAATAATACGTTCGAATCAGTAGTTAGCTCGCTGAAATATTCTCTTTACATTGACAACCTATTTAAGGAAAAGTATATCTGTGAAGAAAACTTTGAATTGAAGGAAGAAGAAGAGAATGATAAGCTATCGAAACTTAAAGGAAGAGAATTCTATATTGGTGATAAGAAAAACAAGTTATACATAGGCACACTTCGAAAGGTAAACTATCCAAAACTCGAGCTATTAGTTGAGAACACAGATTTAGCAGAATTTGCAAGTCGTCTTGATCAGAATAGAATCAAAGCCATCATCCCAGACCTAAAGGGTGATAAGGACAAGATTGTAAGGCTAAGAGAGACGATGGTTAAATTACATTCGAGTGAAAAGCTGCCGAATGATAACGTTAAGCAATTCCTTTTTGATTCTTCAAAAGCAGAGGCAATCCAAGAAATTGATTTTTTACTTAACAAAAACAGTGCTGCATGGCTTGAGTTTGAGAAACACATTTACTCTAAGAACCTAAATGAGTCTCAAAAAGAAGCCGTTCTTAAGGCTATTAAAGGTAAAGAGTTAGTTCTAATTCAAGGACCACCTGGAACAGGGAAATCTACAGCCATAGCAGAAATAATATGGCAGCATGTAAGGGTTAATCAAAATGAACGCCTTCTTTTAACTTCTGAGACTAATCTTGCAGTTGATAACGCAATTGACAGATTAAGAAATCCTAACCATAATTTAGTCAAGCCAATCCGCTTCGGTAGCGATGATAAGCTTGAGTCTGAAGGGCTATTCTACTCATTAGCAGAAATGGGTAGATGGACTGCAGAAACGAAAGACGGTAATAATGCCCTATCTCATTGGCTGAGCAATATTACCGCCAGGATAGATTCTACCACAATAGCCGCTGCACCATTAGAGAGATGGAAGCAATACCTTTCGAAACCTTCCAAGGATACCAGATCTCTTTTCATGTCCACTTATGTTAAGTATGCTAACGTAATTGGTGCTACAGGTAGCTCAATAGGATTTAAGAATTCAGAGGGTAACTGGACTAGCTTTTACCGCTCTTATCTACAGGTAGTTGCAGGAGATAACTATGTAGAGAAAGCTAAAAAGAGTCCGTTCAAGATTAGCTTTGATACCGTTATTATGGATGAGGCCAGCAAAGCAACCCCTCCTGAATTGGCTTTACCATTGATTTATGCGAAAAAATCAATAATTGTTGGAGACCACCGTCAGTTACCTCCATTGCTTGACGGAGAAGAAATCAAAGACAAGCTTACAAGTATAGGTGAGTCGAAGCTGGCACGCACATTATCTCGGAATGAGTTTAACATATCACAGTTCGAGAGGCTTTTCACTAACATAGACTCTAGTATTAAAGCTACATTCAATACCCAGTATAGAATGCACCCTGCTATCAATGATGTGATTAAACAATTCTATGTACAAGATGGTGGCCTCAACTGTGGTTTACCTCATTCCGAAAGTGACCATAGCAGCTTTAGCAGTCCTGCATCCCGATATCATGGACTTGCCAATGATAGCTTTTTAGACCCTCATATACATACTATTTGGGTAGATGTAAATGAACCAGAAATGCTTGAGGGCACATCAAGAATAAATTATGGAGAGGTTGAAGCTGTAAAACGTGTACTTGATTACATTAATAATAGTCATGGTTTTGAGGAGTTTAGGAGCTGGTTAAGACCACAGCCATTAGAAGAACAACAAGTTGGGCTTATAAGCTTCTACGGTAAGCAAATTAAATTACTAAAGCAGTTAACAGAAGATTACCAAGATAAGCTTCCTATCAGAGTTAGCACAGTCGACAGGTTTCAAGGCATGGAGCGCAACATTATCATTGTATCTATGGTGCGCAGCAATACGATAGCTACATCCAAAGATCAACGACCAAACCTCGACATATACCCTCAATATGGTTATCCTATACAAGATAGTTTGGGATTTGCCGAATCTCCAAATAGACTTAATGTAGCATTATCAAGAGCAAGAAGATTGCTTGTTATCGTTGGAAATAGCCAACACTTCTGTAAAAAAGAAATCTACAGAAATGTATACAACTCAATAAAGACCTCTCCAAACGGAAGAATAATAGATTACAAGCAGCTTACGAAATACATATCAGAGTAATATGGAACAAACTTACCCTACTCAAACACCCACCTTATTCTCAATTGGTTGGGAAGTTAAAGCTACTCCCTTTCTAATTGAATATAGAGTTGCCTATCCCTTAACAGAGCTAGATGAAATACTTTGCCAGATATTAGCCAGCTTCAATGGTAAAGTTGATAAAGCTGAATTAGGGACATTATTAGGTTTCAATGTTAAAGAATGTGCAGAGACAAGCAAATATAAAGACCTTGCAGAAGAGGAGATCTACCATACTTATTTAGCAGAGCTATACAAATATGGTCTAGCTGGTGAGGAAAAAAACATTGTTTACCTAACACCTAATGGTAGAGAATCATTAAGTACTGGCCTTAAGTATCTATATACAACAGCTAAAACTCAGCTATTACAAAATGTTGGCATAGAAGAAAATCATCCTGAGTTTTCATTTGCTGAACTAGGCCTAAAAAACAACCTACAGGTTGACAAATATGTATTAAAAAGCCAAAAGGATAATGATGCAAAAGTTTCGTTAAACAGTCAGGTCTTCAACAATAACATCTATGAAGGCGAAGTAACAGCACTTCAGGCTCTATCCTATGGATATACTTATCAAACTATTACGGTAGAATGTCGCTTCTATTACAATAATGGGCAACCTGAGATACTTCTTTATTTAAACAACACACTTAGTAAAGGACTTACAGAAACTTTAAGGCTCCCATCCAATAATCAGGTAAGAGATAAACTTATTAGAAAAGGGTTATTTGAGTCAATAAAAGCTAATTCTAATTCAATTATCACATCATCTCAAATAGTCCTTTATCTTGATTTATGGGATTGGAAGGAACTGGTACGTGACACCAGAATTGATTGGTCAGATAAAAGAACGTTTGAAATCTTTAAAACTAATGGTGATGGTGGAATTTGGCAACAAATTTCTAAACATGCTCCAATACAGCACATTAAACTTTTCTTAAACGACTACAAAGATCATTGGGACTGGACAATACTTACTGACAGACTTGAACCTGAGTTTATATGTTTGCATATAAAAACCTATCCTTGGAATTATGAGTTGTTATCAACCAACGATCCTAACATAATTTATTTATTCGTATCCGATAAAGAGTGTGTTGGTTTTGATTGGGACTGGTCTGCTATTACACTTTACTCAACTGAAGAAGATATAACCCAGTTCGTTCATACACTACCTTTTGACTTTCACCTGCTCACTAAGCATCGTTCTGGTCTTGTAAGGGAGTTATTAAAAACTGAAGAATTAATTGGCAATCCTTGGGACTGGCACCACATAACTAACACCTTTGAACTAAGCTTTTTACTAGAAAATATTTCCCAATTCGATAAACACCTAAAATGGGATTTACTGCTTAATAGAGTTTTTACAGATGAAAAATCTAAGCAAGTATGTTTACATGATAAAGGATTTAAAAAAGCCTTAGCACAGCAGCGTGACCAGCAATTAAAGTACTTCCATATAACAGAACAGAAATACCTTTGGGACTATAATACCATACTGTTTTTTGACAGACTTGATCTAATTAGATGGGATGATACGAATTACAGTAAAGGGTTTGAAAGTAATAGAAGTATCAAGTGGAATAACATCTTGCTTCAAAGTTTCAGCCACAGGATAACAAGTCAAGAAGGAATAGACTCTGTATGTTGCAGTATCACAGATGTTGAAGCTATAGAAAGTATATCCTTTAATTGGAATTGGGAGTTGCTTTCAGCTAACAACAATCTTATCAACAACATACACTTCCTGAAAAAATTTGCTCGCCATTTAAATTGGAGTCAACTTGTTCCAAATCTTAACAGAGCATTATTAGAAGATAGCTTAGCCGAAATAATTAGCCTAAACAAAAATTCGACAATTACCGATCAACAATTTTGGAATTATGTTACAGGTATAGTTTCTGAAGATTTTATTTACAACAACTTCTACAACTATCCATGGGAGTTTTATACTCTCTCAGGTAAAAGCGAAGAATTTTTAGAGAAAGTTATTTCTGATTACCTACCATTTAGCAAGCCTTTCAATTGGATTAAATTAATCGAAGTGCTTCCAGCACATTTATGGGAAAGGAATATCAAGCTTTTTCATGAAAATATAAATGTAGCTAGCGAAGAACATGTACGAACTTGGGAAGCTCTCTCCAATAAGATTGACAAAGAGGTAGTTCTAGCTAACCCGTTTTTACCATGGGACTGGAAGTCATTAACAAAGGTTATTATAACTAAACTAAAAATTAACAGGCTTAACGATAATCGATTTGTTGATAAGTGGGATTGGCATTACATCACTAGAAATTTCACAAAAGAGCAAATAGTTGAAGGGTTAGATTATGTTAAAGAGCATTGGGATTGGGAATATTTATTAAACAATATATTTACACTTGATGATTTTGATATCAACTCAGATTTAAAAAAGAAAATCATTGCCAGTGTAAATGAAACAGAGACAGAGGTTCAAAAGAAGGCATGGAGTATCATAACTAATAAGTACCCACTTGATACACTATACCAAAGACTAATTGATACGAGAGATAATTCATCATACCGTTGGGATTGGGACTCTATTTCATTAAACGAGCATATACCTCTTGACTTAGGTAGTATTACCAAGTTTTTAGATAACTGGAATTGGTCACTATTATCACGAAACCCTGCAGTAAAAAATCTATTAGATTATGATCAATGGGATGATAAGGGCCATTATTTTAAAAACACAATTACATATCTAGACTCATTTCGCACAAAATGGGATTGGGCAGAATTGTCAAAGAACAGAAGCTTAACAAAATCCGCAAAATTTATATCGAGGTTTAGGAATGAGGCATGGGATTGGGATTATCTTAGTGAGTTTGGTGGCTTGTTTAATGTTAAAAGTGAAGGCAAGCTTATTACTTTGCTATCAAAGTTTAGGGAAGAGGTTAACTGGCATAAGTTCTCTTACAGAACGGACATTGATTTTTCTGAAGCCCTGCTGACAAGATTTGAAGATCAAGATTGGGATTGGGGTCATCTTTCAAAGAGTAAACAGCTGCATGTATCGGGCAGTTTTATTTTAGAAAAATCAAATAAGCCGTGGGATTGGAAATCTATTTCTGTACGTGAAGACCTAAAGATAAACAACTCATTACTACTTGAATTAAGGAACAAAGATTGGGATTGGCAGCTCCTATCTATGCGTAAAGACCTTTCCTTCAATAAAGGGCTTTTAACTGAACTCCTTGATAAGAAGTGGAATTGGGGAGCAATATCATGCAACCCTTCATTTACTCCATCTTACGAAGTCCTTGAATTAACAGCCGAAAAGGAACTGGATTGGACCGCCCTTTCAAAGCGCACTGATATGGTGTATGATTTCCCTATACTAAAACGATTCCAGAATAATCTTGATTGGTCGGCTATAACACGTCATCAATCGGTTGACTTCACTGAGTTGGATACTGCAACCTATTTTATCGATAAATGGGATTGGACATACATATCAAAAAATATTAGCACACAGTCAGATATACAATGGCTTGACACTTTTAAATTCAAAATTGACTGGACATATTTTAGTCAAAACGCAAGTATCAACATTACTGAATCACTTCTTGACTCATTTAAACAATTTTTAAAATGGGATCTTCTATCAAGTAATATCAACATAAATTTTACTAAGGAGCTTATTGATAAGTATGAATTGTTTTGGAATTGGAACAAGTTATTACTCAATCCTGGTGCAAAAGAAAAGCTAGGTGAATACCTTTTTACAAAAGTTGAGTCTTCTCCAACTTTTAAATTTTTAAAGCGAATAGACCAGCAGTATTCTAATTGGAAAGGGTATATCTATCATTATGCCCATATCGATAATGCTGTTAAGATTATCAAGTCGGGAAGAATACAAAGTAGAAATTCAGGCGCCCAATTAAGTGATGCAGCAGGTAATGTTGTAAACCGAAGAGATGATGCCCATAAATTTGCGAGGTTTTACTTTAGGCCACAAACTCCTACTCAATTCTATAATCAGCATCTTGGTAAGGACAGAACCTCATATTATATGACAAAGCGTCCCGATCCTTTTGGTAACTGGAACAATGTTAAAGTTTACTACTATGAAAAAGCAAGAAATCTAGGCTTCCCCAAATGTCCTGTACCAGTATTTTTTAGATTCTCCTTAAGAGAAGTATTAGCAAAAAAATATGATGCATGTTACATGAGTAATGGAAATATGCAAACTAATAGAGCTAAGTATGGTAAATTCAATGAGATGGTTAATTTGTTAAACTACGACAAGCTATACATGACCTTTGATCCCAAAGATTGGGAGGACTATCTAAACTATTCTCAGCAAGAGTTTCTTATCAAGAATGAACTTGCATTTGAGGATTTAGAGTCTTTAGAAATAATTTGTGCCAGTGAGGAAGATAAAAATCTTCTTATAAGGCTTCTGGATGATGATATCTCTTATGTTAGCAAGATTAAGGTTGATAATGGTTTGAACATTTACCATCAGGATAATCCGAAAGTCTTTGTTGAAGAAACAGAGGATAAAATTATCGCAAAAACCAGTTATGAAGGAGACGGCATCATCAAGATAAGTTCTGATGCGCCTATGCAATCATCCTCTATACTCGGAGGTGATATCCTTAAATCCTCAAGCAAAGAAATTGTGTTTAAAAATGAAATTCAACTTCTAAAGCCTATCTCTAAAGTTACTTTTACTTTTGTAGATGAATCTGGGAGAGAATGGTTTATTTATAAAAATTAGATTTATGCCAGTAACTTTTATACAGGGGAATATTTTTAATTCTAAGTGTCAAACGGTAGTTAATACAGTTAACTGTGTGGGTGTGATGGGTAAAGGGATAGCTAAAGTTTACAAGCTCCGTTACCCCAGCATGTTTGAGCAATACCAAGAGCATTGTAGAAATAAGGTTATAGGCATAGGAAAGCTATGGCTATATGATAAGCAAGAGAATGCTCCTTGGGTTCTTAATTTTCCCACTAAATATCATTGGAAGTATCCCAGCAAGATCGAATACATAGAGAAGGGCTTGCAAAAATTTATTGAGGCCTATAAAGCGAAAGGAATAACCTCCATTGCCTTCCCGCTACTTGGAACACATAATGGTGGATTAGACACAGATGAAGTAAAGAACCTGATGGTAAATTATCTTGAGAAGTGCGATATCGAAGTTGAAATTTATGATTATGATCCAAATGCAGCAGATGATCTATATGAGACATTTAAATCTAAGTGGCTTGGTCTATCTCCACAGGAAATAAAGCAAGCCACTGGCATACAGCCACAGTACATTCGTAAGATAAATGAAGTTCTTATAAGCCCACATACTAGTTCCATGATTGCACTTGCAAATTATGATGGAATCGGTGACAGAACGCTGGAGAAGGCATTCCATTTTGCGATGAATTATGAGCAACTAAGTTTATTTAATTAGTTCAACCAGCATTTATCTTATTACCACACTTACTGAATGGGAAACATTGTACAAGCAATATGTTCATGCGGTCTGCAATCAGAGATGATACACCAAGGGATCGGCTTCAAATACTATGAGAACAGTATCAGAATAGAACCAGCATATTGTGACCGCTGCGGCATCGTATTCGGCAGAGATATTAGCAAGAGCTTCTCCAAATGTCCACGATGTCGTAAAAAGGTAAAGTTCTACAAAGAGGCCGTGGAGGAGAGTTCTGTTGAAAAGGGATTAGGATTAGCTACTGACGATTACCTGCAAGAGAAGGAGTGCTGGCATTGCCCAAGGTGTAAGCGGGAAACTCTGCGGTTCGAAAGCCTGGGACTTTGGGACTAGAGCACCATATCACTTTAAAATACTTACACCTTCTGCGTCTGCCATTCTGTTCACTAGCGCTAAAAAATTCATCAAAATCAACTGGATAGGCATTAGAGCCATATGTCTCGATGCTGATACCAGCTCCTTTAGCTTTTAACTCCCACTGCGTTCCATCCAGTGTGCCGCTATCGTACCTTTTCTTCCATTTGCAGCACTTCATGAACTCAATGAGTTTCTGCCAGCCCGTGTTATCCTGAACAGAAATAGTTTTGGCACGCTCTGTCATGGGTAAGCCGATATAATTTGAGATGGAAAGCTTATTGCCATTCAAAATGAGGCGGTAACTGTGATCATGGAAATATCCACCGATGTAGAAGTCGAAAGTCATAGTACAGGAAAACTGCCAAAATCTAATTAACCCTTTTACTTAACATCAAATTACCACTGTTTAAAGCAAAACCTGTGGTTATTTGTTAGTTTTATGAGATGTAGAACAAATCATTAGAAATTAGTTTTCAAAGTAATTAAAGGAGTAAGACATGTAGAACAAATCACAAAACATGTAGAACAGTTTGTTCTACATGCGAGGAATTTAAAACAAAAAACCCTCTCCACAAGCTGTAAAGAGGGTTTTAAAGTTGTTTTAGAGTGATCCCGTTTGGATTCGAACCAAAGACC
>FPIC01067634.1_pt1 | contig 10943 bp, 12 predicted proteins | sample 1504481 | NCBI WGS metagenome assembly FPIC01 (sample SAMEA4475357, study PRJEB15587) | soil metagenome | biome: Soil; feature: Field | place: India | collected 2015-03-11 | depth 0 m
AGCCCCGGCCGGGATTTGAACCCGGGACCTACGGGTCTGCAGCCCGCCGCTCTCCGGGTGCAACTCTCGCACTCTGCCGGACTGAGCTACCGGGGCTCCTAATTTTCTCGCCTATATTTTTAAATTTTCTGGAAGGATGTAGGGTCCCATTACGTCTTGCTTGGCCCAACAGCGCCGGCCTCGCGCTATCAGCCTCGGGCCCCTCTTGACGAGTAGTTTAGCAAATAGTAAAAGGATGGTGTTACATACCTCATTTTCGATATCTGGACGATCTTCTGAGGCGGCTCCCGTGCCAATTCTTTTATCTTATCCGTGGCGATGTACTTCTTCCACTTCTTTGACAAGTCAAGGGAGCTCTCTTCATACTCTACGAGGTAGCCCTCGTCTACGAGTTGTTGAACGACGTACTCAACCGACGCCATAGTGATTTCAGTTTTTAATTTCAGCTCTTCTTTTGCAATCATTAGGAGAGAGTATATGGTGTTGAGATCTGCGGCCTTTACCGCATCCATTACAGTCGCAACGAGGGTTTTTAACTCCACCCACGCACTTACTTTTTGCGCTTATAAACTATCCGGTGGAGTTGGGTATTAGTCAAACCACCGCGAGCGGGTTACCGTTTTAAGTTCTTGAAGTAGATATTCTGCAAGTTTCACCACGGGTTTCGTATAGAATTGGCCGCGTCTGTTGTAATAGTCGAGTGTTGCTGAAAAGGATATTTTTATGGCGGCTCCCGGGTACTCTATACCTCTTTCATGTTTATTTAGAACTATGACGAGTTTTCCGTCAAAGAATCTTCTGATGAGAGTAATGGGTTTTGTACAATCTTCATAACCTTCGACAATGAGGATGATTAGATCTGATTTATCCAACCCAAATGCCTCAATAGGCGTTATACGTGATAGTTGGTACATGTCCAGCACCACGACATCTATTGAATGCTTTACAATGCTTTTCCTAACCACCTCGGTTATGTTCTGGAATATGGCATCCCAGTTTTCTATTCTCCAAACCGACGTGGGGTCTATCCCCAGGGGGAGGACGAAGAGGTTTTTTGCCCTTTCGTCTCTATAAACCTCAACGTCGGGGGTGATTTTCTCAATATCTATTTGGGGGACGGGAAAAAACCTCGACGCCCCGCCGCCTAGATCAATAAGCAAGACGTTTAGAGGGAGGGCAACCGATACGTTTACAGCGAGGGTAGTTTTTCCAGCTCCCCCCTTACAACTGGTAAAAGCGACTGTGCCGGTTCTTATCATCTATCACGAGGTCGTCGCTGGGCGGCACTTCTCTGCAAATATCGCCACGAGTGCCGCCAGTTTGTTATTAAAACGCTCTGCTAGTTTTACCAGATCTTCAGGCGACATGGATTTGCTAAGAGCCTCTATATGAGGCTCCTCTAGCAAGTCGATGTTTTTATAAATAACCTCGATCATTCTATCATTTATCACCAGCGGGGTGGCCTTCGGCGCTATTAAAAACCTAACAAAAGTCCTCTCTTCCGGCGGTAGCTTGGCAATAGTTGAAGCGACATAGCGCATAAACTGCCCCACGTCGGTAGCTTCTCTTGCGGTTGCGGCAACGATCTCTTGGATTGCGGCCGCTTCCTGTCTTGGTTCAGGCCTAGCGCTTGTCTGCGCCGTTGTTGCTGGCTCGGTCTCCTCCTTCTTGGTTCCCACCATAGTCCTGAATTTCTCCATGAACACATTGCAGCAACGTTATTTTAAAGTTTTGCGAGTATTATACTGTGATAATAAAGAGAGGCGACAGATCTGTGTGTAGCTTCATGTAAAACCTAACCACCTTGCCGGCGGCGGCCCAAATTTCGTTAAGCTCTTTGACAAGGTCAAACGCCTCGTCTAGCGTCATGTGTGTGATTTTCCCCTCTTTGATTTCTTCTAGCCTTGCCCTTAGCCTCTCTATTACGATATCGGATTCGCGGACTACCGATAAGAGCCTTTCTCTTATTTCCTTAAGGCCCAGTTCTTCTACTTCCGGCATCCTTGCGGCGAGTAGTTCTACCAACTCGGCAAGCTTCTCCGCCTGTTCTTTTATATAGGCTTCTACCAAGTCGATAAGTTTAGACAACTGCTCGTATGTTTGTCTGTTAAAAGCGTCTCTTGCCTCCACGTGTAGGTCGAGACGTTTGGAAAGTCCGCGAATAAATTCGACATCGCCGTACTTTCTTATATATCTTTCCACAAATACGAGATTAGAGATGTTTAAATAGGTTGGATGCATCGCCTGTGAGGCTGGTATTTGTTAACAACATCGGCGTAGCCGGCTCCTATAAGCGCAATTTCCAGCTGTCTCAACGCATCGCAAGGGGTCTCCTTGGCGCGTCTTGCTGCGGACGCGACTCCTACGACGATGATAACATCTCCGCATTTCTCGCCACATTTCTCCACGACCAGCGACGCATCGCCAACAGTCTCCACGTATTTATCTAAGAGGCTTTCATAGTCTACGCCGAGCTCTACTGCCGTCACCAAGGCCTGGGCTAGCAAGTCTCCCGGCACTACAGCGGCGTTCTGCACCGCGGTGAGGGCCAACCTCTTCGTGATAGGGCTACCCGACCGCAGTGCGTGGTCAACATAGTCGCGGAACGGCCTTAGGTCAACTCTACCTCTTTCAGACGCCTCGTATAGGTAGTTCAACACTTCTATCCACCCCTTCTCGCTCACCTCCTCTGCCCTCAGGCCCGCATAAAACATAAGGCCTTTCTTTTCAGATGGCGGGATCTCTACGCTGAGACGAGTGGGATACAGTATCGCATGTATAATCTCTTCTTGGAGAGTATCCCCGCGGCACAGGGCCTTAATTTTGCCCTGGCAGGGATTTTCCCCCACCGCGATTGCAATGATTGCCTTGGCGAGGTCGTCGCCGGCCTCGTGAGCTATGACAAAGGCCTTTACTAAAGCTCTTATCTTCACCTCAGCCGGCTTCACTCCACATTTTTTGACCGCCTCCTCAGCCGCCTTTTTGAGGGCCTCTTCGTAGAGGGGGCCTAATCCCCCGGACAGCGCCTTTATCTGCCAGTGTGGGCGCATTAGACGCTTCAACTCCTCTGCGGCTTGAAGCGCCAGTATTTTTACATACTCCCTATGAGGCCCGCTTAGCTTGTCTAGAAGCGAAGATAGCTTTTCCAGCGACCTTATCCTGGTATCTACAACGTCGTGATGGACGGCAAGGCTTGCGAGGGGTGGCGGCAAGCCTCTGGCGGCGAGGGCCTGGACAAAGACCCTAGCGGCGGTGCAGGTGTTGATGTACAACGCCCTAGCCAACGTAGTCAGCCGCTCAACGTAGGCATCAATGGCGCTTTTCACTCGTTGCTCCGGGTCCTCGTCGCAGTAGTGCAAAGTCTTCGCAACGTGGTAGGCCATAAAGTAGAGCCCCTCGCCGAAATGGGCGAGCCTCTTAACTACCTCCCCGGCGTAGTCCTCCCCGCAGAAGACGTCCCAGTTTCTTAAAAAGATCTCTTCAGCTATCTTCACATCCGGCGTCGTCGTAATTTTTTCGTACTGGGCCAGCTCCTTTCTGCACCTAGTGGCTAAATCGGAGGCCAACACGACAACAGCTGGAAAGCCAAGTCTCCTGACGTAGTCCGCCCTCGCCATGATTTGGCCGCATCGATCGCGCCACAGAGTTGCGTGCTCAGACCAGATCTCCGACTCGGAGTAGAACTGCGGAGGCGTCGCGTCGAAAATAGCAAAAGCCCACTTGGCCCTCTTAGCTATTCGAAGATATTCGGCAAAAGTGGCCGTATCAGAGGCGAGATCTATGACTACCCCGCCGCGTTCAAGAGTTAGATATGCCGCTGTGTAGGCAGCGATAGATTTGCCCACCCCGTGTGGGCCTGTCAACAACACGGAAACCCCCTTCTCCAGGAGCTTGAGGAGCTCCTCGACGAGCTGTAAGTGTACCACATTCACCTCTTGGTCGCCAGCTCTGAAGATCAAATCGCCGCCGCGGCGGCTGAAATGATACACAGCCATAAGGGCTTAGCCGTTTTTTAACTCCGGGATTTTAAATCATATATTAAAAAACGGGTTCGCGACATAGACGTGTCCACAGCTCTAGATGCGGGAATTGCCGGGAGCCGCTATCTCCGCCTGCTACTAAAGCAGAGCGAGGTAAAAGCAGACGACGCATTGGGCAAGCTCTTCCACCTCCTGGCAGAGATGGGCTATTTTGTAAAAAGAGGAGACAGGTACAGGAGGACGAATAAAATACCGCCCGTTCCCCCCAGCAGGTTGCTAGGCGCTGTTTTCGACGACGTGATAATCCCGTACTTATTGGGGGAGGCGGTGAAGCCCAACCACGAGGCCCTATTCGCTGCCACTGCGCTGTTTCAGCCGTACAGGGCTAGGGCCGCGTCGAAATTCGGCAAGGGCTCTCTGGCGCTTGTGGCGGGCTGGTTGCCATGCGGCTTCTCCACCGAGATCTCAGCCGCCACAGGGGCCGATTTGGTCATTGTAGACGAGAACTGGGAGGTCTTGGCTCTGGAAGAGGAACGAGTGTCTATCCTGCCCCTTGAGCTAGAAAGGGTGGAGGAGCCCCTCGCCGCTTCGGTGTTTTTGAGCTTCGAAGCTTGCCGTCTTGAGGATCTTCCGCTTGATAAGTACGGCAAGTTTTCTTTTGCGGTGATATGCCACAGGGGGGTTGACATCAAGAAGGTGAAGGAGCTGGCAGAGAGGGTGTATAGGGTTAACTTTGGCGGCTCTCTGGGAATTTTTGCCGACCTCATTAGCGAGTCTCTTGGGCTGGGGAGAGGAGAGGAGTGCGGACGCGGCGGCAAGATTGTGTACAAAGACTCTGAGGTTTGCGTTACAGAGGTCTAGACATCGCGACGCCCACGGAGCGCAGAGGCCGGGGGGACCGTTGGGCTGGGACTAGAAGCTGAACCTATAAAAGTAGACTAAGTAGCCACGGTTGTTCCCCTTCAGGGGGTTTCAACCCCCTCAACATCTTGGCCTCCTTCACGCTCTCCTCTTTCCGCATTCTAGCAGCCTCGTCGCCTAGCTGGGGCGCCTTTATCTCGCTGGGCCGGCCGCCAGCCATGTTCACAAAAGTGAAGTATCCGTCGGCAACTCTCCGCCTTCCCCTAAATCCGTACGCCTCCACCACGAACCCCACCTCAATGCTAGTCGTCCCAACGTAGGTAACCCCCGTCTTCACTTCTACGATGTCCCCCACGAATATCGCCTTCCTGAACACTATGCGGTTTACGCTCGCAGTTACGTACACAGTTGGGTAGTAACTAAAGGCCTCAATGAAGGCCAACTCGTCGAGCCTAAAGAGTAGCCTCCCCCCGTACATCAAGACGCCGTCAAGAGAATCCTCAGGCATCGCCAAGAAGCGGCTTACCGAGTGCCAAGACGCATCAGCGGAGGGGCCTTCTGCCTCAATGACAGAGTCGGCCCACGACCTCCACTGCTGGAAATAGCCGCACAGTTTCTCCCAGCCTTTATCACACTCCACGGCCTTCCCCACTGGTTGCGGCATCCCGTTTTGGTCTATCTTGACATATATCATCCTACCCACGGTGGCTAAGGCAAGTTCTGAGCCCCTCTTCACGTAAGACTCCACCAACACCGACATGCTGGATTTGCGGACACCCACGACCCAAGCCCTAAACAAAACAAGATCTCCAAGCCTGACCGGGTGCACGAAGTGTATCCTATCCAGAAATCCCAGGGCGGCATCGCCCTCGGCGAAGTTCATCGCCGCCACGGAGCCAGAGTCGACAAGCCAGAGCAACATGTACCCCCCATACAATGTGCCGAGAGGATTCACATGCCTCTGAGATACAAGCCTAAGATTCTCTACCAGAGTCTCTGAAACGCGCATAACTAAAAAGAAAACGCTTTTAAAAACTGTACCAGCCAATGCAGTGATCCCGCCCACACATCCCAGATACCGAAGCCTCCTGGAGCGGGAGAAGGTGGTGGAGGGCGCCAAGGAGGGCTACGTCGCGTTGCAAGGCCTAATCGCCCAAGGCAGGGGGGAGTGCTTCGACTACCTAATAGGCGAGGAGACCCAGTCCTTCGCCGCGAGGGCAATAGAGGCCGCCGCGGCGGCTTTGTTGCTAGCCAAGCACCCGGTAATAAGCGTGAACGGCAACGTCGCCGCGCTGACGCCGCGGGAGGTTGTCCAGCTGGCGGAGGCTGTCCCCGCGCTGATTGAGGTCAACCTCTTCTACCGCACCAGGGAGAGAGAGGAGAAGATAGCCGAGATATTGCGGAGACACGGCGCGGTCAAAGTCCTCGGCGTTGGGGAAGACGCCTCTTGCACAATACCGGAGCTGTTCAGCGAGAGGAGGAGGGTGAGTTGTGAGGGGATTTACAAGGCGGACGTGGTGCTCGTCCCGCTGGAAGACGGCGACAGGACGGAGGCGCTTAGGAAAATAGGGAAGACCGTCATCGCCATCGACTTAAACCCCCTAAGCCGCACCGCCCAGGCCGCTAGCATAACCATAGTGGACAACGTAACACGCGCCATGCCTAAACTCGTCGAGGCGGTGAAGGCCATGAAAGCCCTAGACCGCGGGCAGCTGGCCCAAATACTAGAGCGTTACGACAACAAGAAAACCCTAGCCGACGCGTTGCGCCACATCTTAAAAAGACTAGAGCAACTAGCCAACTCCCTAGATCCACGTAACGCGTAGCTCACCGAGCGCCGCCAGATGTACGCCTCCGAACCCCCTCACGGCCTCAGTCACGTCGCGGGCCTTATCCCGCTCTACGAAGATTAATAGTACGCCCTTCTTTGCGTAGAGCCCCACCACGCCGGGTAGCCTCCGCAAATCGGCAAGCCCCCCGGAGAGGAAGCCGACTCTCTTCGAGAAGAGGTATGCGTGTTCAAGAAACGACTCGAAGGAGGGGTTGCGCATAAACCCCCTCACGGCCTCGCTCCCCGCCTCCAGTATCGCATCACGCCGCATCTTTAGCATCTCGCTTGTGTCCTCCCTCCTCAAATCGACGGCCACGACTATTAAGCCGGGGCACGGGAGGGAGAAGGCCTCCCCAACCCCGGGCGCCCCTGGCCTCGTCCTAACCACCAGACACCCGCCTGTGTAGATCGCCAAGACGTCGCCGAGCCCAGTCCCGCGCAGAACCTCCTCCACATGTGCCTTGACAAACGCCTCCCTCCCCAAGCCAGCCTCTGCCACGGCCTTTGCTATGGAAACAACGGCAGAGCCTGCGTAGCCGTAGCCGAGAGGAAACGGCGACGCGATCCTCGCGCCGACTCCCACCTCCAGCATAGCGCCGTTGTAGCTGACGTAGTCGCCGTGGTAGAAGGCCAAGGCGCCGCCAAGCAAGATGCCCGCGCCGATGGAGCCTGTTGTGAGCTCGCTCTCGGAGTAAACCGGCGTCCAGAACCCAGTTACGTGATGTGGGATGAATAAGCGCCTATTCACGGCCGGCGCAGAGGACCTCCTTGGCCTTTACCAGCAAGTAAAGCGCCTTGTTGTACGGGACGTCTATCCCCAACGCCTCGCCATACTTCAGTACTGTCCCGTTCAAGTAGTCGATTTCAGTCCTCCTGCACATAGCCAAATCCTGGGCTGTTGAGGAGATGTTTTTAGAAGTGGCCGCGGCGATGCGGAGGACCTCCTCAAGGGGGTCTTTGGGTATCTTAACGCCAAGAGCCTCCGCCACCTTGGCCACCTCGCCCACCACGGCAGAGGCTAATTCGCGGGCCTGCGGCAGGGCAACTACCACCCCGTTAGGCCCCTGGAGCAGGCCGGTGACTGCGTTTATCGCGGCGTTTACGGCGAGCTTCAGCCACCTCACTGGCTCGATGTCGTCGACAACAACGACGTTGGCCCCGCCCTCCCTCAGCGCCTCCGCAAGTCGCTCCGCTGCCCGTGGCAGATATATTTCCCCAACCCCCCTAAGCTCCGACCTACACCCCTCCCTGTAGACTCCGTAGGTCACCACTGCTGGGACGCTGTTAGGATACCTCTCCTTAATTGCTTCGTATCCTCCAATCCCGTTCTGGGCCACCACAGCCACGCCGCGGAGAAGAGGCACCACCGATGCGGAGTCGTAGGCCTTGACGGCCACTACTGTGTACTCCACATCCCCCAGATCAGCCACGTCGGCGAAGCGAAGCCCACCGCACTGCCCACCGGCGCAGAAGACATATTCTGGGCAACGGCGCCTCTGGACGACTCTCGGCACGATGCCGGCGCGGTTTAGGAAATAAACAAATAAAGACCCCACAGCCCCCAAGCCAACTACGCCTATCATGGTGAAGTATATTAAACGCGGTATTTAGCATATTGTGCCTGATAAGAAGAGGAGGGTAACGGATTTCGTAAAGGGCGGGGGGCCCTACGTCTGGGTCACAGCCTACGACTACCCCACCGCGAAATTGGTCGACGAGGCGGGCGTGGACGGCATCCTTGTGGGCGACTCCCTAGGCATGGTCGTGCTGGGACTGCCGAACACCCTGGGCGTCACCCTCGCCGACATGGTGAGACACACCCAGGCAGTTGCCAGAGCCGCGCCGAAAGCCCTCGTGGTTGCCGACATGCCCTTCATGACCTACGAGACTGGCCCCCGCGACGCCCTCAGAAACGCAGCGCGCCTCATCAGGGCAGGCGCAGAGGCCGTAAAGCTGGAAGGCGGCTCCGAATACGCCCACGTAGTGGAGAAGCTGGTAAAGGCCGGCATCCCCGTAATGGGCCACATCGGCCTCAACCCCCAACGCGTCCTCGCCCTAGGTGGCTTCAAAATGGTGGGCAAAACTGAAGAGCAGAAGAAGAAGCTGGTAGAGGACGCCAAGGCGCTTAGAGACGTCGGAGTCTTCGCCATAGTGGTTGAGTTCGTCCCCGCATCGGTGGCCAAGGAGGTCACCCAATCCGTCGACGTACCAACCATCTGTATCGGCGCGGGGCCCCACTGCGACGGCCAGATCCTAGTCCTCCACGACGTGGTGGGGCTCTCCGAGAGGACTCCCTCTTTCGCCAAGAGGTACGCCAACGTCGCCGAGCAGATACTAAGCGCAGTTAGGCAGTACGTCCAGGAGGTGAGAACCAAGGCCTTCCCCGCCAAAGAGCATTATAGAGATGTCTAGGCCGCTACTCCTCATCCTACTCTTCATTGCGGTGCTACACGCGGAGAACCTACAGCACGAGGAGCTGGCATTGCAGTTTTTAGACAGAGTTGTGGGGCTAAGCCTAGAAGGTTATGAAATTACCCACGCAGACCCGTGGCTCGTGCTGAGGATAATTCACTCAATAGATCATGGCATCCACCTCAACCTCACTGGGAGAGTTGTATACATAGGCTCCTACCACAGCTCTGTTTACGCCGCCGTCATATCAGACAGCTATATGGCTGGCGCCATCTTTGAGATCGTGAACGGCAAAGTCGTTTCGTACAAGACAGCGGCGTTGCGAGGCGAAATCGGTATAAACACAAACGACACAGTAAGACTTCTGAGAGAGGCGTACAGGTCCATCCGTGAATATGGGCAATTAGTTGGGGCAAGCTACTATAGCCGCATGGCTGAGATGATCTTAGAGGCGGCAGATACGGGCAAGACCAAGATAGAAGACGAGCGTCACGTGCTACTAGTCGTTCCCCGTGGTAACTACCTAGAAGTTTCGTGGTTTGAAAAAATAGGCAACTACACTACTCGTTACAGATCTATACATCTCATTGTATCGCGCATAGTCATGACGCTAGAGGATAACATGGCTCTATACCGTGTTGCCACGACGAACATTACATTGACGAGAGATGACGCCGTGTACGCCGCAATGAGGGTAATGTATAGGCTATTACCGTGGCTAGAAGTGGCTAAAGGCAGGGGAATCGGAGAGGTTAGCACAGCTCTTGAATATAGGCCCGGCAAAGGAGACGACACAAGCCTCCACCCGCTGTGGGTAGTAAAGGCGAAGTTTGACAAGCCGGCCGGGGATATTCAAGGCCTCTACGCCGAGATCTGGGCAGATAGCGGAGACTTGGCGGATTACGGCGCCCTCACAGTGGCCGGCACGTATTCTCTTGCCAGCGTAGATCTTAAGAATGGAGAACAATCACGGCGCTTGACACTGCTCATTATCGCCGTAGCGGCGGCCTCTCTGCTAGCCAGCAAGCTGGTAAGACAGATCACCGCGACGAATAAGCGTGTTCTCATCGCATATGTCATCGCCGTAGTCGTGGCGCTTGTGGCTTTGGTCACGAGTCCGCCCAAGAGCGGCGTCGTGGAGTTGTGTACATATGGGACGCCCTGTCAGTCGTTGATAAGGCCCGTTATATACACACTGCAAGGGCCGGGCGCCAGCGGCGTATTGGTGCTCCTCAACATCACAAACCCCCGAACCCTACCCGCCAGGGTAGTAATATGGCCGTATACAGACTCGCCGCTACACCCCTACGTGAGATGGAGACCAATGGAGATAGTTGCGCCGCCTAAATCCACTATCATCCACCTGTTACTCCTGGCCATGATAAACGCCACAGACACGGGGGCAGAAACGGCCTGTTTGTGCTAGCAGCGCTGGACAGCCAAGCGACTAGCCTCATGAAACAAGCCAATATCACCATCAGCGTGCTCGGCAATCCCGGCGCAACCATCACGACGCCCTTCAAACACGGTATACCTCTCAGCGAGCCGGCGGGCATAGCTAGGAGCAGATACCTGCTTGATGTATACATACTAAACCCCCTCGACGCCGAGTTACAACCCTACGGCTACTACGTCTTCGACTACAAAGGCTCACTACTCGCATCATGTCGCCTAGACTATAGAAGGCCAATTATGGCGAAGGGCATTGACAATCTAGTACTTTGGCCAGGCCCGCCTGAATGCGGACAGGACCGAGTCTCTGGGGGTACGGCTACCTCGTCATTACGACAAACAAGGGTAACATCACGATATACGTTGTGCCAGGATAAAGCCCCGGCCGGGATTCGAACCCGGGACCT
>FPIC01054492.1_pt1 | contig 10909 bp, 9 predicted proteins | sample 1504481 | NCBI WGS metagenome assembly FPIC01 (sample SAMEA4475357, study PRJEB15587) | soil metagenome | biome: Soil; feature: Field | place: India | collected 2015-03-11 | depth 0 m
GGTTCACTTGTTGGACTTGTCAAAAAGGCATAATCTAAAAATGTTTTCTATCCATATATCTTAGTTATTATAAAAAAGTTCCAATAGTAGTTGTGTTAGCAGAGTTCTTATCTGTCCGAATCAAAATCGATTTGATGAAAACAATCATTAAATCCAAATCCTTAGCAACGGTTTCACAAATTTGACTTTTGACTCTTTTTAAACGAAAACAAAAAGTCTTCCACTCCCTGATTTAAGAGTGAAAGACCAGATACGAGACGTAAGAAACTATTTTATCCTTAAGGAAGGGCAGCCGTGAATTTCTTGAAGTTATGTGTTTAGCTATCAGCTTCTCCTTTTTCAAAGTGGAATACTTGATTCGGCTTATCGACCCTGTAAAACCCATGATAACCAAACCAATCCCTTATCGCCTGAACAAGATTTGCAGGCAGCTTTTCAGAAACAATAGAGAGATAGAAATTAATAGCGGAATCAATAACAGGAATTGGGATATTGTATCTTTTGGCTATACTGCTAACCTGGATAACATTTTCGTACAAAAGGTTCAAATTCTTTATGATATTCTCTTTCTCAATTAAGCATCCCAAACCTCCAAGATCTTCCAACAGTAAGTAATCTATGAAACTTGACTCGAGGATACTTCCTTTTCTCCAAACTTTTAACACATTATCTAACTGGACGTTGTAGCCAAATTCATTCGAGGCTCGCGTTAACAACCACAGTCCCTCACTAAAAGCAATGTAGTTAACAAACATAAGGGCATCCTTGAGTAAACTTATCAAGTCTAAACCTAAACTTTCCTGTTCCAGTGAACGCCTCTTTATTTGAGAGTTCTTAGAAATCCTCATTCTAAGTTCTTTGAACACTGAAATCATTCTGCTGTTCACTGAAGCTGCTATCGTGATTGCAGGAATTCCTAACTCTAACGCAGTTTGAGTAAACCACAGACCTGTCCCCTTCTGCTCTGCAACGTCAAGGATCACATCTATATAAGGAGCACCTGTAAGTTCGTCGACCTGCCTCAAGACGATACTTGCAACCCTGAGCAGAAATGAATCAAACAGCAACTCGTTCCATTCTTCAAAAATAGTTGCGATTTCATCTGTTCGTAGCAATAAGACTTCACGCATTACTTGATAAACTTCAGAGATGCCAGCTATTATCCCATATTCAATGCCATTGTGCACCATTTTAACAAAGTGCCCCGCTGAGCGCTCACCCATGTAATTCACACACTCACCATATCTACTCTTAGCTGCGATTTTCTTCAGCATTTCTTCGACCTGTTTATACGCTTGATAATCCCCACCGGGCATCAGAGAGGGCCCTTTTAAAGCTCCTTCAGAACCACCGGAAATGCCCATCCCTAAAAAGCGGAAGCCTTTTTCAGTGAGGAACCTATAGCGTCTTTCGGTGTCTTTAAAGTGCGAATTTCCGGAGTCTATTACTATATCTCCTACTTCCAGAAATGGAAGAAGCGAATTAATGACCTCATCTACCGGATTCCCAGCCGTGATGAGTAAGATAATCACCCTTGGTCTACTGAGAGATTCAACAAGAGCATCGATACCTTGGAAGCCTCGAATGCTATAGGAGAAAGGAATGCTTGATAAGAACTGCTTAGTTACTCCGTATTCTTTGTCGTAAACACTAACACGTAAACCTTTCTGTGCAAAATTGAGTGATAAATTCTTACCCATGGTACCAAGCCCAATTATTCCAACGTCACTCTTTCCGTCCACATCTATCACCCTCTAAATCATTTTAAAGAATTTAGAACAACCCAACTTACCAGAAAATGCCTCTCGGAAAAACCAATTCAAAGACTTTCTCAAAGAGATACCAGATTCCAAAAGAAACAACCGCCGTATATGCGATAGCTAACGGCAGATCTTTCAATTTCATCTCATCTTTCAAGAAAATGTAGTTAAAGAAAACTATCAAGAACGCGGAAAGCAGGAAACCCACGTATTTCATGAGCCATACCGCAGCAGCGAAGATTATCAAAAACAGTAGAGAATTGCGAAATCCAACATTATGACCTGCATCATTTGAAGATTCTGCAACCTGAGACTTCTTCTTCAGACTTCGGATTTCCATTACCAGCCACAAAATGGAGAACAGTAATGTAAGTAGAGAAATCAGTTTTGGAAAGAAATCTCCACCAAGTGAGCCGCCAAATCGAAGGGTTCGAATTAATACAGCTTGTATATAGCTTACTATCGATACGACAATAAATATTATTGGGAATATTAGGTTCTTTAGTATTTTAGTCAATTTTTTCATATGATGATTCCTCCCCAGCTTTTAGTTTGAATATGTGAGGGGCACGTTGCCCCCCACTGTTGTATTTCTCATTTAACTGCTTGAGCTGCTTTCATGTAAACTGCTTCCTGTTCTCTCCAGAAATTCAACAGATCGTTTCCAGTCTTAAAGAACGGGACTGCGTATGCAACTTCGGCCAACTTCTTTTGAAATTCTGAGTCGGCTACTATCTTTTCAATAATCTTGTTGAACTCGTTCACTATGTTAGCCGGAGTTCTTGGAGGGAAGAAGAACGTGTTTGTCATCGGGAATTTCAGACTCCTAAGTCCCTGAGAAGCTGCCGTTGGCGCATTGGGTATGAACGGGTCTGGTTGATCATCGTGCACAGCCAAAACCTTGATTTGCCCGTTCTTGATATACTGAACGGCTGAGACAAGAGCTAATGGAACAATATCGACGTGGCCACCAAGTAAGGCAGCAATTCTTTGCGCATCTCCACCCTCGTTAGGAACCACTCTGAATGCACCTGGAGCTGCCATCTCGATCGGAGCGTATTCCAAATAAGCTATTCCACCTGCACCGGCTCCGTACACGTACTTCTTCGGATTTTTCTTTGCATCTTCAATAGCTTCTTTCAAATTATTCCAGGGAGCATCTGCCCGTGCCGCAGTTATTCTCGAGGTCTTTGTTACGATACACGCCGGTGTAAAGCTCGACCACTTTATATCCGCTACGCCAAGGTAGTAGTTTCCCAGTACGGCCTGGTGGTACCAAAGTACGGTATAACCATCTGGTTTTGTCTGAAGCACTTGTCTGGCTGCAACCGCTCCTTCTGCTCCGACAACATTGGTTACTATCATTTCTTTGCCAGTGTACTTCTTCCAAAAATCTGCTATGAGCCTTGCTGTTATATCACTTGCACCACCTGCTGAATACGGAACAACAACAGTTACCGGTCTTTCCGGATAAGCGGCGAAGCTAAGTGTGACCAAAAGTAATGTCAGCAAAACGCTAAGAACCAAAAACACTAACCTTCTTGTCATAACACACCACACCTCCTGGTATAAGGATAAGTTTAAGCACTTTGTTTCTTTGCAACGCGCGCGTTGATGTATAGCCCAAGAACAAAGAGAAATACCGCAAGTATTATTAGAGTTAGCGAAATAGGTCTTGTGAATAGTGGCATTAAACTACCATCTGACAATGCGAGAGCTTGTCTGAGCCCTTTTTCAACAATAGGACCGAGTATGAAAGCAGTTATAAGAGGTACAAGAGGAAAGTTTGCTTTCCTTAAGACGTACCCAACAAACCCGAAGAAGAGTGCCACCCAGATGTCAAAGACCCTGTTGTAGAGTCCATAAGCACCAACAACCATCGCGATGGTTATAACCGGGTAGAGGAAATATGACTTGACGCTTAAGGCAGATATAATAAACCGCATCAGTACGAGCCCAAGTATAACCATCGTTATGTTAGCAAGGATCTGAGATGCGAACACTGTATAAACAGTGTCAGCATGCTCCGCAAACAGCATCGGTCCCGGGATCATTCCGTGTATCATAAACCCACCAATCATCATCGCAGTGACTGAATCACCAGGTATTCCAAGCGACAACAGAGGAACCAGTGCTCCGGCCATAGTAGCATTGTTAGCGGTTTCTGAAGCTATTACTCCATCTGGGATTCCAGTTCCGAACTTTTCCGGATGTTTGGAATACGATTTGGCAAGTCCATAAGCTACAACGCTGGAGGTTGCCCCACCAACGCCAGGAAACACCCCTATAATAAAACCGATAATCAACGACCTGATGAAATTAATCGGCTGGCTGAATATCACTTTCGTCGACTCAAGGACCAGCTTGAAACCCATCCTCATCTTTTTAGTTTCTGGCGGAACAACAAACTTCGAACGCTGCTCTATGGCTACAAATACCTCACTCAAACCAAACAATCCTATTAGAAGTGGCAGAATATCTATTCCTGCAATAAGGTCCTCAATTCCAAATGTTAACCTCTTAACGCCTGTTAGTGGGTCTGCTCCGACTGCAGCAATAAGAAGTCCGAGAAGTATTGAGAGGGTATTCTTCACTATTCCCCCTTCAAACATTCCAATACAACCAGCAAATGCGAGGATACCAAGTGCAAAATACTCAAACGGGCCGAACTTCAAGGCCACTTGGGCCAATGAATAGGTAGCTATTATCATCGCGAATACCGCTATGAGCCCACCGAAGAACGAACTCATAAGAGAAATTCCCATCGCAAGTGGTGCCTGTCCTTTTTTCACCATGGGATGAGCATCAAATGTTGTTGCAATAGATGAAGGAGTTCCCGGAATATTTATCAACCCCGCTGAGATAAATCCACCCGATATAGCGCCAACGTAAATTGCACTTAACAGAGCCAACGCGCTATATGGATTTAGACCATACGTTAGGGGCAACGCCAGAGCGACACCCATCGTTGCTGTGAGCCCTGGGACCGCACCAAATATCAGCCCCCAGACTGTACCAATAACTATTATTAAAAGATTTTGCGGGTTTAACACTATGGGTATACCTACCTGGAACGTTTTCAAGAAAGCCTCCACAATAACACCCCCAAAGGTTTAGCTCTTTAGAATTTCATCAAGAGTGCGCTTTTCACTTTCCTCTATTTTTTCAGTCCATGCTTGATACAGACCTTCGTAAAAGCCCACAAATTTCAATGTCGGCGATATGATTTTCGTTTCCTTGTTGGTATTCACAAACTTTTCGAACTGGGCTTTGTTGACTAATCTTAGAGCAAAAAGAACGGTTCCAAGCACAGCGTCGTACCTATTACTCCTGTAAAAAATGCCTCGGTTCAATACGGTTGAGAGCAAGTTCCCGAACCCCGGTATTTCCAACAACCCTCCTGAAGCCACAAACCCAGTAACGTCTCCTAATAGTTTGCGTGTGACTTCCTCGACCACATTGACGGCTCTTCTAAACTTAAACACCAACCCTTCGATAACTGCGGCTGTTAAGTCATCAACACTTGTATGTGGTGATAAATTATAAAACTCTCCTTTCTGATACGGTATCCACCTGATCGAGCGCATTCCAAAAACAGTTGGCTTAAAAAGTACCCTATAGTTATTAGGTTTTTGAATCCTCGCTTCATCGTTCAAAATCCGGTTAAGAGTCTGTTCGTATGGAGTGTAATCACTTGACTTCAGATAGTTATCTTTCCACCAGTTCAAAACATTGCCGCAGTTATTTGTAGCGCTTCCGACTATATAGTTGTTATCATCGAATATATAGCACCACGGGCCAAACCCAGGCATATCTTCAACATCAGGGATCTTACTGGTGATTCTTCTGATCGCAGCACTTGTTCCCATCGATATCGTAATCAAACTACTATCGCCGAACGTTGTCCCCATACTCGATGCAGCTCCATCAGAGGTTCCAACAATGACCCTTAAATCGAAATTTTTTTCATCGAATAAGCTCGTCAAGAATTTACTGGGTTTTAGCACCGTATTTCCTGAAACTGCACTTGGAAATTTTGATGAATCAACCTTAGCAAAATCTCTCAGCAAGTCATCTGCCCATCTATCAGCTCTAATATCGTAGCAGCCCGAACCACTTGCGATTGATTTATCAACGAAATGTGAATCCGTAAGGAGATGGATTATATAGTCCTTCACAGACGCAATCTTAGTCACTTGTTTCAGAAAATCTTGCTCATTTTTTGAAAACCATATTAACTTGTAGAATGGATACGTTGGCGCAACAGGACAACCTGTTCTGCTATGTAAGAGAGTTGCTACCGATTCGTTCTTGAGGATTTTGATCGCTTCTGTTGTTCCCAAATCATTGGTCCATGGGATGATGTTGGCAACAGGTTTCATATCGCTGTCTAAGAAAAGTAACGAGTGCAACATAGTATCTACGACCAAATATATTTCTTTCCTATCCGAAGAAAGCTCTCTCAAGAAATTCGCTGCATCTCTTAGACATCTTTCCAGAGCCGCTTCAATATCTTTCGGTCTTATAGTAATGCCGATCTTTTCATCGAAACTATACGCGTAGTTCTCAACAGCTTTGTACCTAACTTCAAGTGCCTCTTCATCGAAGACAACAGCCTTAGTACTCGAAGTTCCAACGTCTACTCCAATATAGTAACGCTTCACCCCACAACACCACCGTCCATAAATTGAAGTACATTAAGAAAGTTCCCTTATCTTCTTCAATACATTCCTAATTCTTTCCCTGACCTCTTCTTTTGATCCACTTACCAGAGAACCACCCATACCAACACCAAAGGCACCTGTTTTGAGCCACTCTAAAACGTTGTCTGGTGAAACTCCGCCTGTGACAATAAAATTCACGTTCGGGAATGGCCCCTTCATAGCCTTGATGAACGCTGGTCCTAGAATATCTCCAGGAAAAAGCTTGAGAATAGTGTTACCAGCCAGATAGGCATTCACAATTTCAGTTGGTGTCATAACTCCGGGAATGTAGCAAATATCTCTCTCTGCACAAAACTTTGAAACTTCCGGATCAAAGTTTGGTGAGATTATGTATTCAGCACCGGCTTCCAGCGCTTCAACACACATGTCCAAATTAATGACGGTACCAGCGCCTATAACAGCATCCGGACACCTTTCTTTAAGTTCTTTTATGACCTCCGTTGCGTTTGGAACTGTAAAGGTTACTTCAATCAACTTGACACCTTCTTCGCTCAGGGTAACACCTTTTTCTACTGCATCTTCCGTACTGCTGGTACGCAAAATTGCTATAAACCGTTCCTTTTCGATCAAAGCAGCTACTTCGTCTTTGTGCATCCTAAAATCCCTCCTACTTCGTTAGTAAACCTTTTATTAAGCACTGTAATCTTTCAGAAACCGCTTTATCCAAAACTTTCTCTGAGGAGAAAACCCTTTCCGTTGCCATCAATAAATGTTTGGTCATTTCTATTCTCGACAATTCGGGATTCCCACTGATGATCGCGGTAACAATTCTCTTGTGTTCTTCTTCCGTATTTTTGTACGCAATACCTACCTTCGTCGTGATCTTAATAACCTCAAAAGCCTTATTCATCACGGCATTCTGGAGGCTTTCCAGAATACTGTTTTTAGCGGCCTTCGCAATTGCAAAATGAAGCTCCTTGTCATACTCAACTCTCTTGATGCTCTTTCGACTTGTGTTCAAGTATTTGTCAAGCGCCTTTTGAATCCTTTCGATATCTTCTTCAGTTCGTCTAAGGGCAGCGAAAGCAGCCAACTCACTTTCAATTGCAAGTCTTGCCTCCATAACCTCAAATATTTCCAGTTGCTTTGAAATTATTAAATGTTTCGTAAACCTCTGAACAATTGACAAATTCAGCTGTTCCGAGATAAAATTACCCTTCCCCCAGCGCTTCTCAACAATTCCCAGCATTGCAAGAGACGTTATCGCTTCTCTTAAGGCCACTCGACTGACACCCAGTCGTGAAGCCAACTCTCGCTCCGGTGGTAACGCCTGTCCCGGTTTAAGTTTGCCACTCGATATTAATTTAACGATTTCCTCAACAATCTTTTCGGAGGTTTGGGTCTTATCAATCTCCTCAAACAAGGAGTTCACCCCTCACTTTTCAATGTACATACGTTTAAGAGAACCCAAAAAAGCATCAAACTTCTCATCGTACGTTTCAACTAACTCTTGGTCCGGTGTCACGATCATTCCTTCCTTAACAATATGATTTGTAGCGTCATTCAACGAATCAAACCAGCCTAATGAAACACCTCCCAACATCGTAGATCCAACGAGAGCGGGTTCTTCAAACCGTGAGACCTCAACTTCCTTCTTAAGAACATTCGCAAGTATGTAAAGCCATTGCTTCAACTTTGTTCCTCCACCAGACACAGTCACTCTCTCAAAACCAATGCCTTTTTCTATAAGGGGTTCTACCATCATTCGCAACGTGAATGAAATACCTTCCAAAGCTGCTGTGAGTATATCTTCAGCAGAAATCTTATATTCAAGCCCTTGAATCATCCCTTTTGCTTCGCTACCGAACTCCAGTCCCCTCTCACCAGTTATATAAGGATGGAATAGCAATCCTTTGACCGGTTTAACTTCATGTGAACGAAATTTATCAAGGTTTATCCTTAAAACTTTGCTCAGCCATTCAATTACAGAACCTGCGTTATTCACGGAACCTCCAGGGAACCACCTACCGTTGCACAGATACAAAGTCTGAGTCTTAAGCATGGGGGTGGAAGATATGAAAGGCCGCTCTGAGATAACTCGAACCATCCCTGTGGTTCCGAGGTTTACTACAGCTCTTCTTTTATTCCCAAAAACACCACTAGCAAGAGCTACAGCTCCACCGTCGTACAAACCCATTACCACTCCAACATCTCTTGGCAACTCGAGATAGTCAGAAATTTCCTTTTTCAACGGAATCACCGTGTAAGGTGAAAGTATCTCAGGCAGGTTATTTCTACTTATTCCCAAAAAGCTTAAAATATCATCATCCCAGTCCAAGGTAAACGTATTGAAGTACCCTGTTGACGAAGCCGTACTTGGTTCAGTCGCAAGCTTGGAGGTCAAAAGAAGAACGATGTAATCCTTACACGACACGAACTTCACTTTCCTTAGATCCTCAATTTGAAGCCTCCTTAGGCTCCAAAAAACCTTTGCAAGCGCGGTATGAAACGTTGGAGGCATACCTGTTCTTGAGTAAATGAAGTCTCTATCGAAATAGCCCTTAAAGTCGCACATAACTTCTCTGATTCGTGTATCTGCTAAGGTAATCATATTCGAATGCGGAACATTATTCGAATCAAGCAACATCAAACCAAAGATATATGTGGATGGAACAATAGCGGCTACACGCTTTTCAAATCCATCAACTACTTTCTTCATCGTTTTCTGCAAAAGTCTTGAGAGGTCTTTAACATTATGCTCAGCTTTTCCGGACGGGTCAACATCCATCCTAATCTTGTTTCTACAAGACCTCAGGATATTACCTTCTGCATCAACCAATCCCGCTTTCAAGTAAGTCGTTCCAACGTCCACAGCAAGAATCAAATCTTTTTCCATCCTTCTTCCTCCAGTTTCTTTATTACTGCAACATTCACTACTTCCTCCGGTATTATTCTTTCTTCAGCTCGAAGAACGTCACTGACCACTTTGTCACCCATAGCCTTTATACTTTCAAAAGTGTACGCCGCAATATGAGGTGTGACCACGACATTATCAAATCTCAAAAGAGGATGCTCCCCGTTTATCGGCTCACCCTCAACAACGTCGAGCCCTACACCAGCAACCTTGCCGGATTCTAACGCTTGAATAAGCGCTTCTTGATCAATTAGTTCCCCTCTCGAAGTATTTACTATGTACACGCCTTCTTTCATCATCTCGAATTCGTTTGTAGACAGAATATGGTAATTTTCCTTTGTGTACTTCGCGCAGATGAATATTACATCGGACAATTTAACGAGCTCGTTAAGTTCTACCTTTCTTGCATTAACGTAACTCATATTTTCTTCAGCCACAAATGGGTCATATACAACAACATCTGCATTGAAACCAAAGTGCACGATTTCTGCAACACGGCTTCCAATATTCCCAAATCCAATTATTCCCACTGTCTTACCTTTCAACTCAATTCCGAAGAACTTTTGTCGTTCCGACCACTTTGATTGCAACACCTTGCTATACGACTGAGGAACTTTCCTCAAAACTGACATACAAAGGGCTATCGCATGTTCTGCAACCGCCTCGCGTTCAGCACCTCCACGAACCTTGGTTACTATAACTCCCTTCTCCGTCGCTTTACCTACATCGATGTTGTCATACCCAAGGCCGTGTCTTGATATCAGTACCAAACCTTCGACATTATCAAAAAACACGCTATCAAAGAAAGGTGTTGTACTTGCAATTATGTATTTAAAACCTTTAAGAACATCTGCCAACTCTCTACCACTCAATTTCGGTGGTAAATCGAACCTCTGAACGTCAAACTTTTGTTGAAGTATTTCAACATGCTCAGGGAAATACTTTCCGAAACTGCTTGAATTGACAATTGCAACTTTGCTCTTCACACGAGACACCTCCATAGATTGACTAGATATACAAGGTATGATGGTATAGTGGTCTTACCAGTTTCGTTACGTATCATATCACTCATACGTTCCATTTTCCAAGAGTCATGAGTTACAAATAGCGACGGTTATCTTCGTCAATCTAAACATTTCTTTTGCTTCCTTTCATTTATGGAAATTCTCTTGAAATTTCGCAAAGCTAACAAAATTTCTATCATAGGTAAAGTTTACATTTAGCTTAGGATTCCACAAAACTATCAAATTTCTTAGTAAAATTCTGCACGTGTGTTGACATGGAATTTTTCAGGTATAGTAGGAGTGGCAATCGTATGTTGAACTTTGGAAATGAACCAAGATAACAAAAGCCCCCACCAAATCATGATGAGGGCTTGTAATTGCGTCGTGCTTCTTGCACAACGGAGATATTCTGTTTAGTCTTAGAGTCAAGGGAATATCTTCAAACACGCAGGTCACTACTGCTTCAAAATCTCCACTATCCTGTTGCCTGCATCGCCATTTCCATATAGTCCTGTTGGATATGGCTTTTCTTCCGTGCTAAACACCGCATCGTATATCCCTTCACCA
>FPIC01072986.1_pt1 | contig 10877 bp, 11 predicted proteins | sample 1504481 | NCBI WGS metagenome assembly FPIC01 (sample SAMEA4475357, study PRJEB15587) | soil metagenome | biome: Soil; feature: Field | place: India | collected 2015-03-11 | depth 0 m
CAAAACCTGCTAACAGGTTTTGCGCTTTTCGTTTTAAGGAGTGTCTCTATTTCTTAAACACCTTCTGCAATTACTTCAGTAACATCGTTTGGAAGCATACGCTTTAAAAGGTTTTCGATCCCGGCTTTTAGCGTAAGTGTAGAAGATGGGCAACCGCTGCATGAGCCACGTAGCTCTACTTTTACCACACCCTCATTAAATGAATGAAAGCTTATAGCACCTCCATCAGACTCAACCGCAGGGCGCACATACTCATCCAGCAGACCTTTAATTTTCTTTACTACCTCAGAATCGTTAGGGTTGATTTCCATTTCGATATTTTCTGAGTTTTTCATGTCGATTACCGGGTTTTCTTCTTCCAGGTATTCTTTAATGAAGTTTTTTGCTTCTTCCTTTACTTCACTCCACTCAAATTCTTCTTTGCGTGTAATAGTAATAAAGTTGCTCATTACAAACACTTTCTCTACCCACTGGTACTCGAATAACGACTTAGCAAGCGGAGATTTTTCAGAAGCAGCAGCATCAGTAAACTCAAAATGCACACCATCCGGTAAAAGCATGTAGTTAACTACAAACTTCAGGGTTTTAGGGTTGGGTGTAGCCTCTGTATAAATATTAATATAGCGCTTTGGCGCTTTTCGTACGGGGGTAAACATATCTATATAGTTTTAAGGTATGTAGCTTGGATTATAAAGAGCAGAGTCCAGCTACCAACTTGCTCTCTTTTATTTATAAACAAATTACACTTCAGATGGTTCAGGGACAGGCTGCTCAATTGTAGCTGGGTCTTCCAGTTTACCCTCAGTGCCGGCAACAATCATAGTTACTGTGGCATCGCCTGTTACGTTAATTACAGTACGGCACATATCAAGGATACGGTCTGGAGCTACAATAAGGGCAATACCAGCAGTAGGCACACCAATAGCCTCCAAAACAATTACCAGCATTACCATCCCTGCACCTGGCACCCCTGCAGAGCCAATAGAAGCCAGGGTGGCAGTTAACACTATCATCACCTGGTCGCCAATGGTAAGGCCCAGGTTAAGTGCCTGGGCTATAAATACGGCAGCAACAGCCTGGTAGAGACTGGTCCCATCCATATTAATGGTAGTACCTAAGGGTAGTACAAAGCTCGATACTTCTTCAGAAACTCCCAGTTCATTTTCAACACGCTCCATCGTTACAGGCAGGGTAGCAGCACTGGAGCTGGTACTAAATGCCAACAACTGCGCGGGGCGCATAGCTTTGAAAAAGGTTTTATAGCTTACTTTTGTAAACATTTTAAACATGATCGGGTATACGACCAGGGCCATTAAACCAAGGCCTAGTACTACAGTACCCGAATACCAACCCAAGGCATACAGTAATTCCAGCGCATTTTTAGGATCTGTCCCGGCAATTTCTACAATAAGCGACCCTATCAGGGCAAAAACACCATAGGGTGCAATGATCATTATAAAATCTACCAGCTTTATTATGGCATCGTTTAACCCGTCAAAAAACTTTACAACGGGTTCAGCTTTTTCCTTTTTAATCTGGATCAGCGCTACACCTAATATAAGGGCAAAGAATACCACCTGTAGCATACGCCCGTTATCAGTAGCTGCACCAAACACGTTGTCGGGCACAATGTCTACCAATGGTTGTAAAGGACCTTGCTGGCGAACAGTTTCGGCTGTATTAGCACTTTTATCGGCATTTACACTATAGGCAGTCAGTAGGCGCTCGCGGGTTTCGGTAGGTAGTTTTTTACCAGGTTTTATGGTGTTTACAGCTACAAGGCCAATTACAACAGCTATAACTGTAGTTACCATATAAATCCCTATTGTTTTGCCACCCATACGCGATAGTTTGCTTATATCACTTAAGCTGGCAACCCCCACTACCAATGAAGCCAGTACCAGCGGTACTGCAATCATTTTAAGCAGGTTTACAAAGATAGTACCTAGTGGTTTGATGTAATGTGTTGTAAGTTCCGTAGGCCAACCGAAATTGGCACTTAGTAACCCCCAGACTAATCCCAAAACAAGGCCAATCACGATCTTGAGGTGTAACGGTATATTTTTCATTTAATGTAGATGGTTGTATGTGTAATGTAGGTTGTTTGTAATCAAATTAATCTAATAGCTGATCAAGGCGGGAGGATTGGCTTTGCAACCAGTAATCTGCTATTACCAGGGCAGCCATTGCCTCTACAATAGGTACTGCGCGGGGTACCACGCAAGGGTCATGCCGGCCTTTGCCCGATACAATAGCAGGTTCGCCTTGGGCATTTATACTCTGCTGATCCTGCATAAGAGTAGCTACTGGTTTAAAGGCTACCCTGAAATAAATATCCTCACCATTTGTAATACCACCTTGTATACCACCCGAGTGGTTAGTTTGGGTGCGTATGCGGCCTTTTTCTGTATAAAAAGCATCGTTATGCTCCGAGCCATACATGGCCACACCGGCAAAGCCACTTCCATACTCAAAGCCTTTTACAGCATTGATGCTAAGCATAGCGTTGCCTAACTGGGCATGCAGCTTTCCAAATACAGGCTCGCCCAGGCCGGCAGGTACTTGTTGTATCAAGCAGCTTACTACTCCGCCTACTGTATCGCGTTTCAACCGGGTTTCGTCAATAAAAGTGGCCATTTGTTCTGCCATTTCAGGGTCGGGGCATCGAACAATATTATTTTCGGTCTGGCTCAGGTCAAGCTGCTGGTATGGTTTGTTAAGTACCAGTGGCCCCACCTGCGATACATATGCCTGAATGCTGATGCCTACCTTGGCCAGCAACTGGCGTGCTACAGCGCCTGCTGCTACACGGGCTGCCGTTTCGCGGGCAGAGCTACGGCCACCGCCTCTGTAATCGCGTATACCCCATTTATGCTGATAGGTATAATCGGCATGAGAAGGACGATAAGCATCTGCAATATGAGAATAGTCTTTGCTACGGGCATCGGTATTGTGTATTACCATGGTTAAAGGGGTGCCTGTGGTTTTCCCTTCAAATACACCCGACAGGATATGCACAAGATCTTCTTCGCGACGCTGGGTGGTAATTCGAGACTGGCCTGGCTTACGGCGGTCCATTTCCAGTTGTATCTGCTCCATATCCAGTTCCAGCCCGGCAGGACAACCATCAATAATCACGCCTACCGAGTGTCCATGTGATTCGCCAAACGTAGTAATACGAAAAAGAGTACCGAAGCTATTGCTCATCAGAATTTAATATTAACTCCCCAAAGTTAAGGGATTTATTTTTTTACCATTATAAAAACAGTAACAACAAGGAGCAACCCCAGAAAAATATTTGCAATCATTCTTAAATCAATATCATGATGGCGGCTGATGGGCTTATTATCTACCTGGTCTATTAACCTGTAAAAATTATCGTTGGCAGCATTACCGGTGGCGCTAAGCTGCCGCTCTCCTACTGCCATTACTGTAAGCTTAGCACGCAAGGTATCATACTTATGCAAGGTAGGGTTAAAATATACCCAGCTAAAATAATCGCCCATCTTAACTTCGCCGGCAGCTGTAGGCACCGCATAGTAATTAAAGGTTTTAGAGCCACTTACTTTATTGTTAACCCGGTTTATAGATTGCCTTACTGTAGGCGCATAAAAATCGCATCGGGCCGATGCAGGCATTTCTGGCGCATTGATAGAAGAGATATTGCCCTCTCCATTAATTCTGAAGGTATAGTTAAAACTTTCTCCTGTATTAACTTTCTTTTTGGATACTGTCTCGGCTAGTTTAAAATTACCTACCGCTACCACATCTTTAAGCGGATGCGGCGGTAGTTCTTTTACTTTAACTTCTTTAGGCTCTGAGTGAAAAGTTTTAAAGTCTTCTACCCGGTTATTGCCAAAAAAAGAAGGTTCTTTTGCTATTTTATATTTAACCATTTTAAGGCTTACCGATGGAAATTTAACCGTTTGGGTATTTAGCGGGAAATAAGTAGCCTGAAAGATCTTATATTGTTTGTATCGCTTATTATCGATGGTTACCATCTTGGGATGGATCTCGTCTATATTAAAGTTCTCTTCCCAACAGTTGGTTGGCCTTATTTTTTTAATGATCTCACCCAACTGGGAGCTAAGCTCGTAAAAATTCATTTCGGCCTGGTTATCTTCTGCTACAAAAAGAGCCACAGTAGTTGTAAAACCTTCGCCCACATAAACCTGCTCATGCGAGGTGGTTACTGCAAAAAAAGCATCTTCCTTTACATCTATATACTCCTTACTGGCGGGTGCGGCACTACCAAACCAGTCTTCAAAAGGATCATAGCTATAGGGGTCGTGTTGTTGCCTGCGGGCTTCTTTAGGGGCACCTACTGTTATTGTGCTACCTGGTGCGCGCACACTGCTGCCATTGATCTTCATGGTAAAAGGCTTTAGGGTATAAGTACCCTCCTTTTGCGCTATATAGTTCTGGGTAATGCTTTGAGTGAATGAAATATTGCCGTTTACAAAACTGGTAGAGGTAGATGAATTGGTGCCCGCTTTAGTAAAGCCGGGTATATCCGGAAAGCCCTGGTAGTTTTTAAGATCTTCGTTACTTACTGTAACTGTAATAGTAAAGGGCTCATTTAGCGCAATAGAATTTTTACCTAGCTTAATTACCGGATCCTGCGCCCAGGCCAACCTTGGCAACAGCAAGGCAATAAGCAATAGCAAAATATAAAATTGAGCCCCAACTTTGGAAAGTTGCAGTTTAGTATGCATTGATAAAACTATTTTTAAATACTATATAACATTACTCCCGCTATACTATTTTGTAAAACAGGTAGTTTCAAAGAGATACAAATAAAACGTATAATCCAGGCAACTGCGTATTTTTTTAAAATTAGAAATAAATTTAATTTTTACCGCAACAGATTCATAACATCATACGTATCCATAATTGCTGCAAGAGAAAGGGTCTGTAACTTCAAATCAATCCAAAGATTTAGCTTGACTATCAGACCTCAGATTAATACAATTTTATAATTGCATTAGCAGCACGGGCAATCTTAACTATATACTAGCAATAGTAGTTTCTGACCTAAAAACCTTAGCGTCAAATTGTTACAGGATTGCCAAAACTGAACTTAATTGGTAAAAAATATAAATTTAAACAAAAGCATTATTGACAATTTCTACTTAATTTATTATATTTAGAACCTTAAGATTTTTTCACCAATTTAAGACCACTTTTAAAACTATGCTAGATTACATCAAACTGATACTTCAAAAAGTAAGTTTTGATAAGAAGCTCTTCGAGAAAGAACTTCGTAAAGCAATAGCAAGATTAATGCCCAAGGAAGTAGTAGAGTTAAAAAAATGGTGTTACCAACACTTTAGCAACACCTACTACCTGACCCTTGACAGGTGCTTCACAGTTTCAATGGTTTAATGCAAATTAACCCTACCCCCTTTGGCCACCACTCAAAGGGGGCTTTTTTTTAAGCAGGTTTTATAAAGTCGATATTCCTTTTTACCCCTGCCCACTTGGAACGCTTTAAAGGAGATTTGGAAAATACCTTGTTAAATACCTCCTCTGTAATTTCCTCCCAATCGTGGGTAGTCATATTTCTAAATTCTTCTGATGGATTAAAAGCAGGTTCTGAATGAGGCTTGGCAAAGCGGTTCCAGGGGCATACATCCTGGCATACATCACAGCCAAAAATCCAGTTCTGGAATGTTCCCTTCATATCTGCAGGGATTTGTTCTTTAAGCTCTATGGTAAAATAAGAGATGCAGCGGCTGCCGTCCACTACATATGGCTCTACAATTGCACCGGTTGGGCAGGCATCAATACATCGTGTGCAGGAGCCACAATAATCTTTCAGGGGGGTATCAGGTTGCAGGTCCAGGTCCAGAATAAGCTCGGCAATAAAAAAGAAGCTGCCATGTCGCCTGCTAATCAGATTTGTACTTTTGCCTACCCAGCCCAATCCACTTTTGCTGGCCCATGCTTTATCCATAACCGGAGCAGAATCAACAAAGGCTCTACCTCCTACTTCACCTATTTCCTGGTGTATAAAAGCAAAAAGCTCCTTTAGCCTATCTTTTACCACATAATGGTAATCTTTACCATAAGCGTATTTGGATACTTTGTACTCTCCTTCGGGCAAGGGCTGCTCCGGAAAATAATTATAGGTAAGCGACACCACCGACCGGGCGCCTTCTACTAGTTTACGAGGGTCCAGGCGCTTATCAAAATGGTTGGCCATGTAACTCATCTGGCCATGCATGTTAAGATTCAGCCATTTTTCGAGCCGCGGGGCCTCCTCTTCCAGAAACTCTGCTTTGGAAACCCCACAGCTCTCAAACCCAAGCTCATAAGCTTTTTGCTTTATTAGTTGCGTATGAGCGGCATTGCTTGTCATGGCTATTCGTGTAAAACGCCCTCTAACTCTATTTGCGGAATATAGCTAATGTGCTCTTCCACTATAGACTCAGGCATAAACAGGTATTTTTTATCATGGATAGTACGGTCTACATAGTAGCTTACCCAGTACTCATTGCATAAATGGAAAACGGCCGGGTCTATTCGTTCTATTACAGCATTGCCTTTTGCCTCTACAAACTCAATAAGATGGCGCAAAATAGATGTTTTTTGCTGCTCACCATCAGCCGTACCATAGCCTTTTGAGGCTACCAGCACATTAGAAAGCGGAAAATCATTATTATTGATCAGGTAGACCTTCCACTCAAAGTCATCCTGCGGAGTTTTTTCACGGGCAATAGCCACAGAAACTCCTTCTACGGGAGGAAAATGAATATCTTTTTTCATTATATAAAACGGATTTTATAGCCTCCGGAAATAAGAGGTATTTACTTCAATAAAAGAAACTACTCTATTACCTCCAGCGGTTTATCATGTACTACAATCATTTCAAACAGGTGAGCCAGGTGCCTGAGCATCTTCTCTTCTACTTCTTCCATGGCTACATCATAACCAAGCTCCAGCGCCAGCGAAGTAACAGCCTTATCGGCAATTCCGCAGGGCACTATATTATTAAAATACTGCAGGTTGGTATTTACATTAAGCGCAAAACCATGCATAGTTACCCAACGGCTGCTTTTTACACCTATTGCACAAATTTTACGCGGGCGTAGCTGCGCTACATGGTCCAGCCATACACCGGTAAGGCCCGGAATGCGTCCAGCCTCAATACCCCACTCCGCTAAGGTCATTATTACAGCTTCTTCAATAAAGCGAAGGTATTTATGTATATCGGTAAAGAAATTATCCAGGTCCAGCAGCGGATAGCCTACCAGCTGGCCAGGTCCATGGTATGTGATATCACCACCACGGTTAATTTTATAATATACCGCTTCCTGAGCTTTTAAACGAGCTTCATCAGCCAGCAAATGGCTTTCAGATCCACTTTTACCTAATGTATAAACATGGGGGTGCTGGCAAAAAAACAGGTAATTATCAGTAGGCACCTGTTTGTTTTCGGGGAGGGTTCGGTTTGCAATTTTACGGTTTATAATACCTGCAAAAATTGTTTCCTGCATATCCCAGGCTTCTTTATAATCAACAAGCCCCAGCTGCCTGAAATACACTTTTTTATTTTGTAGCGCGATGGAATGCATAATACTAAAACACTAAATAAAATAACCCCAAAAAAAGCAACATTGTTCCAAAGGTTTACAGAGCCTCATGTGCTTTACCAGCCACAAAGGTATCGAATAATCTTGGTGCTGCAATATGCAACCCTTTTGCAGGCAAAGTACTTGTAAAGCTTAAAGAAGCGGGCCCGTATAACTACTATGGCAGAACATAACGATACCGGAAAAGCAGGCGAAGAACTAGCCGCCCAGTTACTGGAAGAAAAAGGATATACTATTGTACGCAGAAATTATAAGCATTACCGCTACGAGATAGACCTTATTGCAAGCAAAAATAAAACAATGGTGTTTGTTGAAGTAAAAACCCGGTCCGGGCAGCAGTTTGGCTACCCGGAAGAGTTTGTGAGCAAAGACCAGATTACCTGTATAAAACGGGCAGCAGAAAACTTTATTTACAGCAGCCAGTGGCAGCACTTTGTGCGCTTTGATGTAATAGCAGTACAATATAAAGATAAAGTACCTGTGCTAAAACATTTTGAGGATGTCTTTTACTAAGCTATATCGTTTGCAATGGCTTCAGCTGCTAGCCTGCCACTTCTCATAGCAGCATTTATGGATCCATTCAGTAAATGATCGCCACATACATACAAACCCTCCTGCAACTTTATATCTTCGGGTTGCAGCTCATGTTCTACATACCGGTTTCCAGGCAAGGCATATGAAACCTGGTATGTACGTAAGTGTTCCCAATCGTTTACTGCACTTCCGTACCATTTTTGTAATTCCTGCTTAATGCGCAGCGGCAAGCTTATATCAGTGTCTGTTGCTTTGCCGTTTACTGATACAGAGATGAGGTACTTTCCATCAGGAGCATACACAGGGGCAATTTCATTCATCACGCACAGGTTGTTTACAAGGCGGTGCTCAGATGCATTAAGCACAAGAATAGGCTTGGGTACAGGAGAGTGCTCTGCAGTAAAATAGACATTGGTTACTGTTTTGTATTCCCTGTTTACAGTAGGTTTATACTGGCTTACCAGCCCGGTAGCCTCTGTAGCCAATACTATGTTTTTTGCAGTAAACGTTTGCCCGCTTTGTGTATATACATCCTGCCCATTAATAGCCGTTACCCGTTGGTTACAAATTACCTGGCTTTCAGGAAGGTGAGCAGCAAGCTGTTTAGGAATCATCTCCATGCCTTCAGCAGGCACACAGGTGTCCCCCTCCGAAAACATTTTAAAAACAAAATCAAACATTCTGCGCGATGTAACCAGCTCATTTTCCAGGAAAATCCCGCCCAGGAAAGGTTCAAAAAAATTAGCGATCATAGCAGGGCTAAATCCATATCGGTTTAAAGCATGCCGGGTGGTAACTTCTTCCTGCTCAAAAAGTGTACTCACAGAATTACGCATCAATACTTTTTTAAGAAACAGCATCTGAAGCTTATCATTGAGGTTGCCTACCGGTGCGGCAAGGGTAGTAAATAACGAGAGGGGCCTGCGGGTAGGATCTCCAATTTCATGCATACCCTTTTCATTTAAAATAATTCCTCCGGGTATAAACTTGCACAAGCGCAAAGCATCATAATCTAGCAATCGCTTGCATTCGGGATATGCCGTAAGCAAGACCTGAAAGCCCCTGTCTAACAGGAAGCCATTTAACTGATCTGTTTTAATACGCCCGCCAGGCCTGTCGGCAGCTTCCAGCAAGAGCACCCTACTTCCCCTGCGTTGTAATTCTATTGCTGCGGTTAGGCCGGCTATGCCGGCGCCAATAATAATGGTATCGTATGGTAATTGTGTCATTGGTCAGCCTAATGTATCTGAGTTTAACCACTATTAAAGCTAAATGTTCAGGTTATTTGAGCTTTGCTTTAAAAGACCATGTAATTTTAAATTCAGATACTTTTTCGCCTGCTTCATCTACCCCTATGCTTGTACATACTACTGTACGTCCTTCGCCAGTGGCCTTACTTTGGGCAACAGCTTCAAAAACCTTTTGTCCATCCGCGCAGGTAAATGTAACAAGGCCGGTTGCTTTTTTCTGAAACGTGGCTTCCATACCTACCACTAACATAGATACAGACGGTTTAGACTTGTAAATGGCCATCATAGCAAGTACACCCGTAGAAAGCTCTGCGGCCATAGCCTGGCAGGCAAAGTAAATTGAGCGAAATGGATTTTTGTTGATATATTTAAAAGGAATGGTTACCACTCCTTTTTCAAAGTCAAGGTGCCTGATGCGCAAGCCTGCCAGGTAAGCCATCGGGAGGTCTTTCAGAAAAAAAAGCTTTAGCTTAAAGGGGTTGGTTACAGTCTGGCGGAACTCATCTGCCCTGGGATTAACATTGGCCGGGTTGAGGGTATTCATTTATAATTTTTTTAAAGAGACAAAGCCTTGTGGGCTATTATACGTACTAGTAGTTTTACCCGAATAAAGCATTATCCGGCCAGGTTTGCAAATCATATACCTTGCAAAAAGGATATTTCTAAAAAACTCAAAATATAAATTTACAATTATGCCTCAGTTTGCCGACCCTATATTTGAAGAGCTCTATAAAAAAGATGTTTTCATAGACAACTCTGTATTAAACCAAATACTGAGTAAAGGTAAAGACGCTATACCAGAGCTGGAACTTATACTAAACGATTGGTACGAGAACCGTAAAAAGTACGAAAAGCTACCCGAACACGACCGCTTTTTTGTAGTACACGCCTTATACCTGCTCTACACCCTTAATGCGGAACAAGCCTTTCCTACCATACTTGAAATTTATAAAAAAGGCAGTGATTATTGGGAGGATTGGCTGGACCTGACCTGGAACGACCTGGAACCTGTAACCATACGACTTGGCAAAGGCAATGTAAAGCTCTTAACCGATATTATCAGCGACCATGCCCAGTCTATTGATCTGCGCTCCAGCCTCAACACCGTACTTACCCAGATTGCACTACACTACATGGATAAAAGGGCGGCTATTACTCATTTTTACAAGGGTTATTTACAATCGTTTATTACCCAGCACGATAAACTTGATAAACTTTACCCCTCCAAACGTGGCGATAGCCTGGATATACGTGAGTACCTGGCCACGCTTTGTATTGATATACAAAATGCTTTTTTAACCGATTTGCGGCCCGAAATTGTGCAGTGCTTTAAACTAGGTATGCTTGATGATATGCTTTATGACTCTGAAAAAGATATTGCCTTTAAAGCACAGCCTATTACATTGCCTAAAGATATTTTTGAGCAATATGAGGAGTTTAAAAACTATCCCATGGCCGAAGACTCTCCTTATAACCCAGATCCCGAAGGCACCCGCCG
>FPIC01041000.1_pt1 | contig 10874 bp, 15 predicted proteins | sample 1504481 | NCBI WGS metagenome assembly FPIC01 (sample SAMEA4475357, study PRJEB15587) | soil metagenome | biome: Soil; feature: Field | place: India | collected 2015-03-11 | depth 0 m
TAAATTTTTTGAGCCTTGAGAGACAAGCACCTGAGAAGGGCACTTGCATTTTTATCTGACCCGTGGGGAGTTGCAACATGAAACAGACAGGGAAATACTCGGGAAGCTTTTATCCTGAAATTTAACCTTCATCATTTTCCTATGTCAGAAAAGCCAGAAAACAGGAGTTATATTAGAATTAATAGAAAGGAGGGGTGCATGGAGCTGCTTTTTCTGATACTTGCCATAGTAGTCCTTCTGATAGCCATAAACAGGGCAAACGATGAAGCCTTTGATGATAAGAAAAACACGAACCAAGACCAAGACAGCCCGGACTCCGACCAACATACGGAAATGAAAGACCATACATATCATGATGATAGCTCCTTCGGGGACTCTAAGAACAGTTTTTCTATGTTTGACGAAGACTACTGGCACCAGACCACTTCGCATGAAAGCACCTTTTCACACGACGACTGCGACCTTTCAAGAGCCTTGTGGGACCCCACCTGCCCCCTATACTGGGCTATGCATCATGATAGCTCAAGCGACTGGAGTTCAGGTTTTTCTTCTAATTTTGATGATTGGTCTTCTTCTAGCTGGGACACTTCGTCTTCCTCTGGTTGGGACGATTGGTCTTCCTCTAACTGGGACGACTGGTCTTCTTCCTCCTGGGACACATGAAGGCGGTAAGGATACACAAAACCGCAAAACAACTGCTGGGAGATATTTCAACCTGGGAGGGTATGGTTGTATTAATAGTAGCTTCTCTCTTCTTTGCATGGTTTCCAGATGCTCTCAAGGACTTAATATACTCACTTCCTTACCTGACAGATTGGCTAAAGGCTCTGTTTCTTTTTTTATTTTCTATAATCTTTCTCTTCTATCTGGTTCTTCTGATAAAGAAAATCGCAAAAAGTCTTGAAGATATAACCTACTATGTGGAGGAGGACAAGGAGCTTTCAACTGTCAGGAGTGCCAGATTTCTTATTATGGGTCTTAGCACACCCCTAGATGGACACGACCCGAAAAAAGAAATCCAGAAGGTTCAACAAATACCAGAAGACAAAAGGATTGAGCTGTATATTGAAAACTCAAATGAAAAATTCAACTGGATTATGCCCGTATGCCTTATAAAGAGGCTTCAGGAAGCTGGCGCAAGGCTTGAAAAGGTCTATATACTGCCCTCTAAAGATAGTGAAAAGTACATAGAGAATTTTCTTGAATATGCTGGTCTGTTTGGTCTATCAAAGGAGCTTTTTGAAAGTTTGAAGGGCGTTGATTACGAAGACCTTACGGCACTTCAGAGAGAAATGAATAGGCTTATTAAGAAGCTTAGGGATAAAGGTATAGGATACAGAGAGCTGCTAATAGATATGACTGCAGGCAAGAAACCTTTTAGCGTGATAGTCTCCGCCCTCACCTTTAACAGGGATATAGCTATATGCTATCTAAACGAAAACAAAGAGCTTAAAAAGAAGGAGCTTAAGATATACGATATAACACCAGCGGAGGAAAACTTTTAATCAGGCAGGCTTGAAAAAGACATTTCTTTCTTGTATAATCTAAGAGCATGGAACAGCCTGTGTTTAACCCCTTTGCCTACCTTTATAACTTTATCTGGTTTCTCTTCTTTTTCATCATATTCTTTTTGCCCTTCTGGAGGAAGTACGCACTGGCAAGGGCAAGGGAGGCACTTATACAACAGCTTGAAGCAAAGAGAGGAAGCAGGGTTATAACCCTCATACACCGGCAGGAGAGCCTAGGCTTTTTTGGCATACCTATATTCAGATATATAAACATAGAGGACTCGGAGCAGGTTTTAAGAGCCATAAGGATGACACCTCCAGACATGCCCATTGACCTCATAGTGCATACGCCGGGGGGTCTTGCCTTAGCCGCCACGCAGATAGCAAACGCTTTGGTAAGGCATAAGGGTCCGGTAAGGGTTATAGTGCCTCACTATGCCATGTCTGGTGGAACCCTCTTGGCTTTGTCTGCGGACGAGGTAATAATGGACCCAAACGCCGTGCTTGGACCCGTTGACCCACAGCTGGGCAACATGCCCGCCGCCTCCATTCTGAAGGTGTTAGAACAGAAGGAGGCAAAAGACATAGAAGACCAGACCCTTATACTCGCAGATGTAGCTCAGAAGGCTATAAAACAGATGAAGGAATACCTCGTATGGCTTCTTACAGAAAACGGCATGGACAGGCATAAGGCGGAGCATATAGCGGAGGAGCTTGCCACGGGTAAATATACCCACGACTATCCACTGACCGTTGAGTATCTTAGAGAGCTTGGGCTGAACATTTCCACGGAAGTGCCATGGGAGGTTTATGAGCTTATGGAGCTCTTCCCGCAACCCATGGGCTCTCAGGTGCCTTCCGTTCAATACATACCCGTGCCTTACAGGGCAAACCAAACAGGAAAGCCTTGAGCGTTAAGTGAGGAAAACCTTGAGGGTCAGGGTTGGTATAGTAGGATGTGGTGTGGTGGGCACTGGTGTGGTGGAGCTACTTTTGAAAAACTCAGAGCTTATCAGGGAAAGGTCGGGAGTGGATTTAGAGCTAACAAGAGTTGCTGACAAGGACTGGCAAAGACCAAGGAGCTTTTATGTACCATCTGACATAAGAACCACAGACTACAAGGAAGTTCTGGAAAATTCGGACATTGTGGTGGAGCTTGTGGGGGGTAAGGGCTTTGCCAAACAGTTAATAAAAGAAGCTCTTGAAAAAGGAAAACATGTGGTAAGTGCCAACAAGCACCTTCTGGCGGAAGAAGGCAGAGAGCTGTTTGAACTTGCTCAGAAGAAGGGTCTCAGCATAGGCTTCGAAGCCTCCGTAGGAGGTGGCATACCCATAATAAAGGCAGTAAAAGAATCCCTTGTGGGCAACCGGATAAGAGCTATCTACGGCATTTTAAACGGTACCACCAACTACATACTTACCCGCATGCTTGAGGAGGAGGTGGATTTTCAAAGCGCACTCAGTGAGGCTCAGGAAAAGGGTTATGCGGAGGCGGACCCAAGCCTTGATATAGACGGCTGGGATACAGCCCACAAGATAGCCATACTTTCTTACATAGCCTTTGGAGGCTTTTTTGACTTTTCGGAGGTCTATGTGGAGGGCATAAGAGGGGTAGAGCTTTTGGACATAGAGCTTGGCAGGGAGCTTGGCTACACTCTAAAGCTCTTAGCCATAGCAAAGAGAAGGGACTCGGAGCTTGAGGTAAGAGTGCATCCCACCTTCCTGCCTCAGGAGGACCCTCTGGCAAAGGTCTCGGACGTCTATAATGCCATAATGGTAGAGGGGGACTTTGTAGGCAAAACCATGTTTTACGGAAAGGGTGCAGGCTCACACCCAACAGCCTCCGCAGTGGTTTCAGACATAGTGGATATAGCGCGCAAGATAGCCTTCTGCAAGGAGGCAATGCCCTACAGCTGGGGTGATAGGACTTTAAGCATTAGCAAAAACTTCTACAGCAGATATTATTTGAGGTTTGATGTGCCTGACAAACCTGGCGTTCTTGCCAGCATAGCAAGGGTGCTGGCGGATAGCAACATAAGCATAGCCAGCGTCCTGCAGAAGGAAAAGGTCTGTAGTATAGCGGGTAGGGAAAAGGAGCATATAATACCCCTTGTGATACTAACCCACAAAGCCTACGAGCTTGACATGAAGAAGGCTTTAGAAGGTATAAAGGAGCTTCCTGTAGTGGTAGGGGAGCCTGTTCTCATAAGGGTTGAAGAGGAGGCGGAATGAAGCTTCTGGCTCCTTCTATACTCTCTGCGGACTTCTGGAACCTTGGCGAGCAGATAAGAGCCTGTGAAGAAGGTGGAGCGGACCTCATACACTTTGATGTGATGGACGGACATTTTGTACCAAACATCACCTTCGGTCCTGTCTTGCTTGAAAGCATAAAAAAACACTGCAGGCTTCCCCTCGATGCCCACCTTATGATAGAGAACGTGGATAAATACATTCCCGACTTTATAAAGGCTGGGGCTGATATGGTAAGCATACACATAGAGAACAACCACCATATACACAGAAGCCTTGAGCTTATAAAGAGCCTTGGTGCAAAGGCGGGTGTGGTTATAAACCCCGGTACCTCTCTCAAGCTCTTAGAGGAAGTTCTTCATTATGCAGACTTTGTCCTTTTAATGTCTGTAAACCCGGGCTTTGGGGGTCAGAGGTTTATAGAAAGGTCTATAGAGAGGCTCAGAAGGCTCAAGGAGATGGTGATGGAGATAAACCCTTCCCTTCTCATTGAGATTGATGGTGGAATAAAGGAGGAAAACATTACGGAGGTGGCAAAAGCAGGAGCGGACATACTGGTGGTTGGCTCTGGCATATTCCATGCGAAAGATATAAAAGCCCAAACTAAAAGGCTAAAGGAGCTTCTTACCGCTTCAGAGGCACTGTAAGCCTTTGAAGGTCAAAAACATTGAAGGTAAGGAAAACTTCCTTTATGTATTTCTGTCTTGTGCCGTCGTAATTGTCCCTCAGCAAAAGCCCAAACGCCCAGCAGGCTCCTTTGTATAAAAGCTCTATCCTCCTCTGAAGGTCTTTACCTATTCTGTTATCCCTTATAATGCCAAGGTTCAGGGTTGCGTTTGAAAGAGTTGTGGATAAAACCGCTCCATACTGGTCGTTTATAGATTGTCCGTAGTAGCTCTTTTCGTAAGTTCTGCTAAGGGTTAAGGAGCTCTGTTTATACTTGAAGGTAGAAGAGCCAACGTTTTTCAGCAGTCTGCCATGGATCGGGTCGTAAGTGCTGTCTGCGGATAAAGAAAACCAGTCGGCGGGCATAAGGCTAAAAAGCGTCCTTACAGGCATTAACTTTTCCTTTACCACCTGGTCAAGGTAAGTAAAGCTACCAAGGTAGTTATACCCGCCTTGTATAAAAAGGCTGTAAATCTGCTTTCCTTCATAATAGCCAGAGCTTAAAAAGGAATAGTTAAGGGTGCTTTCCTTGTCTATCTGGTCAAAGGTGTCAAAACGCGGGTTTTTAAAGCCCTTAGGTCTGTATGAATAAGATAGCTCAAGCATGTGGCTTAATTGAAAACCACCAACTCTATGTGTGAAGAAAAAGGGTAGCCTCTCCCTGTATCTCAAAGAGATAGGTACAGACTTATCTGTTGCCTCAGAGCCTTTCACGTCCCAGTAAAAGAGGTTCTCAAGGGTGAGGGTGGATAGAAGGTTAAGACCGAAAAGCCTCTTTGAAAGGGAAAGCTCAGGGAATAATAAGAGCCTCTGTGCCTTTTGTCCCTCTTCCCTGTAAAAGTTTGCGTAAGAAAAGGTGGTGTTGAAGGAAAAGCCATAGGGAAGGCTAATATCCTTTACATAAAGACCTACCTCCGGAAGCCTCTGGAGGGTTTTTTTATTGTCTGGTGATGTGGTGTCGTAAAACCTCCTGGCATCAAAGACGAATAAAACCCAGTCAAATTCTTTTTTGTAGGACAGGTAGGAAGTCAGGTAGGGTATGGTTCTCTCTCTGGTGGTAAAGTAAACATCCTGCATAAAGTAAGGGTCAGAGAGGGTATCCACACCCAGTTTTAGTTCTGACAGGTCAAGGTCAAACTTGAGCCTGTAGCGGTTTTCTCTGAAGGTTTCCTTAGATCTTCCCTCCCACCATTTACCAGGAGGTACTGGCTCCCTGTAAAGGGAAAAGGTTCCTGTAAGGTCCAGCTCCTTCCTGAGAGACTGCCTGTATTCAAGGCTTATGCCCTTTGCCTGCTTGTCCCGGTAGTCAAGGGTAAGAGTAGCATCCTTATCGCGCGATATGGCCCAGTATATGGGTTGTTTGTATATGAAAGTGTTGTAGCTGTTTGAGCCTATGGTGGGTGGTAAAAGCCCAGACCTTCTATCACCCACAGGAAAGACCACAAGGGGCGTGTAAGCAACGGGTATTTTGAAAAGCCTTAAAGAGCTTCCAAGACCTGTGGCATATCTTTCAGAGATGTAAGCTTTAGAAAAGCAAACAAGAAGCTCCTTCCTGTCTGGAGGACATGTGGTAATGCTTCCCTCCCTCACTTCATAGCTGTTGCCTTCCTTATCCACCCTCTCCGCGGTAAAGTAAAACTTTTCAAAGCGTCCATCCGCCTTTATAAAATAACCCTTATCCTTATCAAGGTCAAGAAAGGCACTTTCTCCCCTCACTTCAAGCCTGCCATCATAAGACCTTATATATACGTTCCCCTCCGCCTGCACAAGCTTTCTTTCAGGGTCATAGGTCATTAAATCAGCCTTTATGTAATAGTTTTTATAATAGGCTTCCACATTACCAACTGCCTTGATGGTACCATCAGGCAACCTCTCAAGGCTTTCAGAAAAGACCTCTAAAGCAAGGGAGTATGAAAAGAGAAAGAGGAGGAGAAGGAAAAGCATAAAGATATTTTACTGCCCTTCCTTCAGAGCCTCCTCAGGAGATTTAGCCCTCTGCAGTATCCTTACCACCACCCACCTTTTTGTCTTTGAAAGAGGCCTTGTTTCTCTTATCACCACTATGTCGCCCACCCTGCACTCGTTATTTGGGTCATGAGCGTGATATTTCTTGCTTTTTACTATGTGCTTCTTATAAATAGGGTGGGCTTCTCTTCTGTCAACTCTGACCACCACCGTTTTTTGCATCTTGTCGCTCACCACCACACCTACAAGTTCCTTTCTTTTTTCATGCCACTTTTTCTCCATCACTGCTCACCTCTAAGCTCTTTTTCCCTTATCAAGGTTAAAACCCTTGCTAAATCCCTCTTTGTATTCCTTATTGCCATGGGGTTTGGTAAGCCTTCTATTTTCTTCTTAAACCTGAGCCTTAAAAGCTCCCTTCTTAACTCCTCTTCCTTCTTTAGAAGGTCCTTAAGGCTCAGCTTTCTGAGTTCCTCTACCTTCATGTCTGAATACCTCCAGCCTTTACAAGCCTTGTTTTAATGGGTAGTTTGGCATCCACAAGTCTGTGGGCTTCCTCTGCCACTTCTTCAGATACGCCGGAAAACTCGTAGATTATCCTGCCAGGTTTAACAACCGCCACGAAGCCTTCCGGGTCGCCCTTACCTCCACCCATCCTTACTTCGTTAGGCTTTCTTGTGTAGGGCTTGTCAGGGAAGACCTGTATCCACACCTTTGCACCCTTTCGCAGGGCACGCACGAGGGCAATCCTTCCGGCTTCTATCTGCCTCTGCGTGAGCCAGCAAGATTCAAGAGCCTGTATGCCATACTCACCAAAGGCAAGCCTGTTGCCTCTGAAAGCCTTGCCTTTAAGGGTTCCCCTCTGGGATTTTCTAAACTTTGTCTTCTTTGGAGCAAGGAAAGACATCTCTTACACCTCCTTTTCCGCCTTCTTTAGGTCCTCTTCTATCTTTTTAACTATCTCTTCCTTTCCACCCTTTAGCACATCACCCTTATATATCCATACCTTAACACCAAGCACGCCATACTTAGTCTGTGCAACCGCATAGCCATAATCCACATCCGCCCTCAGGGTCTGTAGAGGCATCCTGCCTACAAGAAACCATTCAGCCCTTGCAAGCTCCGCACCGCCAATTCTACCCTTTACCTGTACCTTCACACCCTTCGCACCTGCCTTGAAGGCATTGTCTATAGCTCTCTTCATAGCTCTTCTGTGTGAGACCCTTCTCTCAATCTGAAGGGCTATCTCTTCCGCCACAAGCTGTGCATCAAGCTCAGGAACTCTAACTTCATCAACGGTTATCAAAACATCCTTACCACCTGTTATGTATTCAATATCCTTTTTAAGCTGTTCTACTTCCGCGCCCTTCCTTCCTATAATTATGCCTGGTCTGGCGGATAAAACCCTTACCTTAACCTTGTCCGCCATTCTTTCCACGATTACTTTAGATATACCGGCAGCAGCGTACCTCTTCTTTATGTATTCCTTTATCCTGAGGTCCTCATGTAAAAGCCTTGTATAATCCCTCTTACCGGCAAACCATTTGGAGCTCCAATCCCTTACAACTCCAAGCCTGAAGCCTATTGGATGCGTTTTCTGGCCCATCAGGTTTCCTCCTTCTCTTCAAGAACTATAGTAATGTGTGATGTCCTTTTCCTCAGCATGGTTGCCCTTCCATGGGCTCTCGGAAGCCATTTTTTATACATGGGTCCCTCGTCCGCCACCGCCTTTTTAATGTAAAGCCTTTCAAGGTCCATGTTCTTCTGCTCCGCATTGGCAAGGGCGCTTCTTAAAACACCCTCCACTATACGAGCGGACTTTTTGGGGATAAACCTCAGCTGATAGAGAGCCTCGCCAGCGGACTTGCCCTGAATTAGTCTTAAAACCTGTCTTGCCTTTGTGGGAGATACCTTAGCATACCTTAGCACTGCTCTTGCTTCCATGTTAGCACCTCACTTCTTCTTCGCAGTTTTTGCGGATTTTTCAGGATGCCCCCTGAAGGTCCTTGTGGGGGCAAACTCGCCCAGCTTATGCCCCACCATGTCGGAGGTTATATACACAGGCACAAAAGTCTTGCCATTATGAACCGCTATGGTATGACCGACAAAATCCGGAATTATGGTGGTGTCCCTGCTGTAAGTTTTTATCACCTTCCTCTCGCCCGTTTCGTTCATCTTCCTGATTCTAAACCAGAGCTTTGGGTCAACCCATGCCTTTTTATTGACAAGCCTTCTATACTCGTCCCAGACCTGCTGATACTTTTCTATAGCCTTCTGGTAAAGCTCTGGAATATGTTGAACCGCGCGCACCTTCTTGTATATACGCTGTGTCTTCTTATAGAGCTTTAAAAAAGTATCAAGGTCTTCTACAAGCCTGTTTCTTTTGTTCCATGAGCCCTTAAAACCCATTACTTGACACCTCCTCTCAGGGGCTTGCCCTTCCTTGAAACAAGTATAAACTTGTCTGAATATTTCTTACCCCTTCTTGTCTTGTAGCCCTTGGTCTTCCAACCCCAAGGAGACTCCGGGTGCTTGCCCTTTGTTTTGCCCTCACCACCGCCATGCGGGTGGTCTACAGGGTTCATGGCGGTTCCTCTTGTTATGGGTCTCCAGCCTAACCACCTTCTCCTTCCAGCCTTTCCGTATTTAACCAGTTCATGCTCTGCAAGACCAACCGCTCCCACAGTAGCTATACATCTCTGGTGAACAAGCCTGATCTCACCAGAGGGCATCCTCAGCTGCACATAGTCGCCTACCTTACCGAGTATCTGGGCAGACATGCCTGCCGCTCTGGCTATCTGCCCGCCCTTGCCGGGGTGAAGCTCCACGTTATGCACTATGGTACCCACAGGTATATACTTCAAAGGCAGGGCATTACCCACTTTTATTTCTGGTAGCTCCTTGCCTGCTTCTGCATCCTCGTAGGATATGGAAAGGACCGTATCACCCACCTTAAGGCCCTCTGGCCAGAGAATATACCTTTTCTCTCCGTCCGCATAGTGGAGGAGGGCTATACGGGCGGACCTGTTGGGGTCATACTCTATGGCAACCACCTTTGCAGGCACGAGGCTCTTATCCCTTTTAAAATCTATGAGCCTATAACGCCTTTTGTTTCCGCCACCTCTACCCCGTGAGGTGATCTTGCCCTGCTGACGGGACCTGCCCTTTGCCCTGTGCCAGTGGACAAGCAGGGACTTTTCTGGCTCTGACTTGGTAATCTCAGAAAAGTCGTAAAGAACCGCATGCCTCTGTCCGTTGGTTACAGGTTTTAACTTCCTTACACCCATCTTTACACTCCTGTAAGGTCTATTTCCTTATCGGGTGGTATGGTAACGATAGCTTTCTTATAGGCTCTTGTGTAGCCATACTGCCTAAACTTGCCCACCACCCGCTTCTTTCTGGGTTTAACTATAAGGGTATTTACCTTCAAAACCTTTACCCCAAAGAGTTTCTCTATGGCATGCTTTATCTCATGCTTTGTGGCATCAAGAGCCACCTCAAAGGTATATTTTTTATGGTCTTCCATAAGCCTGTTGCTCTTTTCCGTTATTATAGGCCTTATCACTATTTCTTCCGGTCTTCTCATGGCATCAACCTCTCGTATATCTTGCTAAGGGCTGGCTCCACCAGAAGGAGCTTATCCGCCCACAGCACATCATAAACGTTCAGCCCCTCAACGGGCAGAACCTTTACCTTCTGAAGGTTTCTAAAAGACCTGTATATTACCTCATCCTTCTGCGGCAAAACCAGAAGAACCTTATCCTTCTCCATACCAAGCTCTTTTAGCACTTCTAAAGCCTTCTTGGTTTTTGGCACATCACCCACCTCAATGGTATCAACCACTAAAAGATTGCCTTCCTTAGCCTTCAGGCTAAGAGCCATTTTAAGACCAAGCCTTCTTACCTTCTTGGGGAGTGCATAGTAATAATCCCTTGGTTTTGGACCGTGGGCCACACCACCACCTACGAATATGTTAGCACCCCTGTCGCCATGCCTTGCATTTCCTGTCCCCTTCTGGGGCAGAAGCTTCCTGCCGCTGTAAGCCACTTCCCCTCTTGTTTTTGTGCTGTGCGTGCCCTGCCTTCTTGAGGCAAGCTGCCACTTGACCACCTCCCAGAGCACGTGCTTTTTTACCTCTACACCAAAAACCTCAGGCTTTAACTCTACGCTCAGGACCTTCATACCAGCTCTCCTTTAAGTATGTTTTCCGCCATATGCTTTATCCTGTTGAGCTTAAGCCTTTGAGACTTTCTTCCCGCTATGGTAGATTTTTCCACATACACCACACCGCCGTTAGGACCCGGCACTGAGCCCTTAACTATCAGAAGGTTTAAGCCCGGCACCACATCTAGCACGAGGAGAGACTGAACTCTAATGGGTTCATTGCCCCAGTGTCCGGCCATCCTTTTGCCCTTCCAGACCCTACCCGGGTCGGACCTGTTTCCTATGGAACCAACCGCCCTGTGGTATCTGTGTCCGTGGGACTTG
>FPIC01014371.1_pt1 | contig 10850 bp, 8 predicted proteins | sample 1504481 | NCBI WGS metagenome assembly FPIC01 (sample SAMEA4475357, study PRJEB15587) | soil metagenome | biome: Soil; feature: Field | place: India | collected 2015-03-11 | depth 0 m
GGGGAGGGGGGATGAAGGGGGGTGGGGCCACTCCATCTTTTCTTGCGGGCTCCGAACTGCGTAACTCCTATCTACAGGAGGTCAAGATGTGGGCAGATCAAAAGAAGTTTCTCGCCTTGGCGCTGTTAGTGGTCGCCTTCATGGGGGGGTGTATTCCTTCGCCTTTGCCTCGACCAGCCGAACACACGGCGACCCCCATACCCCCTGGTGGCCCGTCAGGCCTTGAATGCCCATCCTTCACTGCCTTCGGCGGCCTGCCGATTCCACTTCCCATACCCGTTCCGGTTCCAGGTGCGGATGTCCAGGGTTCGCCCTCTCCGGTCTCCAGCCTGGCGCGGGCGATGGATGAGGCCCTCCGCCGGGCGTTCCAACAGGCGGCTCTCCGCCCGCAATATGTATGCTTCTTTGAGATCCGGATCGAAGGCCAGAGCGGTGCCTTTGCGGTCTATCAGTTCTCTGCTGAGCTGGGCCCGGAGGCGGGGAATCGTCTGGCCGAAGCGCTGCGGGGGCAGGGGATCCGCGTGGGGGAGCCGGGAACGCTGACCTCCCCGGGCGGTAGCATCCTATGGATGGAGCTGGGATTTCCGGATGGCGCGGGAGGTGGCTTGTTGGGGATGCGGAACATGATCTGGGCCTGGGTCGCCCCAGAGGTCCGGGGAGCGGTCGAAGAGACGCCGGAACCGACCTCCTACGCTCCACCTCCTCCTGCTCCAACGGAGGCGCCTCCGACCGTTCAGCCCGCTGGCCTGGCCCAGGATGCCGATGCGGCCCTGCGCCCGGCGTTGGAGAAAGCCCTGGGGGTCCGTCTGAACCTCACGGATTTTGCCGCCATCGGCGGAGCGGGCACCCTGGTGTTTTTGACCTACCGCCCGGAGGGCACCTTTTCCCTTGCGGATCGTGGGGATCGGCTCCAGCAGGAGTTAACCCGTGTGGGGCTCTCCATCTCGGCCATTATGGTCAGTGAGGATGAGATCGGGATCTTCATTCAAGGAGGACGCCTGGGCGATCGGATTGTGAACACTGGAACGATATCGGTAAAATTGGATAGCGTGGGAGTGACCCTGGAGTTCCCCTGATCGGTGGGACGGATCGATCTCCTGAAGGAGTTGGGAAGCGGGGAGGTCGTTGAAGCTGGCCTCCCTGCTTCCGAGGGTATCAGCAAGTAGCCTGAGTCCCCGGAATCCGTAAAATTTTCTGTGAGGGACGGGCCGCGTCAGCGGCCCGTCCCTCACAGAAATTCCATCAATCGAAAGCTCGCCACCACGAGTTGGGATGATTCTCTCTGTTGTTTGCAACAGGGCAAGATGGGCCTAAAACGGAGGGGAAGTCCAATGGATGTAGGAACCCTTGTGGTCCTGATCCTGGCCGGGGCCATGGTGGGGCTCGCCTATGCGCGCGGCGGGGAGGTGGCAGCGGCCGGCTGGCAGGGGACGTTGCGGGCGATACGGGGCTTCCTGCCGCTCTTCCTCGGCATCTTCGTCCTCATCGGGTTCTCAGAGGTTCTGATCCCTCGCGAAGCCATCGCGCGATGGCTGGGGCCAGGGGCAGGGCTGCGGGGGATCCTCATCGCCAGCGGGGTTGGGATGCTGATCCCGGGCGGCCCCTTTGTCTCCTTCCCGCTCATCGCGATGTTGTATCGCGCCGGGGCGGGAGTGGGAGCGGTGGTGGCCTTCCTGACCGCCTGGTCTCTGTGGTCTCTGACTCGATTGCCTCTGGAGTTTGCCATCCTGGGCCCGCGCTTGATGGTCGCTCGGCTCATCTCCACCCTGTTTATGCCGCCCCTGGCCGGATGGATTGCTTATCGGTTGTTTGATGGATAGAATGGGCGGAGACAGCGGTTCAGCTTTTGGGGGCGAGTCGGAGGACCGGCTCGCCCCCAAATCCCCACCTGGACACAGGGCTTTTCAAAGCTCGAACGAAGACGGCATAACGGTGAAGAAGGGGACAGCCCCTCCCCCGAAAACCCCAAATTGAAAGCAGTAGCTTGCCAATGGTCAGAACATTGAAAAGCCCAGCACCGGACAACTATCTGCTTGCGGAAGAAGCGTGGCCTTGCTGCTTCCTGGGTAGGGGGAAGGGGGCAGTGAGCGGGTGGAGGGGCAGCGATGAATGCAGGTGACGCTCAATCGATCGCCTCCGCAAGACGGCGGGCTCAGGGGCTGATCCCGCGATCCCCGGATACCTCGTTTTGGCTCCTGAGCGTCCTCGCTTTTGGGGTTTTCATCGCCGCAGACGACCTCACCGTGGTCAGTGCCATGCTTCCCCGTATGATCGTGGACTTCGAGATCCCCTCGGGCCTGAAGGATGCTTCCTGGATCGTCTCTGCCTACCTGATCGCTTACGTGGTGGCGATGCCCCTGTTCGGGCGACTCTCCGACCGCTACGGACGCCTCCAGGTTTACACCGCTTGCATGGCGCTCTTTCTCATCGGATCCATTGGGGTCTTGCTGGCCCGGAATCTTCCCGTGTTGATCATCGCCCGGGCCTTGCAGGCCTTCGGTGGGGGCGGGGTGGTGCCCATCGCGATGGCGACGGTGGGGGATCGCTTCCCGGAGGGACGCCGGGGGCCGGCCGTCGGGGCGCTGATGGCGGTGGACACCCTGGGCTGGATCTGGGGGCCGCTGTATGGATCGCTGTTGATCCGCTACGGCCCGGACGTCGGACGGTGGCTGGCGGAGACTTTCTCTCTCCCTTCCGCCGTAGCGAGCTGGAGCTGGCAGTGGCAGTTCGTCCTGAACATCCCGCTCTCCCTGGCTGCCCTCGTGATGGCTTGGATGGCCCGCTGGGCCTTTGCCGCGGCTCCGCCGGAGGCGCCCTCCATGGACTGGCCAGGGGCTGGGTTGTTGAGCGGCAGCCTGGTGGCGCTCCATATCGGGATCGTTCGGAGCGGGGGTTCGATGGAGGTCGCTTCGGCCGGCCCAGGTCCGCTGGTGGACGCCCCGTTGTGGGGTGGGTGGCCTTGGCTGATCGGGAGCAGCATCGGCTTTGCGGTTTTTGTCCTTTATGAGGCTTGCCGCGCTGCCCCGTTGATCCCGGCCGTGCTGTTCCGACGATGGGATTTCGTCCTGGCTGGCCTCATCAATCTGCTGGCCGGCGTCGGATTGATCACGCCGATGGTGCAAGTTCCTCTTTTTATGAACACCTTGCGCGCCTGGGGAAGCACCCCGGAGGAATGGATGGGAAACGCCGCCCTCCTCAGCGGCCGGGTCCTCACCAGCCTGACCCTGGCGATGGCGTTGGGGTCCCTCGCCGGAGGGTGGGGCAGCCGCTGGATAGGCCATCGCGGACTGGCCGTCCCCGGGATCGCCCTGGCCGGGCTGGGCCTGCTGGGGGCGGCCAGTTGGCGGATCGACGAGCCGCTCCCAGGGATGGTTGCGCATATGGCGTTGGTGGGGGTTGGGCTGGGGGTGACGACGACAGCCATCGGGGTGGCGGGCCTGAATGCCGCTCCGGCCGAGGGCCGGGGGATTGCCTCCGGGTTGTTATTGATCCTTCGCCTGATCGGGATGAGTGTGGGCCTGGCCGGGATGGCGACGTGGGGGACTTCGCGCTTTCAGGCGTTGGCGGCGGCCTATCCGCTGGAGGCGCTTCCGGAAGCGCTGCCCGGGATCACGTTGACCATCATCCAGGAAACCTTCCGGTTGGCGGCCACGGCGATGGCGATGGCGATTCCCGCTGCGATCTTCCTGCGCGCAACGGGCCGTCCCGTGCGGCATTCAGTGTAGGTCCATCGTATGGACCCTCTGGGTTTGTAGGGGTGGGCACAAGGCCCACCCCTACAAACCGAATGCTGTGGGTATCTATCCTAATACACGGAGGTGAGAGATGAACCGCAGGGTACTCCTTCTCATTGTCGTTCCCTTGCTGGTCCTCGCATGTTGCGTCACCGGAGTGGCCGTTGGCGTGCTGGCCTTCGCCCCTCTGCGCGAGCGGGTGATGGCCATGTTAGGGCTCCGTCAGCAGACCTTAGCTGCCGAGCTCATCCCTGCCGATGCTGTCTTTTACATGTCGCTGTCCTATAACCTCCAAGCGCAACCCGGCTACGAGACGATCCGCAAAGCTTACCTGGACAACCCGAAGGTCAAGCAGGCGCTCCAGGATGCGAAGGAGAACCTGAAAAAGGAGTCGAAGATCGACTGGGATGCTGAAGTGGCTCCGTGGCTGGGGTCGGAAATCGGGCTGGCCGTGCTTTCCCTCTCTCCAGAGGATCTAAGGTAATGCGCTGCCCTTGGTGCTGTTGGTCGCCTCGCGGGATTTGAACGCCTCGAATCGGTTCCTGGAGCGGCTTCGCGAGCAGGCGGGGGAAGAGGGGCCTCCGTTCGAGGAACGAACCTACGGGCAGACCCGTTACTGGTTCCGACCTCCGAAGCCGGGAACCCAGGAACCTCCTGTCGTGCTGACCACCGTTCGCGATTTCGTGGTGATAGCCACCCAAGAGAAGGCCTTCCAGGCGGTTGTGGATCGGGCCGATGGGAAGGGCGAGCCCCTCTCCCGTTCACCGCGTTTCCAGCGGGTGATGGGGGAATTGCCGAAGCAGGCAGTGCTGCTGGGTTATATGGATTACCCCTCGATCCTGGCTTATCGGAGGACCTTGGCCCAGACATCCGGGGTGCCTCCCTTTGAAGAGCTGCTCGAGGCTTGGCCCTCCGGGCAGATCGCTCAGGCGACAGAGGGAGGAGGTTTCTCCGGGGAATTGTTGCCGGAAGGAATCCGCGTGCAGTATGTCACCATCATCCAACGGGAGAAGCTGTCGCCGGAGGTCCGGGAGATGCTGGATGCGCCGGCGATCTCCGAGCGGATGCTCGCGCGCGTTCCTGAAGATGTCCTGTTTGTGCTTCAGACTCCCCAAATCGGCAAAGCCATCCGGCAGACCCTGAACGCCATGCGGGCGAATCCGGATGTGGAGCGGCAGCTGGAGGATATGCAATCCGCTCTGGGGATCGATTTGGAAGAGGATTTCCTCTCCTGGATGACGGGGGATCTGGCGCTCATGCTCCACCGGGTTTCGACGCCGGTCATACCGGAATTGCCCGTGGGGTTCTCCACGCTGATCGAGACCGATCGACCGGAGGAGGCGCGAGCTGGGTTGGAACGTCTGGAGCGGTTCCTTCAAATCTCTGGGGTAACCGTTGAGGAAATGGAAATCAGCGGCCGCCCGGTGCGGGTCCTCATCGATCCGAGCGGAACCCAAGTGGCGGCGTATGCGGTCGGTCCGGAGGCGGTGGGAATCGGCTTCCCGCCGGAAGCCTTGGCGAAGGCCCACCCGGAGCGTTCGCCGGAGCGGGCGATTCAGAGGAACCCGCGGTTCCAGCAGGTTCTCCGTCACCTTCCGGGTCGTAGCAACGGATTGGTGTTCGTGGACACTCAGAGGTTCTGGGATCTGATTGAAGATCTGATTCCACCAAGCCAGCGGGAGGGGTTTGAGCAGGATGTCCGTCCCTTCCTGGAGCCGATTAAAGGGATTGGGAGCGCCAGCGAGGCCAGCCCCGGCTCGACGGTTCAGCGAGGGGTGTTCTTTATTTACATCGTCCCTGAGTCCCAGTGAAGAGGTTCCTTACCATAGGGGGTTGAGGGCGAGCCGCGCGCCGAAGGCGCCCGGCTCGCACCCAAAATATCTATTCTCCCCCTCCTCACAGCCCTTCAGGACGTGGGGAGGAGAAAAGGGGAACCCTCACCTGCTTCACGTTGGATCCTCAGCATGGGATGTGCAAATTCGCTTGTTCATAAGTGCCCCACTGCGAACGGGATTTGGTTCGTAAGAGGGCGTTTGAGTATCCATCTGCTTCTTGCGAACAGACGATCCGAGGTGTGATTCAATGGCGCGTTGGGCATGGCGATGGGCGCTGGGGGTGCTCCTGCTCGGATGCTGGGCCCCGGGGCGGCTTCCCGCCCTCTCTGCCTCCGAGATCATGGCGCGATCCGCCGAGGCCATGGCTCGGATGCGGAGCGCCCACTTCGTTTTGGAGCGGACGGGAGCTCCGGATTATCTGGATGCTGCGCGGACGATGATGCTCCAGCGGGTGGAGGGGGATGTGGTGAACCCGGATGCGATGCAGGGCGTTGTCCGCGTGTTCAGCCTGGGCGTCGTCACCGAGCTGCGGATCGTCCGCCTGGGAGATCGAACGTGGATCGCGCTCGCCGGGGTCGAGCGCTGGGAGGAATTAACCCCCGAGCGGGGCGTGGTGATGGACCCTCGATGGTTCTTCGATGCGGAGCGAGGGGTTCCGGCCCTCATGGCCCGTGCCCCGTTGCGCGTGATCGGGCAGGAGAAGCTGGAGGGCGTGATGACCTATCACCTGCAGGGGGAGCTGGAGAGCGGGCCGCTGGAGGAGTGGTCCGTGGGGATGATCGCCGGGCGGTTGCGGGTGGATATGTGGGTGGAAGGGGGAACCTTTCGGATCCGGCGGGCGCGCCTGGTGGAGTTGGGGAGCGATCCTCGGGATCCCACCGTGTGGGAGCTCACGCTCTCCGATTTCGATCGGCCGATCGAAATCCGACCGCCTATTCCTCCTTCAGCGATGGGCCCAGCCTCCGAAAGCCCAAAATCAAAACCAAGGGCTCTGTTGCGGTAACTACCTATCCATCTGACCAGGAGTCTCTCCGGACGGGATAGGGGTTTCCGGATAGGGACTTGGGGGGCCGAGCCGCGCGCCGAAAGCGTGAATAAAGAAAAGAGGGGTAGAGCCCTTCCTCACTTACAGGGGAGGTATTACCTGTTGCGAAGATGTGAAGGGTGGCCGCGTAAGCGGCCCACCCCTCACGGGAATTCCCTGGATCGTCACTATCCAGGGCGCAGAAAGGAGGCCATGGGATGGCGAGGGGTGGCCTGGGTTTCCGAGCGACGTGGCGGGTTAGCGCGCACGCTTTCACCCATCCCGCGATCTGGATCAGTGTCTTTCTGCTCCTCCTCAATGACCACGTCCTCAAATTCGCCTTTCCCTCTTTCTGGACAGGGAAGCTGAGCGATTTCGCCTGGCTCTTCTTCGCGCCGTTCCTTTTGATCCCATTGATGAGTTTCCTTTTGTTTCTATTGCCTCTCCCCCCGGCCCGTCTTGCGGACCTGGGGTATGGCGCAGTGGGGGTTGGATTCGCCGCGTTGAAGCTCTCACCGACGTTTAACGCATGGGTGGCCTCCTGGGCCTCAGCAGCCCTCGGCCGCCCCACGGCTTTCGCCTTGGATCCGACCGATGGGATGGCGTTGCTCGCCCTGATCCCCTCCCGCTGGCTCTGGGATCGGATCGCTCGAACAATGGAGGGGCAGGATCCTCCCCGCGGACGCGCGATGGCCATGTGGATACTGGCGATGCTGGCCAGCCTGGCCACCCCGCCTTGCCCGCCCATCCCGATGGTAACCCGGGTGTTGGTCATGAACGGGAACATCTATTTAGGGATAGACCCATGGAAGGTTCGTTGGGTGGTGAGCGCAGATGGGGGAGCGACATGGCGCCTAGTGGAGGATCCGCCGCCTCCTCTTCGGGATGAACCCTCGCAGCTCGAATGGCCTATCCTCCGCTGTCTCCCAGAACAACCCAGCGTTTGTTACCGGATCCCCGGCCCGGGACGGATTGAGAAAAGCGAGGATGGGGGGCGAACGTGGCGCCTGGCCTGGATGCCACCGCGGGAGCGGGAAAGCTTCCGTCGGCGGTTTCTGGTAGCGCTTCCAGCCCGTTGCTCGAAGCCCGAGATCGATGAGGGACCTTATGATTTGGCACCGGACGTCCAGGGGCAACGTGTCCGATGGATCGTGGCGATGGGCACGGAAGGGATTATGTTCCTCAACCCGGATGGCTCATGGCAACTTCGCGGGGTCGAGGTTTCGGAGCCTCTCTCGATCCGTGTCCTGCCAACACCCTATGCGGCAGAGCACGTCCTAGACGGGATGGTGGTCACGTTGCAGGAGTTCCGGATCGTTCTGACCGTAGCCATCCTCTCGTATCTAGGGCTGAGCTACTGGCGAATTCGCCGTCTGAAAGCGTGGCTGGGCCCAGTGCGCCCTGTGTCCCCAGTTCGGCTCTCAGCGGGCTGTTTGGGAGGCTGTCTGGTCTTGGGTATCGGTATGGGAATCAGCTTGGTTTTGATCCTGATGACAGGCAGCGACTTAGATCTTGGCTCCGTGCTAACGCTCTTTGCGCTAATCATTCTTGCAATACTTTTCCATGTGATCACCGCGGGGTATGTGCCTGTTGCGCTTTGGCCGTTAAACGCTGGGCTTTTGATCGTATGGCTGCTTTCCATTTTGGGGATTTGGAGGACGTGGTCGGTGTGGAGGGGTATGCGCCTGGCTGCGTCGCGGCCCGCCGTCGTTCAGGCTCTGCATCGGGCAACGATCCTCGTCGCGCTGGGGATCTGTATAGGGGCCTGGGGGTTTTTCATCGCGTGGGCGATGGGATGGATTCCGAGATATGAGCTGGCCCTGGCGCTGGCCAGTGGGTGGATCATCGGGCTGTGGATCGCGTATCTTCGATGGCGTCCGGAGCTGGGCGTTCTGGAAGCTCCGGAGCGCGTGGCTTGATTCACCGTTTCGTGTGGAGCCCCCTGGTGCCGATTGGGGCAATTGAGGGGTTACCGGGCTGCGTACTCGGCTTGCTTTTCATCAAAATCCAATTTTCGCGACGGAGCTCGTTTAAAAATGAATTCCCCATGGGTGGCGAGCGAGGATGATCCAGAACGGGCGCTCAAGCGCCCTACTACGAATGGCGCGCGGCTCGGTCCCAAAGCCCCCAGGGAAAGACTGCCTGTATCCGTATGAGAGAGCAACTGAATCGTCACTTGAAAATTTCATTCAGGAGATGGATGAAGCGATGGTTCCCATCACGGAGCTGGTTTCGCTGCGCGGACATCGGGCGCTGGTCACCGGCGCCGCCTCAGGGATCGGTGAGGCGATCGCGATGCGCTTCGCCGAAGTGGGTGCTGCGATGCTGCTGGTGGACATCCAGGAGGGGGCTCTGGAGCGGCTCGCGGCCCGGATTCGCGCGATGGGGGTGGAGGTGCAATGGTTCCCGATGGACTTGAGTTCGGAGGAGGCCATCCGGGCCTTCTGGAAGACCCTTCCGGATCCGCAGGTTCCGGATATTTTGGTGAACAACGCTGGGGTTTATCCGTTCCGTGAATATTTAGAGGTCGATCCGGATTTCCTGGAGCACGTGTTGCGGGTGAATCTGAAGGCAGCCCTTTGGATGTGTCAGGGGATGATCGCCCGTCGGGGCCGAAGAGGAGGTGCGATCGTCAATGTGGGAACAATTGAGGCGATCCTGCCGTTCCAGAGAGATCTGATCCCCTACACGGTCAGCAAAGCCGGGCTGCTGGCGCTGACGCGGGGGCTGGCTCGAGACTACGGGAAATGGGGTTTCCGGGTAAATGCGGTCCTCCCAGGTGGGATCCGTACTCCCGGGACGCAGCGGTTGATCCGCCGGGCGCTGCGTTCCATGCACCCACGATGGTGGCTTGCCGGCTACGACTTCCAGCGGAGGCTTCCCTTGGGGCGTTGGGGCGAGCCGGATGAGGTGGCTCGCGTGGTGCTCTTTCTGGTCTCGCCGATGGCCAGCTATGTGACCGGGGCGTTGATCCCGGTGGATGGCGGCTTTCTTTCCGCATAACGGTGGAAAGCGCGTGCCCCCGCGCCCGCCTCCGCCTCATTAGGGGATCGAGCCTGGGGTCATCACCCCCCCTCGGCCTCCCCGCTCTCGGCCCAGAACCGCTCGAGGTCCTCGAGGGCGCGGCGCGCATACGCCAACGCGCGCGCCCGCTTGTCGCGGACCGGGCGATCCAACGGGGGCAGCAGGCCGAAGTTGGCCTTCATGGGCTGGAAATCCCGCGGATCCGCGCGGGCCAGGTAATCGCACAGCGCTCCGATCATCGTGGTGATCGGGAAAACCAAGGGCGGCTGCCCGCGAAGCAGCCGGGCGGCGTTGACCCCGGCCACCAGCCCGGTGGCGATGTTGCCCACATATCCCTCCGCCCCGGTGATCTGACCGGCGAAGAAGAGATCCGGCCGGCCCCGGAACTGCATGGTGGGTTCCAGGAGCGCGGGGGCGTTGATATAGGTGTTGCGGTGCATCTGGCCGTAGCGCAGGAACTCCGCGTTCTGAAGGCCCGGGATCATCCGGAAGACCCGCCGCTGTTCCGGCCATTTCAGGTTCGTCTGGAAACCTACCATGCTGTACATCGTCCCCGCCCGGTTATCCTGTCGCAGCTGGACCACCGCGTAGGGCGTGCGGCCGGTGCGGGGGTCGATCAAGCCCGTGGGCCGCAGGGGGCCATAGGCCAGGGCATCGCGCCCACGTTTGGCCAGCACCTCAATCGGCAGGCAGGCCTCGAAGAAGCGCGGATCCTCCCGCTCGAAATCCCGCAGCTCGATCGTCTCGGCGTGGATCAGGGCGTCCACAAAAGCCTCGTATTCCTCCTTCGTCATCGGACAGTTGATGTAATCCCCCTCCGACTCCTGCCCCCGGCCGTAGCGGGAGCCCCTGAAGCAGATGGACATATCAATGGAGTCGGCGGCCACGATGGGGGAGATGGCATCGTAGAAATAGAGATACTCCTGGCCGGTGAGCTGCTGGATCGCCCTCGCCAAGGCATCGGAGGTCAAAGGGCCGGTGGCGATGATGCACGGGCGGTCCGGGATCTCGGTGACCTCCTCCCGGATCACCGTGATCAGCGGGTGGCCCTCGATGTGCTCCGTCACGCACCGGGCGAAGAGCTCGCGGTCCACGGCAAGGGCCTTCCCAGCGGGCACCGCCGTGCGGTCGGCGCAAGCCATCAACAGCGAACCCAGACGCCTCAGCTCCGCTTTCAGGAGGCCCGAGGCATTCTCCAGCTCGTTCGACCCCAAGGAGTTGGAACAGATGATC
>FPIC01013963.1_pt1 | contig 10834 bp, 11 predicted proteins | sample 1504481 | NCBI WGS metagenome assembly FPIC01 (sample SAMEA4475357, study PRJEB15587) | soil metagenome | biome: Soil; feature: Field | place: India | collected 2015-03-11 | depth 0 m
GTGTAAATACAGCTCCCGGCTTCTCGCGCTTGTCACCTTGATACTTATTTCAATCTTACACCTACCTGCAGCGAAAACGCATTCACGAGCTTGACATTCCAATATCCGTTGCTTGACATTTGTCGGGGTGTTTGGTAAGCTGCTTCAACAACATACTTATTATTAAAGGTATACCCTGCGCCAAACATAAATGTGATGCTAGGCTCATAGAACTTAAATCCAGAACCAGCATTCATTGTGACGTCAAACTGAATCGGCTCTTCATTGTTTAGCAGAACATGCTGTACACCTGAAAAGCTCAGGTGCAGTTTCGAGTTTCCGCTTGCATAAACGTCCCGTCTAATGCCTAAAGGCAATGTAATGTAATTATATGTCGCATCAATCACTACATCTCTGCCAAAGGCTCTTATTTCTGCCTCGCCTCGGTACTGCTGAAAAGTGGGTTGAAAAAACAAGCTCGACTTCCCTCTGTTAAAGGGCAAAACATAGGCAAGATCCAGCCCTATTTGAGGTGAGACATTAATAGAATTACCTATATGAGTTGCATACTTCCCATAGTTACTAAACCGCATGCGGCCAATACTTGCTCCTACTCTAGGCCCAAAATTAAACTCACCCTTACTCTTATACTGGGCAAAATTTACATAGCCAGCAGTAACGCATTCGTTGTATTTAATAAAAACTTTCCTCAACTCGGCTTCGCTATATCTCACCTTTTCGAAAGTTTCTAGATTGAAATCGCTACAGGGCAAAGCTGCCCACAGCTGTTGTTTGTATGCTTGGTTCTGAACGGCCGTTGAAGAGTTCTCCGCTAAATACTTCTTATTGATAAGTTGCTCAATTGGCTGTTGCTCCGTCTTTATGAAAAATTTGATTTCTACAGACTTGGTGTGGTAACTGTACAGGCTCGCTTTCCCCTTAATGATCACACGCAAAAAGAGTGTTTCCTCCACAAATTCAGGTTCGCGTCTCCCACTCAGTTCTCTTAGGTTAGATGAGCTCTTGTCTATTTTCACTGTATGCCGCTCATAAGCACTTGTTGTATTTGTTATTTCAAAATACTGGACTTGTTGTATAGTAGCAGTCTGTTTCTCTCCTCCTGCAGAAAGTTTATACTCCAGCTGCGTGGGGTTTGTCAGCTTATCTTCATTTCTGATGTAGCAATCTATTCGGTTGCCTGCATCGTCAATAAAATAGCCTGGCATAAAATCGCCAGACTGTGCATAGGTATTCATAGCCCACAGGCAAGCCACTGCAAAAAGTAGAAGTTTCTTCATATTGAAATTAGTAATTTAATGGATACTATAGTGAGGCCTTTAGTAGCTGGAGATGCTATGTTATATAGTATCGTAGTTAGGTATATCAAATATGCTATATTACTTCCAATTATACAATATCCGACAATGCAATAAGTGTGTTAGATAGCGTTGATACTGAGGTTCACGTTAGCGCATAGGGAAGTATAGCCGCTCTCTTTACCACAAAACAAAACGGCTTGCTATCCTCAGTTAGCAAGCCGTTTTGTTTTAAATTATTCTGTTTCGTAGATCACCACGTCTTTTTACCATCCTTCATCTTCTCTAGAATTTCAGCGACGTATCCTCCATCTCCCCCTACAATCCGGATTGATTCCTCCATCATCTTAATCCCCTCTTCTTTCTTTCCAGTTTTATACAGCAAGTTGGCATGGAAGTACAGGTAATCCGGGTTTTGCTTCTGCTCACCAACCAACAGGCTGCTGGTCCAACCCAAGGCCTTCTGCAGGCTGGCTGGATCTTCAGAAAACAGGAAGACCATGTTGGCGTGGTTGCCTAGATCTTCACCACTCATCTTCTTGCTATAGGAAGAAACCACCGCCACATACTCAGACCAGTTTTTAGTCCAATTATAATAGGTTGGTTTTGCTGACATCAGTATCTCCTCCGTCAGGTCGGCATAGTTTGCTTTCAGCTGCTTCTCTACTTTACCCCAGTCCACGTTCTTTTTTACTTCACCTGAGTACCTTGTCATCATGCCTAGGTCTTGCTTTTCGGTGCTGGTGCGCAGGTGGGGCAGCACGATCTCGTCGAAAACAACGATCCTTACTATGTGCTTGCTCTTCCCCTCACCTAGTACCTGGTCGGCTCTTGCTGCGTTGTTTCGCAGAACTATAAAGCCCGGATCTGTGGATTTTGAGGTCGCCAAGCCGATAAACTTCAGGTTTTCCTCCGTCAGCAGATCCTGCTGTGTGGCCAGATAGGCATTTGCCGCCGATTTCAACAGCGGTCGGTCGTTCGTCAGTTGGGCAGACTTTATTACTTTCAAGAGAAAGTCTGCATCTCTGTCGCCTTTCTGGAACTGCCACTTCTGCATCTGGTAGCCACTCAGAGCCCCCTCCGACCTCTCAATAAAAATCTCCGCCGTGGGGGAGGCCCCATCTACACGATGTACCAGTTCTCCTTTCGGATCGAAGTAAAGGAAAGTGGGATAACTGTCGATATTATAAGTGGCTGCGATGGCCTGAGCATCTTCGTGCCACTTCTTCACGTCTTCGCTGTCGTTCTTAGTAGCATCTACCTGCACCCTGACATTGATAAAGTTTGCATTGAAGAAAGCTCCTACCTTTTCCTGCGGGAAGATGTCCCGCTCCATTTGCTTGCAGGGTCCGCACCAGGTCGTGAACACATCCAGGAAGATGTACTTGTTTTCTTTCCTAGCTTTCTCCTGAACCTGTGCCCAACTAAGCCCTTGCTCAAACTTTATACCTGCTGTAGGCTGTGCTTTTACAGCACCCGCGAAAAGTATAAAGGCAATCATCAACCTGATTTTCATAATGTATCCTATTTTGGTGAGACAAAATTCAGCTTTGTAAGCGTAATGCACTAAGTATAGAGGAGGTGTGCTTGGGCAAAATGGAAAGCATAAGAAGTAGCTGCATCCCAACGAAACCTAGCACCATGTATAGTTACGAATATTTCGTAAATATACGAAACATTCGTAGAAAATATTTTTAAAGTATGTTGATTTGTTATTCCCCTTAGGCTACACTAGGTGGGTAGTTATGAACCGTAAAGTTCAAGGAGGGCTATTTTAGGGTAACGAAAGCAGTAAAGAAATATGATTGATTCTCACACAAGCACTTTCTCAAAGCACACACTATTCTCCACACCCGCATACTGCCCATAATTAGGTATAGGTTGGTAACCGTTCTTCCTGTAAAGGCCGATGGCCTCGGGCTGCTTCAGGCCGGTTTCTAAAATGCAGCGGCCATACCCCAGTTCCTGCGCCCAGCTCTCCAGTTCGGCCAACACCTGACTGGCTATACCTTTGTTTCTGCCCTCGGGCAGCATGTACATGCGCTTCACCTCCATGGTACCTGGCTCAAACTCCTTTATAGCGCCACAACCCACAGGCTTTCTGTTTTCGTAGGCCAGCACCACGTGTCTTATCTTGTCGATCTTGTTGTACTGGGCATAAAAAGCGTGCTCTTCCCCGTCTCTGATAGCAAGGTCGGCATCCAGCAACTTCACGAGCGCTACAAAGTCTAGGTCTTCAGAGTCAGTCCGTTTTAGGTGTGCCATGTGGTAGCGAGGTAAGATTGTGGCCTGTAATTCTATGCTCTATGAATGTATATTCATTGGGATCGAACCGCTTGATCAGGTCATCTTCAATCGACTGGATAACGCTTTTCTCAACGCCAATTTTATGCAGGCTTTGGATCAATACCGCATAACCATCCGCCTTTCCATCCAGATTCGAAAACACTTCCTGGATGTAGCGCATCATTTGGGCTTCACCGATCTTTTCTTCTATGGCAAGTAACTGGAATGCCCCGATGTTATACCTGTAGGTACTGTTAAGCTGAGCATAGCCTGTCACTTTATCAAGGCGCACAAAGTTCTTCTCGTTCAGGTAGGCAAGTCTGCCTTTCAGCAGCTTCGGATTTTTCTCTAAAAGATATTTAAAGCTAAAGTACTGCGCGAAAGACTCCAGGTAGAACCAATATAACTTCGACTCTGGCTTATAAACACTCCCAAACAAATAGTGAGCGATTTCATGTGACAAGTTAACCTCCAGACCATATTTCCTCAGGTCCTTTTTGACATCCACTATGGTAGGGTACGTTAAGAAAGCACCCCAGGAAGTGTTATCCGATGGAAGATGGGCAAAGGTAAACTTTGCGGGCATCTTTATGTTCGTCAGGCTCTCGAAATAACTGTTGATCTCAAAGAATAGCGAATCAATATAGTTGATCATCGCATCATCCGTCATATTGATGAACAAGGCATTATTCCCCTCTTTCCAGGTATAGTTTCCGGCAATAAGCATGATATCTTCGGTTGGCGTTGCACTGGAAAACTCGCTCCCACTTGCCTTAGGCTCACCTTGCCCTATGTAAATGTAGTCACAGTCGTGGCAGGTGGACGTGAGTTGATACCTGTAGCTGTGCTTCTTTAAGAAAGTTGGTTTCTTGTCTTGTGCACTGATCACGATCGGGTACCACTTCGATTGCTCGCTCGCCCTCAAAATACCATAGTTACTGACGATCTTGCCCTTATAGTCTTTCGTGTTCTGCCCGTCCTGGTAGCTCTCAAACTTTCCTTTTGTCTTGATGAGGATGGTGTCGGACGGCGCTAGATTTCCATTCAAAGAGATGGTGTAGAACGAGCAGTCCCAGCAGGTTATGCTCTTACGGCTTTTCCTAAACCGCTTCTTCTGACCGGCTATTGTAATAGACTCTACTTTGATGCCATCATTGAGCATGAAGCGTACTGTTTTCCCTTTTGTAGACAGGTTGGTCAGGTAGAAATCACTGTCAAGTGTGCCCTCCTTGAGTGAGATCCTGATGTCTCCCAATAGCTTTGTTTCCTGGGAGTAGCCAACAGCACATAGGAGGGTGAGGAACGCGGTTAGTAGTTGTGTTTTCATAATGGATGATATGTGACTGTGTTTGGAGACAGGCTAGTATTTAGGCATTGTTATTCAAAAATTCAACAGCCTTTTCAAGCACCTCATCTTTCCCGTCAATAATTCCTTGGATGGTTGGTTTGACTTCAATATCGATTTTCACCCCTTTTCTCTGTGTTTCCGTGTTGTCCGGATAGAAAATACCGACGCCCGTTATCGCTGTTTTATGCCCATCTACCATTTCAAAGACACTAACATTTCCATCGGCCCCCGAAGTCTGACTTCCTATCGTGGTTACATTATCGCCTGTCTGCAAACGCATGATCGTAAATTCAGCGTGGCTTTGCGCTCTCTCATTTGTCAATAGGACTACTTTGCCTTTGTATTTCAAATCACCGTTTTGTCCGCTTTGGTGGCCATTTCTCCAAATGAATCTCCCCGGATAGTCCAGATCAGGATAAGTGACTTTGTAAAAGTCTTTCCTTTTCGAGCTGATGTAATTTGATATTTCATATGCAGTAGAGTTTGGATAGTTCCGGATATCGAAGATGATGGCTTTGGTATTCTTCAGCGCTTCCATTACCGCTGCAACGTCTTTCGGCTTGAGCACACCCATATGGACATAGCCAATGTTACCGTCAAGGATTTTGAATTTTTCAGGCTCGTTGGCTTTAATATTGAGCTCATTCACCAAATACCTCCTGATGGATTTAGTAGATGTCTGGTGGTTTCTGATATAGTCAACCCTAACTGAGTCAGACGGGCCATTGAATATGGCAGGATGCGCATTGTGCCTTTTCCTTGAAGTGTTTGAGCCGCTTATGTACTTCTCTTTTTCCTTGAAAATGGATCCCACCTCTTGGCCATTGACTTTGGTAATGACATCGCCAATTCTTAAATCATTTTTTTGGGCTAAGGAATCATTGTAAAACCCCGTGATAACGGCTTTTTCGTCTATCAACTTGAAATATGCAGGAATCCAGTAGTGTCCGAAATAGGCACCTATTTTATCGCTATAAAACCCTGCGTGGCTATCATCAATACTTGTTACCATTTCAAGCATCGCCAAATGAAACTCGAGTTCGGTTTGGGGATCTAGAAATTTAGGGATCATGTTGGTCAACACCTCATCCCAATTAGTGTCCGCCTGGTATTTGTATGGGAAAAAGTATTCGACAATGTTCCAATACCGGAACAAGGAGAGTAATCTTAAGTTTTCATCATTCCAGTCAAAGTTCTTATAGCTAGTCTCGTTCGTGACTTTGATGTTATTGATTCTCTTGTTAGAGGCTACATAATATTTCTTCCCTTGATGCCTGTTCTGCTCGATAAACCTGAGCCTTTCAGAGAGCTCGGGTGTAAAAATCTGTTCATTATGGATCCAGCTCAGATCGAAGTTCTTGTCAAAGTATTCAATACTGCTATTCTGCTTACAACTCTTACATGCATTTACTTTTCCCAGATTGTCCATCCAAGCCATATAAACCTGAGACAACTCTTCTTTAGTAGAGGCATTCTTGATAGCTGGCAGAACCTTGAATAATTCCTGATCCCAGTCGAACTTGCCCTTGGCTACATTCGGGTGATAGTACTTCAAAAACCCCCAGACTTCCGCTGTTGCCGCCAGTTTCTCAGTTTCGGATAAGCTGTTTTGGGCAAATGCTGTTTGGAAGCTGATTAGAAGCGCCAGAATAATAAAAATTGTGTTTTTCATAATAGATTAATGTGGCTTTGCACAAGTTGTTCTTTCCTGAGCTAGTGTAATGAGATCGTACAACGGACTAGACAAAAGGCGGCGCAGTGGCTTATAGGTGTTGATGGTAAAAGGCATTACTTTAGCATGTACCCTACCTTTATTCCCAGAGACACATGCGGGCGGTAGAAAACTCCTTCTTTTCGGTCGAGGGTCGGCCAAACATCGGATTCTCCATAAAATTCATCTACTATTAAACCAACAGGCTGGTGCGCTATAGAAATTCGCCGCACCCCTAATCCAAAGAAATGCTCTAATACAAATCTGTTGAGTTTAATCTCTGTCCCATACTTTAAACTTGCAGTCCAAACGGTTCTATCTATTTTAGAGGATGTATACCTGTAATGAATATCGTTTCTTATCAGGTTTGAATTCTCTTTCACATATTTCTGCGGGAAATACATGCCCTCCGTGGATAGGTAGGGAACAACAGTCAATGAGGGTTCTTTAAGGAAGTATTTCAGCTCTGCCTTGGTTTTGGAATACTTGTAATCTTGCCGATCGCCCTCGCCCTCATATATGAGCTTCTGAAAGGCTTGCATTTTAAACCCATGGTCTAGCGACAAAGCGAAGCGCTGACTTATGTTCCTCTGGACACCAACTTGCAAAACGCTTGTTTTTGGGTCAAATGAATTCAAGGGAGAGATGTGGATACGTATCTTTTCACCTGTGTCCTGACCAAAAGCACTGCTGCCAACCAATAGTAAGATGAGCAGGAGAAATGAGGATGCTTTGTTTTTCATAGTGTATGGTGCCGCCATCTTACTTCAACTTATAACTGTTCGGGATTTGAAAAAGGTCATCGCCTAGTCGTTCTGGCTTAACCTCCACAGCCGAAATCAAAAGGGCTGTCGAGCCATCGGGGGCAAGCACCTCCACCTTTAGCGTAAGGCCTCCAAAGGAACCGTTTCTCAACAACGTATTCTGAAAGCCAAACATCTTGGCCAACAGTGGGAGATTTGCTACTTTCAGATCCTTTGCGGCCCACACGTAACTCGTTTTGTCTGCTCCATCAATAAAGGCACGCTGCACGACCTTGTACTTTCTGCACGGATACCCAAGCACCGAGTCCTGATCATGCATGAGGGTTATTTCTATGGGCGTATAGCCCTGCATCACAGGTTCCACGCCGAGTGAGGTTGCCGTATATGTGGCGCTGTTTACGTTGTATCTGGTAGAGGCTGCCGTGTTCACGATAATATCACCAGCCTCTAGCATCGCGTGTGACCCATCTAAAACGCTATACCTATACCACGTATCTTTAAACGAGGCCTCCGTCCGGGCAAGAGTTCTACCAGGAACCATAGCCCCATACCTGTCTTTCTCCAGTTGTGTATAGATAACTTTTCCCTCAAAATAAGCTTTGCCTTGGCTTTGCCATAGGGCCGCAAAGGAAAAGAGGCAAAGGATGCTGGCGATGAATTTCATGTACGCTTGTATTAGTTGCTTCTGGATTTAATTAGTCATTAGCCTAATCTCTACTCTGCGATTAAGGGCTCTTCCCTCTTCAGTTTGGTTAGTGGCTTTCGGATGCAATTCGCCCAAGCCCCTGGCAGTAATTCTCTCCATGGCGATTCCTTTCGATAACATATACTCTTTCACGGCCATCGCCCTTTTTTCTGAAAGTATTCTGTTATTTTCCACTTCTCCGATATCGTCTGTGTAGCCGATTATCTCTAGGCTGGTAGTGGGATGCTCGTTCAGAAAATCAACCAGCTTGTCGAGCACAGGAAAGGTTGTTGCCTGAAGTTCGTATTTCCCAAAAGCGAAGCTGGCATCTTCGATTGTCAATACCTCTGGCATAGTCGCCATCTCCTTATGCAGGGGTGCTTTAGGCAGTGGTATGACTGGTCTATGTGCATCAGCAAACGCCAAGGGGACAACGCTGACATTGTCGTAGCAATAGTAAGTGCCTTGATAAGGGCCTTTCAACTTGGCAAGTTCTTGCCTGTTCGCCCCTTCGAAATTCCCAATCGTCAGAAGCCTCTCACCTCCCTTGGCCGTATAAATAGCCTTTACGTTTACCCATTCCTCTCTAGATGCTAGTATGGGTCTTTCCTCCGACTTTAGGGAAACATGAGGAACCGTATAGGAGTAGGGCCATTCTGAGGGTTTAAGCCCTTTGCGCGTTAATGCGACAGACACCTCGGCAACAGACTCCTCCTCCGTCGAGCTTTTGATTACATACAGGCTCACTTCATACTTGGCTTTCGGCTTGAGCGGTGTTAGAAGCTCCACCTGCATCACTTCGCTGCCCTGGCTGTTAAAGCCCTGGCAGATGCAAACATCCCCAAAGACGATATCACCAAGTTTCTGAGGGTCCACATCTGGAACTTTCAGTGGATTGAAGAACGGATCCCGTGCTTTGATCCGATCGTCTCGGGAGGCGACATCAGGTGTCCCCGCCACCATCTTCCAGCCAACCACGGCGCCCTCGAAGATTTCCAGACTTGGATTACGAACAAGATTCTGCCCCATGGAGCCCTTACCGATCGTAAGTAGCAGAATGGTTAAAAGTAGCTTTCTCATCATCCCCTTTTCTCTTTCAAGCACATCAACCCCTGAATTACTCTTTCAAAAACTCTGAAACGAGCAGTGAGTTATACAGGCCTTTGCTGGACCGCTCATTCAAAAACAGACAGTAGATCAGGGCGTTTTTACCTTTCTTCACTTCTTTGTTCAGCGGCTTTTCGAGTTGCTTCTGGACTGGCGCCCAGAATTGGGTCTTGCCTACCTGAAACAGGTACTCGTGCACGACCAGGCTTTCCAGCTGGGCAGGGTCTCCGGAAAACATTTTGTAGACGCGCTTCATCGACTGCATCACGCCAGGGTCTACAGGCCTTTTTTGCCCCAGGTACGTGGCCGAAAAGCGGTACTTATCCATGCGGAGGTAATAGGCGATATCTCCATCGTTAGCCACCACACTATCTGCATAGCGCTGCTCAAACTGAAGCACTTTCTGTATGTCGATAGTGCGGTAATTCTTATCCCAGTCGGGGTAGCCAGTTTGGGCATGGGCAAGCCCGATGCTAACCAGGAACAGGGCTAAAAAGGATAGCAGATGCTTTGACATATATGACTTCTCTAGTAGCTGTTATCTGTACGCAATCTCTCGGGTAAACCATACCTTATCCATCTTCCGCTCAGTCCAGTTCTTGTTGGAATCGAATGCGCTATATTCCCAGTTCAGCATGGTGTTCGAGTCGAGGTTCGTTCGAAAACTGTAGGCAAGCACATCCCCTTGTTCTGTGTACTGCATATCTTTGCTGCAGTACAGTCCCAGGCAATAAGACGCTACCCTAAAGTTGTCGTCCCATGTTACATAGGTTTCATTGGTGGAGAAACTTCGGTCAGAACCCCGCTGCACGGCCAGGTTGATGATGGCTTTGCTTTCGCCATGCAGGTATTGGAACATATGCTGAAACGTTCTGTCCTCCACCTCTCTGAAAATAGACGTGAGGCGCCCCTCTTTATCGTAGTTCACGGTTGCAATTTGTCTCCCATTCAGTTTGATCGCAGTCACCTTGTCTCCCGCATACACAAAATCGTATCCGTACAATCTGTTTCTCACGATGTACGCAACGCTTTCAAGGGCTCCATTTTCCTTAAAAGCGAAATCACTGCTTTGGTCATAGCCCCCAATATTGGTGGACACCTTAACACTTTTGTAGGTATGGTTATCGAGGGAGGGCAGGAAATCGACAATCGTGGTCAGGTTGCCATTTCTTTCTGTGAGCTCATAATTGATGAACAGATGAAAGATGAGGGCATTGTTGAGCTTTTCCATGTCCTTTTTAGGAGTACTGCAAAGCGCTTGGAACGAGACAAACAGCATAGCCACTAAAGTTACAAAACGGGCGGGTTTAAGTGTGTTTTCAAACATAAGTTTGGGTTTAGGTGTCGGATGAAAGTAAAGCAACGCAAGGTACTCCAAGTATCTGGTGAGGCCTTTTGACTGTACTCTCTAAAGACGGCTGCCATCTCTAAAACATTACAGTCTTACAATATACCAAAATTTACATATTTTCTCATCCTACAGGTATAAAAATTTCAAGGATGACCTCTATATGATGGCCACAAAACAAAGACCTCCATATTTCCCCCATTTTTCCGAACTTTGCCCAACTCATAACTCATAACTCTTAACTCTTAACTAATTCCCCTCTTGTCTACCACGCACAAAGAATACCTGCT
>FPIC01006675.1_pt1 | contig 10828 bp, 10 predicted proteins | sample 1504481 | NCBI WGS metagenome assembly FPIC01 (sample SAMEA4475357, study PRJEB15587) | soil metagenome | biome: Soil; feature: Field | place: India | collected 2015-03-11 | depth 0 m
CAGGGCCTCTCCCGCTTGGACCGGGTGGTCCTGGGGGCGGTGGGGTACCCGGGTAGCCTGCTTGGACCGGGTTTGGGCGGAGGCGAGCCCTCCCCGGATGCGTCCAGCGCGGCGACCACCTCCTTTTCCCCGACGGGCGCGCGGGCTACTTCGTCGGTTGGACGGGAGGGGAGGAAAGCCTTTGTGGGGGTGGATGGGGGGCCTACCTGGTGCCCAAAGAGCGGGTGGTCCGGGCGGAGGGGCTGGAAAAGCGAGTTTGCCCCCGATAACACCCCAAGGGGGATCTGCCGGGCAAGTCTAGGGCATGCCAAAGGCTACGCCTGCCCAGATGGGCAGGGGTAGGTTCTCCTGGTATTCCGCTTGAGCTTTGGTGTACTTTAGACATTTTACCTTCTTGGATTCCTCTACTCTTAGGTCCCCTTGCAAAGGGTCCGTTGAGTAGGCCCGGTGGGTGGGCCTAGGTTCAAGACCCACCGTAACTATACCACCACCGCAGGTCCGCGGCAGCCCCTGCAGTGGGCCCTCGTTTACCCCGTGGGGCAAGCCTGGCCCAGTCTGGGATTCTTCCCCCCGTTGGGGTTCCCCTTCCTACCCGCTAGAACGAGGAGGGGGATCCCCGAGGCCGCCCTCGGGGATCCCCCGGGGGTACGCCTACCGCCTCCCGGATGGCCACGAGGCCCGCACCGAGCACCTACCCTGACATATCCCCGCCGGGCGAGGGAAAGAGGGCAATGGCCTAGGCTCTTGTGTAAAAAATGATGGACGTGCCCCCCAATCCACCACCCCTTTACCTGCTGGGGTCATTACTCCCTGTCCTGTAGACCGGAGTTCTAGCGCCGCATAGGCTAACCAGCACGCCTCTTCTCCCATGTCCCTAGCGCACCTGTAAAACCAGGTCTCCACAGGTTAAGTACGGTGCGTTTCCCAATGCCTCAGGGCGTAAAACGGGCGGGGTTTCCTTTACCAAGGGCCGGGGATATAGCTCTTGCTACTTCGCCGCTGACTCTCCCGAACGAAGCCAAAGCCCTGGGGGTTCTTGGCTCCAAGCCCAGCGGTGAGGGCCAGGTGGAGGAGGTGCGGGTCCCCTAGGAGGGCGAACTGGCCTATCCACCCCTTCACCCAAAACCCCTTGTACCGCTCCATCCGGGACGTGTTCCCCCCAAGGGGAACCACCCGCACCCGGCCTGGGGGCAGGTGAAGGGCCTTGGCCTTCCGGTTGAGGTTGGCCTCAAGAAGGGGGGAGAAGTCGGGATCCTCTGGGGAAAGGTAGTGGGTTTCCCTCCCCACCGTACGATAGACGGTGATAGGGGAAAGGGCCTTCACCTGGAGGAAGTCCTGGGGCTCGGGTAGGGGCAGGGGCTCTAGGAGACGGAGAGGCCAAGGCCGGCCATAGAGGACAAGCTCCCCGGTCTCTTGCAGGGGGCGGAGGAAAGCCTCTAAAAGCCCCGGTAGCGGGGAGGCGAGGAAGAAGCGCACCTCTTGGCCCTCGGGGTGGAAGCGGCGGTCCTCTCCTAGGTGCAAAGGGGAGAGCCGGCTAAAGACGAAGAGCTTGAGGGGCCTGCCGTCCACCTGGAGGTCCTCCGGAGGGCTTCTTGAAAATGGGGATTAGAGGGAGATGACAGGACGATTTCCTGGAGGGCACTTTGGCTGTTTGTAACCTACCCATGGGGAATCCAAGCCGTCACATCCAGGATGGTGTCAGTGTGGTTCAGAACGGTTTGACGTGCTTACGAGGAATCCAAGTGAAGTTAGGATCTGTCCCGTAATAGCTTTCTCCGGTTTCCCGGATATAATTAATAGGGGGTGTAACTTACCTATAAGGAATCCCCGTTCCGGGAGGCCCAAGAGGTCCTGCGGGCTGGCTTCCTCCTGTTTTGTGCGAACCCATGAGGAATCCAAGCGAGGATGATGCCGGTCCAAGTGAACGCTTTTGAACCCGTGTTTGTAAAGAACCTATGAGCCCACTAGAACCACGCCCCGCCCGGGTGGAGAGAAGCACGGCCCTCCCGAACTTTACAAGTCTGGAACTCCCAAAGCCCCCCGAGAAAAGCCCCCCGCCAGGGGAGCTGGGCGGGGACAGGCTTAGGCGCCCTTGGCCCGGAGGAGAGCGGGGCCCTTGAGGGGCGCCACTTCCTCTTCGGAAAGATCCAGGAGGGCCAGGGTGTTGCCCTCGTGGTCCACGAACTCCACCAGGTAGCCCCCATGGGGGTAGACCAGGACCACGGTGCCCACATCCCCCGCCTTTAGGCCCCACGCCTCCTTGTCCCGCTTCAGGACTACCAGGTCGTGCTCCCGCATTCCTTCCTCTTCCTCCTCAAGGTACCAAGCGCTCTGCACGCACGCCTCCCCTTTGGGGCCCCGTAAGGGCCCCCTCAGGACCACCAGCACCCCTTGGCCTTGGAAGCCGAGCCGGCCCTCTACCTCCTCCGCTTCCCGGGCATGGCCCAGGAGGGCCGCCTCCAGGACCGCGGGGGAAAACCCAAGCCTGCGAAGATGCGGGCCTTGCCCCCTCCCGCCGGGTGCTTGGGGTCGAGCAGGTACCCTGCAAGCTTGGCCCGGGGCACCTGGAAGTGCATGGGGCCAGTATATTGCCTCCTTTGCCTCCCGTAGTGAAATCCCTTTTCCTCACCTCCAGCGGGCAAAGTCCTGGACGAAGGCTAGAGTCCTTGTAGAGTATCCGTTGAAGGGAAGGGCTGCGAGCAGGGTGAAGGTGAGGAATATGGTTGCGAGTGTTTAGGTATCCTCTTCGGCCTTGTGGCAAAGGAGGGGAGGAAGTTGGCCAGAGCGCAGAAGGCTGGTATAGTTTTTTGATGCATAGTGGCCTTTCTTTATTGCGTTTCTGGGGTAAGGGATGGGTAGAAACCTGGATTAGCATAAAAGCATGGAAACCGGCAAGACCTTACGCGCCCATACGCCCAACGGAGAGGGGAGATGGCATTTTCTGAAGGACCACCTCGAGGCCGTTGCCCAACGGGCCAGCGAGTTCGCTCAGGCGTTTGGGACCCCAAAGTTGAACAGAGCTTTGGGATATCTCCACGACGCAGGAAAGGCCACAGAAGAGTTTCAGGACTACCTCCAGAGAGTAGCGAGGGGTGGGCGCTTGCAAAAGGTGCCCCACTCCATCTGGGGCGCTGCTTTAGCGTATGCGCTTTTATCTTTCACCCACAAGGAAAAGGGCAAGTTTGCCCAAAGCGGCTGGGAGGCCTTGGCGCTACCCGTGCTGGGCCATCACGCAGGCCTTCCCAGCAGGGGCGAGGCGACCAGCAAGTTGGGCAAGACTGGGGAACGAGCCCGACAAGAGGGAGTGTTCCAGAGTATTCTTGACTTCCTCGAAGAGGAGGGTTTGAAGGAGGCCACACTCCAGGCCCTGAAGGAGGCTCTGGAGGAGGTGAAAACCAAAGTAGCGGGGCACGAGGCTACGAGCCTTAGGCTTGATCTCCTAATCCGAATGGCCTTTTCGGCGCTCGTGGACGCAGACTACCTGGACACGGAGGCGCACTTTGACCCCCACCTGGCCTCCCTCCGCCAGGGGCAACCTACTTTGGAAAGCCTTTGGCAAAGACTCCAAAGAGCTCAAGAAGCCCTCCTCCAAACCGCCCCCAAGTCCCCCGTGAACAGGGTTCGCAGCGAGGTGTACGAGGCTTGCTTGAAGGCGGCGGAGTTGCCTCCCGGCCTCTTCCGCCTCACCGTACCCACGGGTGGGGGTAAGACGCGTAGCGGCCTCGCCTTTGCCTTAAAGCACGCCCTAAAGCATGGCCTCAGGCGTGTGGTGGTGGCCATCCCCTATACGAGCATCATTGACCAGACCGCAGGGGTCTACCGGGAGATCTTGGGCGAGGAGGCCGTATTGGAGCACCACTCCGCCTACGAGCCCCCTCAGAACGGGGATGAGGCCCAGGACGAGGGGTTATTGCGCCAGCAACTTGCCACGGAGAACTGGGATGCGCCGCTCATTGTCACCACCACCATCCAGCTCTTTGAGAGCCTCTTCAGTAACCGCCCATCCAAGATGCGGAAGGTGCACCGCTTGGCCCGGAGCGTGATCCTCCTGGACGAGGTCCAGACCCTACCCCCTGAGCTCCTTGAGCCCACTCTGGATGTCCTCCGCTTGCTCGCTACCCCCGTAGAGCAAGGCGGTTACGGGGCCACCGTGGTATTCTCCACGGCCACCCAACCCACCTTTGAGGCCGTCCCTGGTTTCCGGAGCTTAGAGATACGGGAGATCGTCCAAGACTACCCCCAGCACTTCAGCGTCCTCCGGCGGGTGGAGTACGAGCTCCGCCAAGAACCCCTCTCGTGGAAGGAGGTGGCGGGAGAGGTGGGAAGCCGTGAGCAGGTGATGGTGGTCGTCAACACGCGGAAGGACGCCTTGGCGCTCCTCGATGCCCTGGGCGAGGAGGAGGGGGTTTTCCACCTTTCCACCCTCCTCTGCCCCGCCCACCGCCGGGAGGTCCTAGCGGAGGTGCGGAGGCGGCTTTGCGGGGGAGAACCCGTTCGGCTGGTGAGCACCCAGGTGGTGGAAGCCGGCGTGGACCTGGATTTCCCCGAGGTGTGGCGGGCCATTGGCCCCTTGGACCGCGTGGTCCAGGCTGCGGGACGGTGCAACCGGGAGGGCCGTTTGGAGGCGGGCCGGGTGGTTCTCTTTTGGCCCAAGGAGGGAACCAGCCCCCAAGGGCCCTACCGGGTGGGGACAGAAAAGGCCCGGATCCTCCTCAAGATGGTGTCCTCTCCCGAATGCCTCCACGATCCCGAACTCTACAGGAAGTACTTCAAGGAACTCTACGAGGCGGTAGAGACCGACCGGGAGATCCAGGGGTACAGGCAGGAGCTGAACTTCCCCGAGGTGGCCCAGCGCTACCGCCTCATCCGGGAGGACACCGTATCCGTTGTGGTGGACTACCGGGAGGGGCTTAAGTGGCTGGAGGCCTTTCGTAACGACCCCACCATTACCAACTGGCGGCGGCTTCAGCCCTACCTGGTGAGCCTGTTCCGGAAAGAGGCAGAGCAAAAGCGCCACTTCTTGGAGCCTGTGCCGGGCCACACCGATCTATACGTGTGGCGAGGTGCCTATGACCAAGTCCGGGGCCTTGCGGAAGGCTATACTGATCCTAGCGATCTCATCGTTTAGGGGGTAGGGTGGCAGGGGTTACTGTTAAGGTTTGGGGCGATTTCGCCTGTTTCTCTCGGCCCGAGTTCAAGGTGGAACGGGTTTCCTACCCCGTTCCCACCCCGAGCGCTGCCCGGGGTATCCTCGAGGCCATCTTCTGGAAGCCAGAGTTCCGATACGAGGTGCGCCGCATTGGAATCCTTAAGATGGGGACTCCCTTTGCCATCCTGCGCAATGAGGTGGAAAACCACATGGTCCAGCCCTTCTTCGTGGAGGACAAGCGCCAGCAACGGGCTAGCCTGGTCCTGAAGGGCGTGGCCTACCTGATTGAGGCGGAGATGGTCTTGCGGCCGCAGGCCACGGACCCCATCGCTAAGTACTGGGAGCAGTTCGCGCGCCGCCTGGAGCGGGGCCAGTACCACCACACCCCCTACCTGGGGACCCGGGAATTCCCCGCCTACTTCGCCCCGCCGGACGGGGAGGAGCCCGATGGCAGCCTGGACCTGGACCTGGGGCCCATGCTCTTTGACATCGCCTTTGTGGAGGACCCAGCCCGCCCCCAGTTGACCTTTAAGCGTCCGGGAAAGGGCGAGGTCAAGGGGTACGCCCTCCCCCTCTTCTTCCACGCCCGGATCAAGGGGGGATGGCTGGAGGTCCCGAAGGAAAAGTATCAAGAACTCTACCGCTTGGAGGGGGGCCATGCTCCGGGAACTTAAGGAAGCCTTCCGGCGGTTCCATGAGGAAGGCGTGTTGCTTCCGACGAATTACAAGGAGAAAAGGGTTTCCTGGCTGGTCCGCCTGGAGGGGGAAAAGGCTTGTTTGGAGCACTTGGGTAGGGGAAAGGGCGTTAAGCCAATCCCCGCCCCGGACCGCCAGCGCTCTGGGAAGGCAAGCGAAAACAACCTGAAGCCCTACCTTCTCGTGGACGACGCCCGTTACGTATTGGGGATTCCTGAGAAGGGGAAGGAGAAGGAGGCTCGACTCCTTCACCGAAGCTTTGTGGGGCTCCTGGAAGAAGCCTGTCACGAGACAAAGTTGCCCGCCTTGGAAAAAGTCCTCCAGTTACTCAAATCGCTGAAAGTAAGGACCATCAAGAGGCAGTTTCTTAACCAAGGGGGAAAGCCCAGGGACCTGGTGGCGTTTAAGGTGGATGGCGTTCTGCCTACGGACCTCGATGAAGTACGGGACTTCTGGAGCCGTTTTCTAGCCAGGAAGCTTGAGAAGGAAGAGGGCTACTGCGGCCTGTGCGGCGAGAAGAAAAAGGTTGTGAGCACTTTTCCTAGGGAGGTTGTGATTCTGGGACAAAAGTGCCAGATGGTATCCTTCAACAAGGGTGCTTTCAACTCTTTCGGAAAGAAGCAGACGGAGAACGCTCCCACATGCTATGCGTGCGCCTCCCAAGTGGTGGACGCCCTGGACTACCTGAGCCGGTCGGAACGCCACCACCGTACCCTGTACTGGGAGGCAAAGGGCGGGCTGCAGAACCAGCTCGCCGTCTTCTGGCTGAAAGAACCAGTGACGGTACCATCTGAGGGGCCCGCAGGTTCGCTGGACTTGGAAGCGGCCCTTGGGGGTCTCCTTAGCGAGGAAGTGGGGCCCGACACTCCCCTCCCCGATCTCGCCCAACTGCGAGAACTTCTAAAGGCTCCCTGGACGGGTAGCCAGTGGCCCACCCATCTAGACGAGGTGAGTTTCTACCTGGCTGTCCTTTCGGCCAATAAGGGACGGCTCGTGGTCCGGGAGTGGTTTGCCGTGTCCCTGGGCCGCCTGAAGGAGGCGGTGGCCCGGTTTCTCGAGGCCACCCGGCTTGTGGGCCCACGCGGGGAAGACCCCCGGCCCATGGCCATAGGCGCCCTGATTCAGGCCCTGGGGGAGGCTAACCCTACGCTTGCCCGGGACCTCATCCGCACCGCCTTCCTGGGTGCGGCACCGCCCCAGGAGCTCCTGTTGGCCCTTCACCTTCTCAGGAACCCTAAGCTCCTAAGCCCAAGCGGACCGAAGGAGTGGGGGCGGCTTCACGCCCTGATGGCAGCGGTAAAGCTTTGGCTCTTTTACAAGAAGGAGGGCACCTGTATGGCTGAGTTGGACCGGGAGCAGAGGAACCCCGCCTACCTGGCAGGCCGCCTGTTGGCGGTTTTGGAAGAGGCGCAGAAGAGGGCCTTACGCTACAGGGTAAAACAGACCTTGGTGGACCGCTTCTATGGGGCGGCCTGCACCGCCCCTGCCGCCACCTTCGGCAACCTGTTGCGGATCGCCACCACCGCTCACCTGCCGAAGGTGGGTTCGGAGCTACGGAAGATGGTGGAGGAGATCCTCGCTGCCCTGGACCAAGCTGGGGGGTTCCCCCGAACCTTGGACCTCACGGGACAGGCGGAGTTTGCCCTGGGGTTTTACCAGCAACGGGCGGAGCTTCGGGCGAAGTCCCATAAGGAAAGCGGAAAGGAGGCGCAATGAACGAGCGGCACCTTAATCCAGAAGTGCGGCACGAATTCGTCTTTCTCTTCGAGGTCTGGTATGGAAACCCCAACGGCGACCCGGATGCGGGCAACCTGCCCCGGGTGGACCCGGAAACCATGCACGGCCTGGTCACGGACGTGGCCTTGAAGCGCAAGATCCGGGACTACATCGCCCAAGTCTATGAGGGGCAGCCCCGCTTCTCCATCTTCGTCCAGAGCAAAGTGGCGCTAAATAGGCTAATCCTCGAGGGCTTTCAGGAGGCAGGGATTGAACCCGTATCCCTTCCTCTAGGCCAGCTTGGCTTCGCGGTAGACGAAACGCTATTGGAGTATCTGGATAGCCTCTCGGAGAAAGGCTTTAGCCGGGAAGGAGATACCCTCTACTTTACCGGCGAGGCAAAGAAGGAAGAAGAGTTCTCGGCAATTCTGGTTGATGAGGGAGAGAGCCTACCTGACCCGCTTAAGGAAAATTTGAAGAAGATAGCTAAGGAATTGGCCAAGGCGGCACGGAACAAAAAGCTCACGGACGAGGACCGGAAAAAGGTTAGGGAAAAACTTGCGGAACGCTTCTTTGACGTTCGCATGTTCGGCGCGGTCCTCAGCACGGGGCTCAATGCGGGGCAGGTCCGAGGGCCCGTCCAGCTCACCTTCGCCCGCTCCCTGGACCCGGTAGCGCCTCTGGACGTCCGCATCACCCGGGTAGCCATTACCCGGGAAGAGGACCGGGCCCGCAAGGAAACGGAGATGGGCAGGAAGCCCGTGGTGCCTTATGGTCTGTACCGAGCACACGGCTTCTTCAACCCGTTCCTAGGGAAAGAGACGGGCGTCCGCAGGGAGGATCTTGAGGCCCTTTGGAATGCGATGAGCGAGCTCTTTGAGCTAGACCGTTCTGCGGCGCGAGGTGAGATGGTGGTGCGCGGCCTCGCCGTCTTCAGCCACGAGGACCCTAAGGGGAACGCTCCCGCTCACCGCCTCTTTGATCTGATTAAGGTTGAGCGCCGCCAAGATGTGAGGACTCCCCGGAGCTTCTCAGACTACAGGGTGATGGCACCAATGGGCGGCTCCCTAGAAGCTTACGGCTTCCCCAAGGTGCACCTGACCTGGCTTGTCAGGCCGGAGGGCATGGAAGAGCTGCCAAGCGATGTGGGATGAGGCCATCCCCATCTCCGCCCTGCAGCACTTCGCCTACTGCCCAAGGCAGTGTGCGCTCATCCATGTGGAGGCGGCTTGGGAAGACAACCTCTACACCTTGAGGGGCCGCCGGGCTCACGAAGGGGTGGACCTGCCCGAGGGCCTTGTCCGGGAGGGGGTTAGGGTGGAGTTCGCCCTGCCTCTCTACTCAGAGCGCCTGGGGCTTGTGGGGCGGGCGGATGCGGTGGAGTTTCACGGGGGGGTCCCCTACCCTGTGGAGCACAAGGTGGGCCCGAGGCGCACCAGGCGGGCAGACGAAATCCAGCTATGTGCCCAAGCCCTTTGCCTGGAAGAGATGCTAGGGGTTGAGGTGCCCAAAGGGGCCCTTTTCTACCGAACATCTAGGAAAAGGCGGGAGGTAGTCTTTACGCCTGAACTTAGGGCCCTCGTGGCCGAGGTCACCGAGCAGGTCCGCACCTTACTCCACTCTGGCCACCTTCCCCCACCTGTTAAGGACGCCCGATGTCGGGACTGCTCCTTGGTGGAGGTCTGCTTGCCCCACCTGATGGACACCTTGGAGGAAACCCTCTGAACCGCATCCTGCTCAACTCCCTGTTTGTCCAGACCCAAGGCGCTTACCTTCGCCTGCAGGGCGATACCGTGCGGGTAGAGGTGGAAGGAGAGCTGCGGTTGCAGGTCCCCCTGCACCACCTGGGGAGCCTCGTGCTCTTCGGCAACGTGCTGGTGAGCCCCCACCTCCTGGCCCGGTGTTCGGAGGACGGTCGGTCCGTCGTCTGGTTGAGCGAACACGGAAGGTTCCAGGGACGGATGGTGGGCCGGGTCTCGGGAAACGTGCTTTTGCGGAGAGCGCAATACCAAGCCTTGGACGAGGAAGAAAAAGCCCTGGCCCTGGCCCAAGCCTTTGTCCAGGCCAAGGTGCGCAACGCCAGGGTGGTTTTGCTTCGGGCGGTCCGGGAAGGGGGCGCCTCCGAGGTCCTTAGCCAAGCGTTGCGCGAGCAGGAGGCGGTCTTGTCGGCCCTACCTCGCGCCAACAGCTTGGACGAGGTGCGGGGCCTCGAGGGGCAGGCAGCTGCCGCTTACTTTCAAGCATTCGGTGAAATGCTCCTAGTACCCGGTTTCGCCTTTGCAGGTAGGGTCAAGCGACCGCCCCGCGACCCAGTCAATGCCTTGCTTTCGTTCCTCTATACCTTGCTGGTTAGCGATGCGGTGTCCGCTTTGGAGGGGGTGGGACTTGATCCCCAGGTGGGCTACCTGCACGCCTTGCGCCCCGGAAAGCCCGCCCTTGCCTTGGACCTTGTGGAGGAGTTTCGTGCGTGGTGGGCCGATCGCCTGGCCCTAACCCTCCTGAACCGCAGGCAGTTGGGACCCAAACACTTCCTAGAGAGGCCCGGAGGTGTGGTGTACCTAACCGAAGATGGGCGAAGGGAGGTGCTTGTTGCTTACCAGAAGAGGAAGCAGGAAGAAGTAATCCACCCCCTCCTTCGGGAACCAGTACCCGTAGGACTACTGCCTCACTTGCAAGCGAGGCTCCTAGCCCGGTACCTTCGGGGCGATCTGCCTAGGTATCCGGGTTTTGTGGCGAGGTGAACGTGGGGCGTGTAGATGTTCTTGTAGCGTATGACGTGGATACCCTTTCGGAAGAGGGACAAAGGCGCTTAAGAAAGGTGGCCCAGATCTGTAAGAACTACGGGCAAAGGGTCCAGCTTTCCCTCTTTGAATGTCGTCTCAGCCTAGCTCAGTTAGAGGACTTGGAGGCCAAGCTTCTCAAAGTCATGGACCTGGAAAAGGATAGCCTTCGGATTTATGTGCTTCACGGAGGTAGGGCGAAATCTCTCCGTGCCCACGGTAGGGACAAGTACATAGACTTTGACGAGCCCCTCGTTCTATGATGTCAACGAAAGCGCGAACCTCCTTTGGGTGCGAAATATTTGGGGGGTTCGCGCAAGGCGGCAAACGCCGTCGGGGAGCTTGAAAAGGAGTTTTGGACCGTGTGCTCCAGGGGTGCGGGGGAAGGGGGTTTCAGGCCTGGTCCGCGCAAAAGGGGTTGGTCCTCACGTCCAGAAGGCTTATCATGGAGGGAGGAGTTGCACCGGTCCGAAAGGACCGGTGAGGA
>FPIC01030490.1_pt1 | contig 10808 bp, 9 predicted proteins | sample 1504481 | NCBI WGS metagenome assembly FPIC01 (sample SAMEA4475357, study PRJEB15587) | soil metagenome | biome: Soil; feature: Field | place: India | collected 2015-03-11 | depth 0 m
CCCTTGTCCCAACTGATGTCCGAACCTCAGGGAGAATAGGGATCCCCGGGAGGAAGCGCAGGCACTGATGTCTTAGTTGTGTCTTGCCAATATTGGAACTCTGAAAAGCGTGCCTGGCCTGATCGGTGGCGGACTCATTTATGGATCTGACTCGGGGAGCCCGCTCGCTCTCGCCAGGTGCACGGGAGGTGGATCGATCCACTGGGAAGAAGCGCTCCAACCCGCGCTTCACCTACCATAACGGAATTGGAGCAGTACATAGTGGAAGCCGTGGCCAAACTGGCAGTTGAGCAGGGGTGGGAGTTTCCCTACAATTTGAACAAGTACTATGTTGGCTTCAAGCTTGGGAACAAGCCGGTATTCAGTGTGGGTTGGGGTGGAACCTATGCCTGGAACTTGAGGCTCAAACTGCCCGAGGACACGGCCAGGAGCTTTCGGGGTCAATCGTGGGCGTTGCAGAGATACGATAGGGATTTCCGCGAGGCGATCTTCCAGCCTCTCAATCCCGATGCGCCCGATTTCTCCGAACTAAAGTCGCTGCTTATTGAAGCATACCAGTATGTTTCTGGGCAGCAGATCACCGAAGGGAGGGCCTCCCGACTCCAGGATGCTGGCAAAACAGGACGGGGGAGCAAGCTGGAACGAGAAGCATAGGGTGGGAGATTTCGGGGGAGTGGGGCCAGGCGCCTTTGGCGCCTGGCCCCACCCTTTGATCTCACGAAAAAGCGGATGTGAAGGAAACCCGGCTCATCCTGGTTTCGCTGGGGAGGCGGCGCTCGGAGCTCCGCCCATCTCCACAAAATAGGCCTCGCAGGCCCGATCGATCAGCTCTTTACTGAGCGTCGGTTTGACGTTGAAATACGAGGCGATATCCTGGATGTGGGCCAGCAGATCTCGGGCGTGAACCGCGCGAAGCGGGCGCCGGCGCTTGATGTACCATTCCTGGATGAGATAGACCAACGCCTGGTCCTCGTAAGGGATCCCCCGGGCCTGGCACTCGCGGCGGAAGATCTCCCGGAACTCGGCCGGCGTGGGATCGGTGATTTCAATCTTGTGCCGGATCCGCCGCAGAAAGGCCTCGTCCACCAGATCCCGCGGGTTCAGATTGGTGGAGAAGATGATCAACGTCTCAAAAGGGATTTCGAACTTCTGACCCGTGTGGAGGGTCAGATAATCCACTCCCTTCTCCAAAGGGACGATCCAGCGATTGAGCAGATCCCGAGGGCGAACTTGCTGACGGCCGAAGTCGTCGATCAGGAGCACGCCGCCGTTGGCCTTCATCTGAAGAGGCGCCTCATAGTAACGGCTGACCTCGTTCCAAGTTAAATCCAGCATCTCCAGCGTGAGCTCCCCCCCGCTCACGATGAAAGGCCGCCGGACCGGAATCCATCGGGCGTCGGCCGGTGTCTTCAGCATCCCTGTCTGCCCGCTCCGGTGGTTGGGAATCGGCTCGTGATTCACCTCGTCAAAGACCTTGATGATGAACCCCCCGACCTCGACGGCATAAGGGATGTAAATCACACCCTCAAAAACCCGATGTCCGATGGCTTCCGCGATCGAGGTCTTCCCGTTGCCCGGCGGGCCGTACAGGAAAATGGAGGTCCCGGAGTTGATGGCCGGGCCGATCTTATGGAACACCCGATCGTTCAGGACCAGGTGGCCTAACGCTTGGCGCATCACCCGTGGGGTGACCCGAGTCCCTTTATGGGATTGACGGCGCATGGCGGCACTGTAGGCAGCGAGGGAGACCGGGGCGGGGCCGGCGTACTGGCTCCGATCCAGGGCCTCCCGGGCCCGATCCCGGCCGCGTGCGGTCAAGGCGTACTGATAGGCCTGCTCTCCCACCCCCCTGGCCCCTTGCACCTCCACCAACTGTTCGCGTTTTAAGAAATCTAGGATCACTTCGGTCACCCCTGTATAGGGGAGGCGAAGGCGTTCAGAGAGCTGTCCTCCTGTCAGGTAACCGGCGTTGTAAAGGATTTTCAAAGCCAGATCGGTCAGCAAGGCCGGAGAAAGCCCGGTTTCCTCCAGCGTGCGAGGCATCGGAGGGATGAAAGCAGGCTCCGCCAGTGGCGCGACTCTTGGAGGCGTTGGTGTTTCGGTCTGCGAGCTTACGGGAGCATTCATCATCGCGTTCCTCGCGCGGGCTTAGGATACATTTTACCAAACAGATAGAAGATCGCCCAGGGTTTGTCAACGTCCCAACACTGGTACTGCGGGCGAACCCTGAGGATCTCCCCCACCGATTCCATCCACTTTATATACCGATCGCACCACGATGGGTGTTCCGGAACATCATCACCCGGGCCTTCGGGTTTCGGAGTAGGAGCTTCCGCCGTGTAGGCATCCCCCGCTCCTTCTCCCCTAAGTCCCTCCGGGCTTGTAGGAGGCAAGGATCAACCCGGAAGGTAAATCGGAAGAGCGAGGTTTAGGAGGAGGCCAGCGAGGAACAGCGCGCCGGCACGGCGGTTGAACACGAACGCCCACGAGACATACCAGAGCGGCCATACCGGATACCCCGGAGGCGGGACGGCCGGGCGCGGCCGCACGTAAGTCCGCACCACCTCCATCAAGCGCGGGAGGCTGAGCAAGATGAGCAACACCCATACCCCCAGTACCCGGGTGAGCACCAACCCCAGGACCACCAGGTAAAAAGCGATCATCAGCCCGATATTCAGAGCCCGTGCCCCTCGCTCTCCTAACAAAACCGGGAGGGTATAGATCCCCCGTGCCCGATCCTGCTCCGCCTTATCCATGTGCTTTCCGATGAGGACGGTGGCCACCAGCATCGCGTAGGGGAGGGAAGCCCACCAGACCCACGCGGGCAACATTCCGGTGGTGGCATAAAAAGTGCCGCCGATCATCAGAGGCCCCCAGACCAGGAAAACACCCAGCTCCCCCAACCCAATGCGTTTCAACCGGATGGGCGGCGCCACATAGAATACGCTGATAAACAAACCGGCGAAGGAGAAGGCCAGGATCGGCCACCCCCGTAGCATCGTCAAATACAGAGCGATCAACGCGTCGAGGGCATTGACCAGCAGGATCGCCCGTAGCAGCTGCGGGCGCGTGACCAAGCCGGAGAGGATCGGATGGGGCGCATACTGAGCCCGGACGTATTCCCCAGAATCCAACCCGGTTTCGAGATCGAAGTAATCGTTAATCATGTTATTGGCTGCATGAGCCAGCAACAATCCAATCGTAGACAACAGGAAAGGCAACAGCTCGAACCGGCCCGTGGAGGCCGCCAGCAACCCCCCGATCGCTGCGGAAATGAACGTCATGGGGAACACGCAGCAGCGGACGACGAGGAGCCACTTCGATATGGAATCCATCGGCCGATCGGCTCGGAGGTTACAGGTGCGGTAAACTTCCAGCCAGTTGCGCCACATCTCGGTTCCCTCCATCATGCATCGTTGTGTTTGAAATATACCACTGCCGATCGCTTTTGTTAGCCTGATGGATCCTCGATCATTCCCATCCGCTTCCGTTGCGGCCATTGGCCTCAGGGGGGCGTAGAAAATGTGAGGCCAAAAAGCGCCTGATTGCGTATAAAGTATATCCTATCTCACGCTTTGGGAGGCCGAAGTGAGGAAGCGATGGATTGAGAAGGCGATGACAGTGGGCCTCATAATAGGGGTCCTGGGATCCGGCTGCTCGAAGCAGGCGACTCCCGCCGGATCGACCGTGCCGCCCACCGCTTTCCCGACCCGGACGAGGGAGAGCCGTCCATCTCCAACCCCCGCGCCAACGGCGACGGCGATCCCTTCCCCCACCCCCACGGCGGACCCCTATGCCGATCTCACCGTGGAGGCGCTCCGCCGACGTGCCTATGGAGGAGGATCGATCGAAATCCAGCAAGTTCTGGCGGTCACGCCCGCCTTCACCCGCACCCTCTTCACTTATCCCAGCGATGGGCTGACGATCTACGGCTTCATGAACATCCCCCGCGGGCATGGGCCTTTCCCCGTGGTGATCGTTCTGCACGGCTATGTGGACCCTCAACGGTATTCGACCCTGGCCTATACCACCCGATACGCCGACGCCTTCGCCCGGGCGGGGTTCCTGGTCCTTCACCCGAATTATCGCAACTATCCACCGTCCGATGAGGGCCCCAATCCCTTCCGAGTGGGTTATGCCATCGATGTGCTGAACCTGATCGCCCTCCTGCCCACCCTGTCATGGGCGCAACCGGACGCCGTGGCCCTGTTCGGCCACTCCATGGGCGGGGGGATCGCCCTGCGGGTCCTGGTGGTTCGACCCGAGGCGGTCAAGGCCGCCGCCCTTTATGGGTCCATGAGCGCCGATGAGCGCAAGAACTTCGAGCGCATCCTCCAATGGTCCGGCGGCCGCGCGGGGCGGGAGGAGCTGGGCGTTCCCATGGAGGCGTTACAGCGGATCTCGCCGGTCTTCTATCTCCAGGACATCACCGCCCCGATTCAGATCCACCACGGTGCGGCTGATACCACGGTGCCGCCCGAATGGTCGCGGGAGCTCTACGAGCGCTTACAGGCGCTGGGCAAGCCGGTGGAATGGTTCGAGTATCCCGGCCAGCCCCACACCTTCCCGGCTGGAAGCGCAGCCGAGCGCCTCTTGTTGCAGCGAGCGATCGCTTTCTTCCAGAAGCATCTGAGCAGTCGCTAAAGCATCCACCTCATCAAAGAACGAGGGGAAACACGGATGGGGCTTATGGATCAAGGGATTGGAAGCGGACGATGGGCGGTCATCCCCCGTGTCCTTTGTTTCCTGTTCTGTGGGGATGAGGTGCTCCTCATCCGGCGGGCACCGAATCGACGGGTGTTCCCGAATCGCTACAATGGGGTGGGCGGTCACGTGGAGCCCGGGGAGGATCTCCGCCAGGCGGCCCGTCGCGAGATCGCAGAGGAGACCGGGATCAGCGTGGAAACGCTCCGCCTGGCGGGGCTGGTCCTGATCGATACCCACACATCCCCCGGGGTGCTTCTCGCGGTCTTCACCGGGGAAGTCCTGGAGCACCTGCCGGTTTCAACGAGCCCGGAAGGGACGCTCGAGTGGGTGCCCATCGAACGCGTCCTGGAGCTCCCGGTCGTCGAGGATTTCCCAGCCCTCTGGCCGCGGGTGCTCCGGTTCCGAGAAACCGGGGAGCTGTTTTTCATGAGTTATTCTTATGATGATCAAGATCGCTTGATCATCCGAGAGGGATGAGATGACCACTATCGGGACTCGCGCGTTAGAAGCGCTGGCTCGTGAGCTGTATAACCTCCGGGATCCCCAGGAGATCCGCCGCACAGCCCTGAAGTGGGCAGCGACATGGGCCGGGGCCTCAGATGGAGCTTTCCTCGTCCGGGAACGCGAAGGCTGGCGAGGTCAGGCCGTGCTGGTCGACCCGGCGTTCTGGGAGCGGGAATGGGGGCTAATGGAACCCAAGGAGGAACTGGCTTGGCATGGGCGGGAAGGGGATGCGGTGAATTTCCTGCCCATTCCTGTGGGTGGGGTCACGGAGTGGCTGGGGCTGCGTGGGGCGGATCCCAAGGCGCTGGCGGATGGATCCGCCTGGAGGGCTGCTGGGTTCCTCATCGCCCTCGCTCTATCCGCCGCCCAGGAGCGGGAAGCGCGCGCCGCCTTTTTCTCCACCGCGGTGCACGAGCTGCGCCTCCCCATGACCAGCATCAAGGGATACGCCGACCTCCTGCTCAAAGGGATGGGCGGTTCCCTCACCGAGACCCAGCGGCGTTTCCTGGAGACGATCCGTTCGAACATCGATCGCCTGGCCGGCCTGGTCCAAGATCTCTTAGAGCACTCGCGCATGGAGACCGGGCGCCTGCGTTTGCGCATCGAGCCGGTGGCCCTGGACGAGGCCCTGCAGGAAGCCATGCGGCGGGTTCAGACGGAGGTGGAGAGGCGGGGACATGTCGTGCGGGTGGAACTGCCGGAGGTTCCGCCACAGGTCCCTGCAGATCGGGAACGGCTGATCGCCATCCTGAGTAAGATCCTGGACAACGCGGTGAAATACACCCCGCTGGGAGGGGAGATCTGGGTGCGGGCGATGCAGGTGGGATCCGAATGGGTGTGCGAGATCTCAGACAATGGGATCGGGATCGCGCCCGAGGATCAGGAACATCTGTTCACCCCTTTCTGGCGCTCGGAGGACCCTCGGGTCCGAGAGGTGCCAGGCTTCGGGCTGAGCTTGGCGGTGGCCCGGGGCCTGCTCCGCGCGATGGGGGGCGGGATCGAGATCGAGAGCCAGCCCGAACGTGGAACCTCGGTGCGCATTCGGTTGCCGAGCGCTTCCTCGGATTAACCCGTGGCCGCGGATGCAGCTTCCACCAGCCAGCGGAACGGCCAGAGGTGGCGGGGGTCCTCTTCGAACAGCAGCTCCGGATGCCATTGCACAGCCAGCACCCGCGGCCGCGAATGCCCCTCCGGGCGCCAGATGAAGGCCTCGACCACTCCATCGGGAGCTTCCGCCAGGATCTCCAACCCCGGGGGCAGCTGATCGCGACGGGGAATCCCCTGATGGTGATAGGAGTTGACTTGCAGCACCTCGCCGACCCCATGGACTTGAAGGAGGTCGGCAAGTCCATGGCTCGGATAGAGGCGGACCGGATGGGCGAGCGCCGGCGGGGGCTGATCGCTGTCATGGGGCAGTTCGGTGATCTCCGGAAGATGCTGGCAGAGCGTCCCACCCCACGCGACCGCCAATACCTGGAAGCCGCGGCAGATCCCCAGGATCGGTCGGCCCGCGGCCCGCGCGGCCTCCACCAGGGCGAACTCGAAGGCGTCTCGCTCGAAATCCACTCCGCCGGTTGCCGGGTGGCGGGAGGCCCCGTATCGATCCGGCGCGATGTCACCGCCTCCGGTGAGCAACACCCCATCCACTCGCTCGATGAACTCCGATGCGGTTTGCGGTGGGAGATTGGGGATCATCACCGGCAGACCACCGGCCTGCCAGATCGCCCGTAGATAGGCCGTCTCGGTGGCGCTCCAGGCCCGGCCCAGCGATCCGGTCTCCCGCGTGTTCTTCACCGTGACGCCGATCAGTGGTCGCCGCATCTGGTGTCTACTCCCTTTCGAGCGCTTCTACTGGAGCAAGAGCGCCCATCATCACTGTAAACCAAGCGATCGCTGACCTCGCTCATAGATGGTACAGCATCTGAGCGTTGCGATGGAGAATAGCTTCCGCCGCCACCTCGGCTTCGGCGGCGGTCAGATCCCCATCGTGCACGGTGGCTTCCAGCACTTCCTCCAGGATCCGTCGCCCCCAATGGGCTCCCAGATAGAACAGTTCGGGGATCAAGTGGGCATCCGTGGAAAACAGGATCTTGCTGATCGGAGTGAGCTCCAGGAAAGCGCGAACAACGAAGGCCATGCCGGATCGGCTGAGGAATGGGATGGCCAGGCCGAGATCCACATAGACATGAGGATAGACCGCGGCAAGATAACCGGCCTCACGGGTGTACGGATAGGAGGCGTGGAGCAGCACGAAGGGCACCCGTTGGAAACCTGGATGTTCCAGCAGGGGGCGCAGATGGAGTGGGTTCGCCCACCGCAGATCCAGATCTGGATCCCCGAAACCCGTGTGGAACTGAACGGGCCGGCCTTGCTCGGCGGCAGCCTCCAGGGTGCGCCACACCACCCAGTCGTTCAGGGGCTTGTGGGCCAGCCGGAGGCGCCCTCCCTGTTTCACTTGCTGTCGCATGGCCTCGAAAGCAGAGCGGGCGGCTTCAGGGTCTGGAGCCTCTACGGCGAGCCCGGTCCGATAGGCAACGATGGTCTTAAAGCCTACCACCTCCGGCCCAGGGTCCTGGAGGGCGGCCCGGAAGGCTTCCTCGAAAGCGGGCCAAGTCGAGGTCTCAGCGATCAACCGCTCGGCCAGGAACTCCACCCGGAGCAGCCGATAGGTTCGAACGAAACGGTTATGCCACGCGGTCGGCATCACTTGGTCCGGCATGAACCCATCGTCTAGGAGGATCGACTGAAAGCCGGCGGCCTCGAAGCAGCGCCGAACCACCTCCTCAAACCCCAATCGCTCCCGGGCTTCGAGAATCGCGGCCAGGTTCGGCTCACAGCCCAATATCCCAGCGATCTCCCGCATGCTGCGTCGGAAGAAAATCGTCTCCTGGGCATGGCGGGTGACCACCTCCGCGGCGTAGCCCTCCGTGAAAGCGGAGGGGTAGGCGAACGTCCGCACGTGTTCCGGACGCAGCAGGTTATGGGCGTGCTGATCAATGATCGGGATGGTCGAGAGGTTCATCGCTAATAGCGTTCCAATAGGATTCGGACCTCTTCTTCGTGTGGTAAATCTTTCAGCGCCTCCCACTCCATCCGACGGACGGCGAGGTAGGAGCGTGCGAGCTCCGGCCCCAGGGCCTGAAGGAGGACCTCATCGCGCTCGAGGGCAGCGAGGGCCTCGCCCAGCGTCGTTGGCAGTGGTCGGATGCCCCGGGCGGCCCGTTCCGCCTCCGGAAGGTCCGCCGGGTCCAATTGAACGGGCTCCCCCGGATCCAGATTCCTCTCCAGTCCGTCCAAACCGGCCGCGATCACTGCCCCCAATGCCAGATATGGGTTGCATGAAGGATCCACCGTCTTCAGCTCGATATGAGTGACCGGCCGGCCGGCTGGGGGCTGAGGCACGCGCACGGCTGCCTCCCGGTTGCCATAGCCCCAACAGGTGAAGGCCCCACTCCAGAAACGGGGGCGGATCCTCTTGAAGGAGTTCGGGCTGGGGATCGTGAAGGCGGTGAGGGCGGGCAAGTGATGGAGAATCCCTGCGATAAACGCTCGGGCCTCCGTGGAAAGCATCTCAGGACGGTGCGGGTCAGCGGTCTTGTTCTGCTCGCCCTGCCACAAGCTGAAGTGGAGATGGGCACCGCTGCCGGCTTTGTCGAGGAAAATCTTCGGGACGAAGGAGGCGATCAGGCCATGGCGGCGCGCGACGGCCCGCACGGTCTCACGGAAAGCGATCTGGTTGTCTGCCGCCCGCAGTGCTTCCGCGTAGCGGATTGGCATCTCGAATTGGCCAGGTCCGGATTCCGCATAGATCATCTCTGGGACGATCCCTTGAGCCTCCAAGGCGGAGGTCAGATCCTCGAGCACCGGTGCCATAGCGTCCAGGGCGGCCGTCTGGGCGAACACGGTGGAATCGGCGGGGATCACCTGACCGCCCTCCTGGCGGAGCAAATAGAATTCGTTCTCAAAGGCCGCCATGATCCGCCATCCCCGTTGTCCAGCCCGTTCGATCATACGACGGAGAAACGATCGTGGGCAATGAGGCCACGGCCGATCTCCTTCGTAGATATCGGTGAGCACCCGGGCGTGGCCGGGGGCGTACGGCAGCGGGGTGAAGGTCGTCCAGTCCGCTCGCATGTGGACCTCGCCGGCCGGCGTCAACCCGGCGTCCGGGGCAAGGGCGTCGTACATCACCGGGAGGGCCTGCTGGGCGGCGGCGATCCCCACGCCTGCGCCCTCAAGATAGTCCTCCAGGAAGGTCGCGTGGACCGCCTTAGCGCGAATGACACCGGCGTTATCACACCAAAGGAAACGCACATAGCGGATCCCATGGTGTCGGATCGCAGCGCGAATGGCATCCTTCCACTCAGCCATGGCTTCTTCCTCCGGGCCTTGGGTCGTCGTTGGGCAGGGCCGGGCCCTCAAGGCCCGGCCCTGTACCTATAGAAGGACAAACGCCCTGCGCTCATGGCGCCGGGACTTTCTGGGGAACTCGCTCGGCGGCCAGGGTGAACTTCCCACCCTTCACTTCGATCACCGTCACCCCCTTTTGGGGGATGTGGGATTGCGGCGAGTAGTTGATCACCCCCGTAACCGCGGGGAAGTCTCGGATGTTCTCCAGCGCCTGCTTGATCGCTTGTCCATCGGTTGACCCGGCCCGCCGGATGGCCTCAGCGAGGACATAGACCGCGTCATATCCCAGGGCGGCGAAGACGGCCTCCGGCTCAGTGCCATATTTCTGTTTGTAAGCGGCCACGAATTTGCGCACCTTCTCGTTGGGGGAGTCCGCAGTGAGCAGAGAGTGGGTGGTGAAGAATACGTTCTCGGCTGCCGGGCCGGCTACCTGCACCAGGAGCGGAGTGTCGTAGCCATCACCCCCCACGATGGGACCGGTGATCCCAGCGTTCCGGAATTGCTTCACGATCGTCCCCACGTCGTCTGGCAGGGCGGAAATGTAATAAAAGTCCGGCTGCTGGGGCAGAGCTTTCACCTTGGCGATCTGGGCGGAGAAGTCCTTGTCACCGGATTGATAGGTGTCCTCCAGCACGATGGTTCCACCCAGCTCGGTAAAGCGCGCCTTAAAATATTTGGCCAGCACCGTGGTGTACTCCGCGCCTTTGTCCCACAACAGATAGGCAGTCTTGCCGAACTTCTCAAAGGCGAACTCGGCCCCCACGGCTGCTTGCACATTGTCGCCAAAGGGAGTTAGGAAGAGCATATCCCCTACCTGTCCAGGCAGGCGCGGCGAAGTGGCACCGACCGTGATGAAGGGGATCCCAGCGCGCTGGCAGATAGGTCCCGCCGCCAGCACGTAATCGGAATCGTTGAACCCGATGACGGCGACCACCTTATCTTGTTCGATCAGCTGGGTGACGACTGTTGCCGCGGTCGCTGGGTCCGTCTTGGTGTCGCGGATCAACAGCTCAATCGGACGGCCCATCACGCCACCGGCGGCGTTGATCTCCTCGGCGGCGAGCCGGGCCCCGTTGGCTGCCGGCACATCGATGGAAGCCATCCCACCGGTCAGGTTGAAGGGCGCGCCGATGCGGATGGGCTCCTTCGCCATCGGCGTTTCGGCAGGGGCAGGCGATGCGACGGGG
>FPIC01015243.1_pt1 | contig 10799 bp, 7 predicted proteins | sample 1504481 | NCBI WGS metagenome assembly FPIC01 (sample SAMEA4475357, study PRJEB15587) | soil metagenome | biome: Soil; feature: Field | place: India | collected 2015-03-11 | depth 0 m
CGGGATCGACCTGGCGCCCCCGCACCGGCTCGATGGTGAACCGCCAGCACATGACCGCAGCGCTGATCGACAGCCGCGACTTCCTCGCCGCCAAGCGCCGCGCGGAAACCGAGGTGATGCTGCCAGCAGGCCCCAAGGTTGCCCTCACCGGGGGGACCGACTTCAACGATCACCGCTTGATCTGGGGCAAGCTTGACCAGGTCCGGACCAAGTATCCCGACATGGTCCTTTTGCACGGGGGAAGCCCCAAGGGCGCGGAGCTCATCGCCGCCAAATGGGCCGAGGCCCGGGGCGTGACGCAGGTCGCCTTCAAGCCCGACTGGACCAAACACGCCAAAGCCGCCCCTTTCAAGCGCAACGACGCAATGTTGGACGTGCTGCCGGTGGGCGTCCTCGTCTTCCCGGGCAATGGCATCCAAGAGAACCTCGCCGACAAGGCCAAGAAGCTGGGCATCCCAGTGGTGAAGTTCGAGAAGGGGGCGTGAGCCCCCTTTTCCCCTTCGTGGGGAAATCGAGGTGGAAGCGCAGACTTCCACCTGATATTGTGGAGAAAACCTTACCCGATCACTACATGTACCACAGCCCGATCCAGCTCGATGTCTTCCCAACCGACGTGCAGATGCGCCGGATCGATCCTGCGCGCAACATGCGTCGCTTCTATCGGCTGAGCGTTCAGCGCGACCTCTTCGGTCGCGCAAGCCTGGTGCGCGAGTGGGGTCGTATCGGCTTTCGTGGCCAGATGATGGTCGAGACGCACCCCGATGAAGGCAAGGCCGTCACGGCTTTGATGAAGCTCGCAGAGGCGAAGAAGCGGCGCGGGTACGTTGACTGACGCTGAAACCAGACGAGCGCGCCACGAAGCACTGACAGTTCATTATCGTCATGTGCTCGCCCGATTTGCGTTGAAAAACCGAAGCCTAAGCCCTAGGGTCAGCGGAGGCCCAGTTATTGGGCGCGCATAGTTTCAATGCGCTCAGTTGTGCTGGGGGGAAGTCGTGTCCAACGATAAGTCGGATCTGCGCTGGGGAGTCGAGCAACGTCTCGAGTTCATAGAGTTCCGCCTGTTCTGGGAGGGGCACGTGAACCGCATTGATCTGATGGATCAATTCGGGGTTTCGGTGAACCAGGCCTCAATGGATCTGAACCGCTACATCGGCTTTGCACCAGACAACATGGTCTACGACAAAAGCGCCCGGACCTACGTTCGCGGGCCAGGGTTCAAGCCCCAGTTTCTAGAGCCTGACGCAAGCAGGTATCTGGCCCAGCTGAGGTCTGTCGCTGACGGTATCCTCGACAGAGAGGACTCCTGGATAGCCGACTTGCCGCCCTACGCAGCCTCGCCCACGCCCGTGCGAGGCGTCGACCCCGTCACGCTCCGGTCGGTCGTAGGAGCCATCCGGCGTTCGGAGGCGATCGAGGTCAAGTATCAGTCCTTGTCGAACCCCGAGCCACGTTGGCGCTGGATTGCGCCCCATGCCATCGCGTTTGATGGCTTCCGTTGGCACGCACGCGCCTACTGCCTCTCCGACAAAGTCTTCAAGGATTTCCTGCTCTCTCGGATGATCGAAATTCGCGGGTGCACTGAGAGCGCCGCGGTGCCTTCAGCGGACGCCGATTGGAATGATGACGTGGTCCTTGAGATAGGTCCGCATCCTGATCTTTCCCCGACGCAGGCAAAGGTCATCGCGCTCGACTACGGCATGGATGGGGGAAAGGCGGCGATCAAGGTCAGGCGTGCCCTTCTCTACTACGCTTTGCGACGGCTTGGACTGGATACTGATCCCGGGGCACGAGCGCCTCAGGATCAGCAGATCGTGCTTCTGAATGCCGCCCAGATTTCTTCCAGTGCGCGTCCGCCCAGTGCTAGCGGGAGGAGCGCGTGATCGAGGAGCTCGAACGAAAAATCGTTGATACAGCGCTTTTGAACAGCAAGCTGATCCTGCTGATCGGTCCGCCGCGTAGCGGGAAGACCGCGCTTCTTGGCCAGCTATCTGATCGCATGAATGTGCCTGTTCTGAACGTCGGCCTAGCTCTCGGGCGGGACTTGTTGGGTCTTCCAAGGACGCGCCGACACCTGCAGGTATCAGAGCTTTTCAAAGGCTTGGCGGATACGGCAGCCGGCCATGGTCTCCTCTTGGTCGACAACATTGAGCTTCTGTTTGACAGAGCACTCCGGGTGAGCCCGCTAGATGTCTTGAAGGCTCAGGCCCGTGTCCGACCAGTGGTTGCTGCTTGGCCCGGCGAGCTCCGTGAGAACCGCCTGTCCTACGCCGTGTCAGGCCATCCAGAACATCAGGATCACAGCCCCGACGGCACGATCCTATTTGAAGTACGTTGAGAGGAAACGGGTATGCCCATGCATTATGGCGATCTCATTCAGTTCGAGCAGATCGAGTCTGTCATTCAGCTTCTCGATGCCAATCGGCCCGAAGAAGCCAAGAAGCTGGTCTCGACTTACGTCATTTCCGACGACATGGCCGAACGCATCGCGAACCAGATGATCCCACAGCTTTCGTTTGACGAGAGCGTGGACCACAAGGGGGTTCTGGTCGTCGGCAACTACGGGACTGGTAAGTCTCACCTCATGTCCGTGCTGTCGCTTGTGGCAGAAGATGCGGCTTATCTGCCTATGATCCGGCATCCGAAGGTGGCCGCAGCAGCCACCGCGATTGCGGGCAAGTTCAAGGTTCACCGGATCGAGGTTTCCAGCCAGATGTCTCTCCGGGACATCATCACCCAGCAGCTCGAACTGTTCCTCGAGAAGCACGGGGTGACGTACGCGTTTCCGCCAGCTGACAAGGTCGTCAACAACAAAGCCTCTTTTGAGGAGATGATGGCTGCGTTCTCAGAGGTGCATCCGGACCACGGCGTTCTCCTCGTTGTCGACGAATTCCTCGAATACCTGCGATCCCGTCGTGACCACGATCTCGTGCTCGACCTGTCATTCCTGCGTGAGATCGGCGAGGTCACCAAGCATCTGCGCTTCCGTTTCGTCGCAGGTGTTCAGGAGGCAATCTTCGACAGCGGCCGCTTCCAGCATGTCTCAGACAGCTTACGGCGCGTGAAGGACCGCTTTACGCAGGTGCTTCTCGCGCGCCAGGACGTCAGTTTCGTGGTCGCAGAACGACTGCTCAAGAAGACTGCCGACCAGCAAGACAAGATCCGAGCCTACCTGACACCCTTCGCCAAATTTTACGGGTCCATGAACGAGCGCATGGACGAATATGTTCGGCTTTTCCCGGTGCACCCGGATTACATCGGGACATTCGAACGGCTCGTCTTCACCGAAAAGCGCGGTGCGCTGGTCACGTTGCGGGACCAGATCCAGGCCGTTCTGAAGGACGAGGTGCCTCAGGATCGGCCTGGGCTTATCGGCTACGACAAGTTCTGGGAGACCGTTGTTTCCAATGGTGTGTTGAAAGCCGATCCGAATATCGGTCCGGTTCTGAAGGTGTCCGAGGTGCTGTCGGAGCGCGTTCGAAAAGCGTTCACGCGGCCGCAATACCGACCCATGGCGCTCAGGATTATTGATGGTCTAGCTGTCCACCGTCTGACAACGGGTGGCGACATCTATGTACCTGTTGGTCCCACTGCCGAGGAGTTGCGCGATACGCTTTGCCTCTATCAGCCCGGTATCGAAGACATGGGCGGCGATCCCGAGGCCGATCTGCTTTCGCTCGTCCAGACTGTCCTGCGAGAGACCATCCGGACCGTCAACGGGCAGTTCATCTCCAAGGCTGCGGACACCGAGCAGTACTTCCTCGACCTCAAGAAGGACGTGGACTACGACGCGCAGGTCGAGAAACGAGCAGACACGCTTTCAGATGACGCTCTTGATCGCGCCTACTATAAGGCCGTCCTTCGGCTAATGGAGCCCCCAAATGAAGTAGGCGACTATCCTGGCTTTCTTATCTGGCAGCATCAGATCGAGTGGTTGGACCGCCGAGTAGAGAGAAAGGGATATCTTTTCTTTGGTGCACCCAACGACCGTCCTACAGCCCAGCCTGAGCGTGACTTCTATATCTACTTTATTCAGCCTTTTGAGCCTCCGCGTTTCCGAGACGAGCATAGAGCTGATGAAGTATTCTTCCGCCTGAAAAATTCGGACAGCGCGTTTGGCACGTTTAGGCGGCACCTATCATTCTACGCTGCAGCTCAAGATTTAGCGTCAACCGCTAGCGGCGGAGCGAGGTCGGTTTATCTTGATAAGGCGAACGATGCTCTTCGGGATATGAGCAAATGGCTACAAGAAAAACAGATGACAGCGTTCGAAGTTACCTATCAAGGTAAGTCGAAACTTTTGCAGGAATGGACTAAGGGTATCTCGCTGCGAGAAAAAGCCCGCCTTGGCCCAGAAGAGCGGATTAACTTCCGTGATGTGGTGAATGCAATTTCTGGTGTCGCGCTGAACAACCAGTTCGGGGAGGTTGCACCAGAGTATCCGAAATTCTCGGCTCTTGTGACCGAGTCCAACCGAAAGCAGCTGATCGGCAACGCGCTTCGCGTGCTGGCTGGTGCCAACCGCACCAAGGATGCTGTTATCATCCTTGATGGGCTCGAGATGCTCGACGGCGATCGAATCGATCCGACGCAATCGCGTTATGCCTTGGAGGTCCTGAACCGGTTGAAGGCCAAGGGCCATGGCCAGGTTCTGAACCGCAGCGAGCTGATCAGCGGGGATGCCGAGGTTGAGTGCTTTGCGCCTATCAAGTTTCGCCTCGAAGCGGACCTGCTCGCTGTCGTTCTCGGCGGGTTGGTATACTCGGGCGACATCGTCCTTGCCGTCACGGGCGATAAGATCGACTCGAGCAAGATCACAGCCCTCGCCGAGCGTCCGCTCGAGGAACTGAAGCAGTTCAAGCATGTCGAGGCGCCCAAGGAAATCAACGTCGCGGTCCTTCGGTCATTGTTCGAAGTCCTGGGCCTTCCCCCAGGTCTCGCGCAGCAAGCGACCCAAGGCAGCGACGAGCCTGTGAAGCTGCTTCAGGAGGAAGTCGGAAAGCTCACCAAGCGCGTTCTCTCGTCGTCGCATGATATGTCTGGCCGTCTGAGCTTCTGGGGTCAGGCACTGCTGCGGGAAGATGAAATCCGCGATTGGCGTTCCAAGCTCGATGGGCTCAAGGCCTTCTCGGAAAGCCTCGCCCCCTACAACACCGTGGGCAAGCTCAAGAACCTGCGTATCGGATCGGACGACATCGCCGCTCAGAGCAAGCACCTCGACGTGCTGAAAGCAGTCGAGGCGATGCTGGAACTGATCGCTGACCTTGGTACCGTCGCGGCCTATCTCTCCCAAGCCGAAATGGTCCTGATGCCGGACCATCCTTGGGTGAAGCAGGCACAGGATGTGCGGAAGCAACTCCTTGAAAAGCTGTCCAGCGATCGCACCGCCCAACACGCTGCCGAATATCGTCAGACCCTGGCCAAGCTCAAGAAGGACTATATCGCCGCTTACATTGCGCAGCACAGCCGTGCCCGTCTTGGTGTGGCCGAGGACAAGACCAAGGCCTCGCTGCGGAAAGACCCCCGGCTTGCGTCGATGCGGACGCTGATGAACGTGTCGCTGATGCCCACCAGCCAGCTCACCGGCTACGAGGACAAGCTCGAGAAGCTGAAAAGCTGCGCGTCGCTGCTGGAGTCGGAACTGTCCGCCAGCCCGATGTGCCCGCATTGCAGCTTCAAGCCCGCCAACGAGCAGGGCGACATGTTGCCTGCGGCAAACGTCCTGAAGCAGCTTGATGAAGAGCTGGATCGCCTGATCGACGGCTGGCGGCAGACGCTGCTCGACAACCTCGAAGACCCGACGATCCAGGAGAATCTCGACCTGCTGAAGCCGACGGCCCGCAGCTTTGTCGAGGTGTTCGTATCGACGAAGTCTCTCCCCGATCCGGTGACAGGCGACTTTGCCTCCGCCATTCAGGATGCGCTGTCCGGGCTTGAGAAGGTCAATGTCGGCAGCGACGACATCAAGGCCGCGCTGCTGCAAGGCGGGTCGCCTGCAACGCCCGAAGATCTGCGCAAGCGGTTCGAGGCCTTCCTGAATGACCGATGCAAGGGCAAGGACATCACCAAGCTGCGCTTCGTGGTCGAATAGGAGAAAAAAATGTTACTCAAAACCTTGCAGCTGAAGAACTTCCTCAGCTTCGGCGAGAATAGCCCGGCTATTGAGCTTCGGTCACTAAATGTCGTCATCGGTCCAAACGGATCAGGAAAATCAAACCTAATCGAAGCAATCGACCTCATTCGATCGGCGCCGAGCACGTCTGAAAAATCAAATCTCTTGGCTGCTATTCGTGACGGTGGTGGTGTTCGTGATTGGCTCTGGAAAGGATCGAAGAAGGTTCCTCACGCAGTAATTGATGCCGTCTTTGAGAATCCGAAAGGCCCTACAGGGCTGCGCTATGTATTGAGTTTCACGGAGGTTGGGCAGCGTTTTGAGATCAGCGACGAGAGAATTGAGAATGAGGCTCCGGATACGGGTTATGAAAAGCCTTATTTCTATTACCACATGAAAAACGGTCAGGGTATTCTCAATGTCAAAGGCACACAACGACAGCTGCAGCGCGAAGAAATCGATCCAACAGCATCGATCCTTTCGCAGCGCAAGGATCCCGACCAATACCCAGAACTAACGTACTTGGGCTCCGCTTTTGCGCGAATGCGACTGTACCGCGAATGGAGCTTTGGGAGAAACACCACGCCGCGCTTGCCGCAAAAAGCAGATCTTCCCAATGTGCTTCTGGAGCCCGATGCGAGCAACCTTGGGCTTGTGCTAAATCGTCTAAGGCGCGAACCTTTGGTGAAAAAGCGCCTGCTTGAAGCTCTGCGTGTCTTATACGAAGGTATCGACGACTTTGACGTGCAAATTGAAGGGGGCACAGTTCAAGTATTCTTTCACGAGGGTGCCTATACAATCCCTGCGACGCGCCTTTCAGACGGTACTCTGCGGTATCTCTGTTTGCTTTCCATTCTCTTGCATCCGAACCCACCTCCGCTTGTTTGCATAGAGGAGCCAGAGTTGGGTCTACACCCAGATGTGATCCCGACAATAGCTGAGCTCCTAAAGGCGGCATCAGAGCATTGTCAGTTGATAATTACGACGCATTCCGACGTACTTGTTGATGCGCTAACAGATCAGCCGGAGGCAGTGATCGTTGCCAGCCGTGGCCCAACAGGAACGGTTTTGGAGCGACTTAGCGCCGATCGTCTGAAACCCTGGCTTGAAAAATATCGTCTCGGCCAACTTTGGACGCGCGGTGAAATCGGGGGCAACAGATGGTAAAGCTATATGTTGAGGGTGGCGGTGACAGCAAAGTACTGCAAAGTGAATGCAGGCGAGGTTTCCGAGAGTTTCTTGAGAAGGCCGGTCTATCTGGGAAGATGCCAAGCATCTCTGCATGCGGGGGCCGGCGCAGTGCGTATGAGGACTATTGCACTGCGATCAAGAACGGTGAGGCCGCCGTCCTGCTCGTCGACAGTGAAGCGACTGTTATTGAAGCTCATCAGAGTGGTGCGGACAATAAAGATTGGCTTCCTTGGGCTCATCTAAAGAGCCGTCCTGGTGATGGCTGGGAGAATCCGAAAGGCGGGGCGGATACTGATTGTCATTTGATGGTTGAAGTGATGGAAAGTTGGTTCGTGGCTGACAGAGAAGTCCTCAAGGATTTCTTCAACCAAGGATTTCGAGAAAACCAACTGCCTGCCAAAACACGGCCGATCGAGAGCTTAAGTAAGAGTGCTGTCTATGACGCGCTTCAGAAGGCAACTGCGGACTGCAAGACGAAAGCGCCCTATGGAAAAGGTGACCACTCGTTCAAAATTCTTGCAAAGCTCGACCCACAAAAGGTCATTGCAGCTTCGCCTTGGGCCAAGCGATTTGTTGACCAACTCAAACTGAAGATGGGCGCATGACTGATCTTATCCATAATCTTGCGAAATCTGGCGGATCGGTCGAGTGCCTTGGCATGACCTTCCCAAGCGAGGATGCACGGCGCGACCACTTCCTTGGCCTTCTGGCTGAGAAGCTGAAGGATTCTGCCTTCCGGGCTCAGGAAGGGTTTCCCAAAGGAACCGACGAGGCGATCCTCGCGATGTCGGATCCGCCCTACTACACCGCTTGTCCGAACCCTTGGCTGGCGGAGTTCGTGACGCATTATGGGCGGCCCTACGATCCGGCCGAGAAGTATGCGCGCGAGCCGATGGCGATCGACGTGTCCGAGGGGAAGACGGACCCGATCTACAAGGCGCATTCCTACCATACCAAGGTTCCGCACCTCGCCATCGTCCCGTCGATCCTGCACTACACTGAGCCAGGAGATATCGTGCTGGACGGCTTCGCTGGTTCAGGGATGACCGGCGTGGCGGCGCAGTGGTGCGGCACAGCGCCCGCCGCCTATCGGCACAAGCTGGAGATGGAGTGGAAGAAGGCGGGCATGCCTGCGCCGAAATGGGGTGCCCGTCGCGTTGTGCTGAACGATCTGTCGCCGGCCGCGACGTTCATTGGGGCCAACTACAACCTTCCCTTCGACGTTGATGCCTTTGCCAAGGCAGGCAAGCAACTGCTGCGCGACGTCGAGCGCGAAATTGGTTGGATGTACGAGACCCTGCATTCCGACGGAAAGACGAAGGGCAGGATTGAGTTCACCGTCTGGAGCGAGATATTCACCTGCCCGGAGTGTGCCGGTGAAGTTAACTTCATCGATGAAGCTTTGGACGAAGACAACCGGACGCGCGACACCTTTCCTTGCCCACACTGTGGAGCAAATCTGAACAAGGATAAGCTTGAACGCGTTATGGAAACGCGTATCGACCCGGCGACAAATGAGCCTTGGCAAAAGGTTAAATTCAAGCCTTCATTCATAATCTATGCCGTTGGGTCTAAGAAGTATCGCAAGCAGCCAGATCAAAATGACCTAGGAATTCTCCGTAAGATCGATACGCTAAGTTTACCACATAATCTTCCGAAGGTTCGGTTTCCAATTGAGGAAATGTATCATGGGTCGCGACTTGCACCCAAAGGCTTCGTTCACATTCACCACTTTTTCTTGGCGAGGTCTGCTCACGCGATGAGCAGTCTATGGGAACGAGCGAATGCGATTTCCAATAAGCGCACTAGGGCGATGCTTCTCTTTATGGTCGAACAAGCGATTTGGACTGCATCGATCCTTAACCGATATCGGCCAACTGGTTTTTCACAGGTCAATCAAGCCCTGACGGGGGTCTACTACGTCGCGTCACAGCATGCCGAATGCAGCCCTTGGTACATTCTTGAGGGAAAACTGACACGCCTTGCGAAAACCTTCCTCGCGTTCAAGCCTCAGAAGGGCTTTGCGGCCGTGACTACGGGAACTGCGGCTCGAACGACAACTCCTGACTCAAGTGTCGACTATATCTTCACGGACCCACCGTTTGGTGCCAACATCTTCTATGCCGATTTGAATTTCCTAGTCGAGGCGTGGCATGGTGTAACTACTGACGCTCGCCCGGAAGCGATAATTGACGATTTCAAGGACAAGGCGCTTCCCGAATACCAGCACCTCATGCAGCGCTGCTTTGCTGAATACTACCGCGTCCTGAAACCCGGTCGCTGGATGACCGTGGTTTTCTCGAACAGTAAGGCATCGGTCTGGAATGCTATCCAGGTCGCGCTTCAACAAGCTGGTTTCGTGGTGGCCGAAGTTACCGCACTGGACAAGGTGCAAGGCAGCTACCGGCAGGTGACGTCCACGACTGCGGTGAAGCAGGATCTTGTGATCTCAGCCTACAAGCCCAACGGCGGCTTGGAGCAGCGGCTGGCTGAGCGCGGCGCGGCGCCCGAGTCCGCATGGGATTTCGTGCAGACACACCTTCGCCAGCTCTCGGTCTCGAAGTCCAAGAACGGCGTTCTGGAATTTATCCTCGAGCGCGATCCGCGCCGGATCTATGACCGCATGGTTGCGTGGTTCGTTCGCCACGATGTTCCGGTGCCTTTGTCGACCGAGGAGTTCCTTGATGGGTTGCGGAACCGCTTCCCCGAGCGCGATGGCATGGTGTTCCTGCCTGATCAGATCCCCGAATATGATCGCAAGCGGGCATTGTCCGCCCAGCCTCCGCAGATGGAGATGTTCGTCGCGGATGAACGCAGCGCGATTGACTGGCTGACTGACTTCCTGCGCAAGCGGCCGTCGACCTATCCGGAAGTCCACCCCGAGTTCACGACCCAGCTGGGCGCGGGCTGGAAAAAGCACGAAACCCGCCCCGAACTGTCGGCGCTGCTGGAGGACAACTTCCTGCGCTATGACGGATCGGCCGATGTGCCGAGCCAGATCCACAACTACCTTTCGACGAACTATCACGACTTTCGCAATCTCGAGAAGTCCGACCCGCGGCTGAAGGCCAAGGCCAAGGATCGCTGGTATGTGCCCGACCCGAACAAGGCGCAGGATCTGGAGAAGAAGCGCGAGAAGGCGCTGCTGAAGGAGTTCGAGGAATATCGCAACACGCCCGGCCGCAAGCTCAAGGAGTTCCGCCTCGAAGTCCTTCGCGCAGGTTTCAAGGCTGCTTGGGCGAACAAGGACTACCACACCATCGTCTCCATCGCCAACAAGGTGCCAGATGACGCCCTGCAGGAAGATGAAAAGCTGCTCTTCTGGTACGACAGCGCCCTGACGCGGACAGGGGGCTGATCGGTGGCGGATGGCGGGGTCAGCTTTGGCGTCGGTGAATGGTGCTGGCATGCGCGCCATGCTGCACCCTGCCGCGTCGTGGACCGCGAGACGGTCTGGGGCGAGACCGCCTATCGCGTCTGGTTGCCCGGCAAGGAT
>FPIC01021904.1_pt1 | contig 10788 bp, 10 predicted proteins | sample 1504481 | NCBI WGS metagenome assembly FPIC01 (sample SAMEA4475357, study PRJEB15587) | soil metagenome | biome: Soil; feature: Field | place: India | collected 2015-03-11 | depth 0 m
ACCACCACCCACATAAAGCACAGGCCTTTTTGCCTCCATTATAAGCCTTATGGCCTTCCTTATCTGCTGGAGGTTGCCTTCCACGTGGGGCTTATAGCCGGGCAAGGACTCCTTTACCTCTTCAAGGGTAGGAATTCCCACGTCGCTGAGCTTCTGGGTTATATCCTTAGGAATGTCCACTAAGACGGGTCCGGGTCTTCCAGTCCTTGCTATGTAGAAGGCTTGACGAAGTATAAGCGGAAGGTCTTCTATCCTTTTTACAAGAAAGTTATGCTTGGTTATGGGTCTGGTTATACCCACAATATCCACCTCCTGAAAGGCATCGTTGCCTATGAGGTGTGTGGGTACCTGACCCGTTATGAAAACAACAGGCACCGAGTCCATGTAGGCGTCTGCTATGGCGGTCACTAAGTTTGTGGCACCTGGTCCAGAGGTGGACATGGCTACACCTACCTTACCAGTAGCCTTGGCATAACCCTCCGCCATATGACCCGCACCCTGTTCGTGCCTTGCCAGTATATGCCTTATGCCCCCAAGCCTGTACAGGGCATCGTAAACCTCCATTATGGCACCGCCCGGATGTCCAAAAACATACTCCACACCCTCTTCTTTAAGAACCTCTATCACAATATCCGCGCCTTTGCGTAGCATTATCATACCTCCAGAACTTTGATAAGAGTATAAAATATAAGAAGATTGTTAGAAAAGTGTTAAGGTTCTGATAGGAAGAGTTTGAATATGCTAATAAGCTTATATAAGAGGGACTTATTAATTATTTAAGAAAACTTATTGACTTGATTAACTTGTTGATGTATATAATCTTAATCAAATCCTTTGAAGGGAGGTTGAAAATGCTTAGCAGAAGAGACCTTTTAAAATCCGCAGGAGCAGGGGCTTTAGCCCTGGGTGTTTCTTCACAGTCCGTTTTTGCTGCTGCTGAGAAGGTGGTGAAGATGGAGGCCATGCTTCCACCGCCGAAAGGCAACAGGGTAGTTATATGCGGTGGTGGATGGGCGGGTCTTACGGTGGCCAAGTATCTCAAGAAGGAAAACCCCAACATAGAGGTGGTTCTCATTGAAAAAAGGCCCAATTTCTTCTCATGTCCCATTTCCAATGAGTGGCTTGCGGGTCTTGTAAACCTTGACTTTATATCACATGACTATAACCAGCCAGCTTCAAAATACGGCTACAAGTTTGTCAATACCACCGTGATAGCAATAGAAAGAGATAAAAAGAGAGTATATACGCCACATGGATACATAGAATATAACTACCTTGTGCTGGCACCGGGTATAAGGGATAACTACTCCGCCTGGTTCAAGGATGATAAGGAAATGGCAAAGTACACAAAACTCCACTACCCTGCAGCCTTTATACCGGGTTCTGAACACTTAGCCTTAAAGAGGAAGGTATGGGAGTTTGAGGAAGGGGACTTTATCATAACAGTGCCTCCGGGTGTCTACAGATGCCCGCCCGCCCCCTATGAACGTGCTGCCATGATAGCTTATGTGTTTAAGAAGAATAAGGTTAAGGGCAGGGTTATAATCCTTGACCCCAGGCAGGATATTGCTACAAAGGGTCCAGGCTTCAGGGCTGCATATGAGCAGCTTTACCTTGGCATAGTGGAGTATGTGCCAAATGCTAACATAAAAGAAGTGGACCCAGTAAAGAAGGTTATAAAAACCACCGCAGGAGACTTCAAGTTTGCTGACGCAAACCTCTGCCCGCCGCATCAGGCAGGAGAGCTTGTGTGGATGGCAGACCTCATAGCAAAGGACAAGGATGGAAAGCCAACGGGCTGGGCTGACCAGGACCATCTTACCTTCCAGGCAAAGGCGGACCCTCATGTCTTCCTTGTGGGTGATGTGATAGGAGGTGTGCCTTATCCAAAGAGCGGGCATATGGCAAACTCTCAGGGCAAGATAGTGGCAAAAGTTATAGCCAGCAGGATAGCGGGCAAAGAGTTCAAGCCCACGCTGCCGGACAACACCTGCTACTCCATGGTAAACGGAGACCCTCAGGAGGCTATAGTGATAAATGTGACTTACGAATACAACGAAAAGGAGAAGAAGATAAATCCAAAACCAAAGGTTATAAACGAAAGGTCTGAAGCTCTGGCGAAAGCCACCTACGAGTGGGCAAGAGCTATGTATAAGGATATGTTTGCATGATGCTCCTTGGGGGCTTTGCCCCCTTGCAACACATGTTGCAAAAGGAAACAGTTTTTGTTTTTTCAAGTAAGCATACACACTTAAACCTTTGCCATTACTTGGTCTGTAGCCACCCCGCATGGTATGTTTTTTGCTATGAAAGAAGAAGTAAAATATAGTCCGGAGAGGTGCATGCATGGATAGAAGAGATTTTATAAAAACCTGCACCACGGTGGCTGTGGCTTCCATGTTGAGCCCCGAATACTTTACAAAGGTTCTGGCACAGCAAAAGGAAGCCATGTTTAAGCCATATAAAAAAGCCCTTCTTTTAAAGGAAGATGGCTCACCCCTTAAGGAAGAGGATATAAAGCCTCATAAAAACTACATCTTCTTCTACCCTCACGCCTCCACACCCTGCTACCTTCTTAACTTAGGCGAGGAGATAAAGGCAACCACTGTTAAGCTAAAGGATGGCAGGAGCTACGAGTGGAAGGGTGGTGTCGGTTCAAAAAAGAGCATAGTTGCTTACTCTGCCATATGCTCCCACCAGTGGAGCTATCCAACCCCTCAGTATTCCTTCATAAACTACTATCCACCTGACCAGCCCTCTGAAACCACAAAAAAGGCAGGCATAATCCAGTGCTGTGCTCATCTAAGCCTATTTGACCCAAAGCAGGGAGCCTCTGTTATAGATGGTCCTGCGGAGGTGCCTTTGGCTTCCATAGTGCTTGAGGAGGAGGGTGGAACCTTCTATGCAGTTGGCGTTTTGGGTGTTGACCAGTTTGAACAGTTTTTTGACAACTATAAGGCTGAACTAAGACAGCATTATGGCACCACCGCAAAAGCGAAAGAGCTTGTAGAAAAATGCACAGTTATGGAGGTGGATAAATATGTCCAGGCAGTTGTCAGGTGTTAGCAGAAGGGAGCTTTTGGCAGGTGCTGGTCTTATAGCCCTATCCACTCCAATACTTGCCTATTCAAAGCCTGCAAAAAGGCAAAAGGCTCAGGTGGTAATAGTGGGAGGAGGCTATGGGGGTATTACGGTGGCAAAATATCTCAAGAAGGAAAACCCACAGCTGGATGTGGTGCTCATTGAAGAGAGACCCTTCTTTATGTCCTGCCCCATGTCCAACCACTTTCTTGCAGGACTTATAGAGCTTACTCAACTCTGCTTTTCTTACAACGTGCTTGAGGTGAAGTATGGCATAAGGGTAATAAACGATAAGGTGCTGGGAGTGGAGCTTGATAGAAAAGCGGTGAGAACTTCCGCAGGATATATAGGATACGACTATCTGGTTCTTTCCACGGGTATAGACTATGACATTGAGGACAAGCCCTTCTATGCGGAGTCCATAGTTCATAACCCCCCTGCCTTCAAGCCCGGCTCTGAGCATATATACCTCAAAAGGCTCATAGAAGACTTTGAGGGTGGCGATATAGTGATTAGCGTGCCACCTCCTCCCTACAGATGCCCGCCAGCCCCCTATGAGCGTGCAGCTCTCATAGCCAGCATGATAAAAAGAAACAAGCTAAAAGCTCATATATACTTTATCGATGCCAACGAGAGACCCATAATAAACGCAGAGGGCTTTTTATCCGCATACTACGACCTTTACAAGGACGTGGCAGATTACATAACCTCCGCACAGGTAAGGGATATAGATGTGCATAAGAGGGTGGTAAGGACCTCCCACGGGGATTTTAAATATGACCTTGCCTGCATCATACCACCCGTGAGGGCAAGCAGGCTTCTGGAAGAGGCAGGACTCTTGAAAAGGGGTCAGAAGTGGGTAGAGGTAAACCCCTTCACCTTTGAAACGTATGTAAGAAACGTTTTTGTTATAGGCGACTCCGCCCAGACATACTTACCAAAGAGCGGATACGCTGCACATTCGCAGGGCAAACTACTTGCAAAGCTTATAAACGCAAGGCTGAAGGGGAAAGAAGTTAAGGAGGAGTATGTGCAGATGATATGCTATGCCATGGTGAGCGATAAGGAAGCCATAATGACAGAAACCGCCTTTAGATACGACACGGCAAGCAAAAGGTTCATACCCACCCACAGGGAGGACAATCAAAGAAAGGAAACCACCGCAAAAAGATACGAAGAGTGGGCAAAGGGTCTATGGAGGGACTTGTTTGGATAAGGGAGCTAACGAGCCCCTTTTAGAACTCTTTTAGCATGCCCTTTACTTTGTCTTCCCAGCTTGGATGGACAAGGGTGGGCTTCCTTAGTCTTCTCTTTCTGTCCTTTGCCTTCTTTGTGTTGTAGTGGGCACCGCCTGCCCTCTGTCTCTTTATCTTACCCGTGGCTGTTATCTTAAACCTCTTTTTGGCTGACCTGTTTGTCTTCATCTTCACCTTTGCCATCCTGAAACCTCCGGGCATACATTATAACATAGCTCAGCAGCCAAGAAGGTCTTTTAAGTCCTTTTCAAGCTCCCTATAAATGCCGAGCTTTATACGGTGAATGTTGCCTTCCCTGTCTAACAGGTATGAGGTGGGAAAGCCCACAAGCCTTAGTTCCTTTTCAACGCCTTCTGTAGGCTTTACTATCTTAAAGGAAAAGGCATGCTCCTTAAGGAAACCCTCAAGAGCCTTATCAGAGCTGTCCATATTGACCGCCAGCACCTCAAAGCCTCTATCTTTACACCTTCTGTATTCCTTCTCAAAGAGGGGCATCTCCTCCCTGCAGGGTGGACACCAGGTTGCCCAGAAATTCACAAGCACCACCTTACCCCTGAGCTCAGAAAGCCTGAGTTCCTTTCCATCAAGGCTCTTAAAGGTGAGGTCTGGAAGCCTTTGCTGGGTTGGTGGCTTGTAGGAAGTCAAAAGTTCATCCTCCTCCTTATGCTTTAGACCGAAAAAGAGTAGCATAAAAAGGAGTATGCCAGCCAGTATGTAGGGTGTGTATTTTACCGCCTTCATGTTTATAAATTTATACCTCAAGTGGTGTATTCCGCATTTATTCTTATATAATCATAGCCCAGGTCTGAGCTATAATATGTCCAGCTTTCTTTACCCTCCATAAGGTCTACCACTATCTCTATTTCCTGCGACTCTTCCATATATTTTTTGGCAAGCTCCACAGCTTTTGGATGCACTTTGCCATCATATACCAGATGGTTTCCTATATAGACCTTCAGCTTAAACTGGTCCACTGGAAAGGCTGTAGAGCCCACTGCCGCCACTATCCTTCCCCAATTTGGGTCTTTTCCAAATACCGCTGTCTTTACAAGGTTTGAAGTGGCTACAGCCTGGGCTATGAGCTTTGCCTTCAAGCTTATGGAAGCATTCTTTACATGCACCTTTATAACCCTTGTAGCCCCTTCTCCGTCCTGAACTATACTCTTGGCGAGGGAAAGGCTTACCTCTTCAAGGGCTTCCCTCACGCTTTCAAGCTCTTCTTTGTGTGTGCCAAGGCTGATAAGACCAAAGCTGTCGTTGGTGCTCATGCAGGCATCCACGCTTATGGAGTTAAAGGTTCTCTCGTTTATTTCCCTGTGTAGCTTTTCAAGGACTTCCCTTGATAACTCCGCATTTGTGAAAACAAAGGCGAGCATGGTAGCCATGTGGGGGTGTATCATGCCCGCACCCTTGGCAAAGCCGAAGGCTTCCAGCTTGCCCTTCTTTACAAAGTCATACTTGGGGAACCTGTCGGTTGTTGATATAACATCGCTCGCTCTTTTTAGGTCTAAGGGCTCAAGTACCTTACAGGCTTCTTCTATGGCAGAAAGCACATCACCTATGGGCAGGGGCTTTCCTATCACGCCCGTGGAAAAAACAAGCACCTCCTCTTCTTCTATGTCAAGGCATTCAGACACCTTCTTTGCCATAAGCTCCGCATGCAGAAGACCTTCCCTTCCCACCGCGCAGTTGGCGTTCCCGCTGTTAATTACAAGGGCTCTTACCGTGCCTTTAAAAACCTTTTCCGAGTAGAGGACGCTGGCGGATTTAAAGTGGTTCTGAGTAAAGAGAAAAGAGGCGTTGCAGGATTGTGGCAAAACTACTACAAGAAGGTCAGGATTTCCACCGCTTTTAAGCCCTGCCTTTCCCACTCCCATCAAAACATCCATGAAAAAATTCTATCACATACCGCCTAACCTTCTGAGCCTTTGCTGTGCATCTGACGCCCACTCAGCCCTGCCCTGAGAAAGCTCAAGGGCTGTCCTGTAATGCTCTATGGCTTTGCCTGCATTTCCAAGGGCTTCGTAGTCCCTTCCAAGGTAGTAATGAGTGCTTGCGTGGTCCGGTATGAGACCCCCAGCCCGCTCAAGGTATTCAAGAGACCTTCTGTAGCTTCCAGAGAGGAACTCCACATAGCCCATCACATAGTTGGTTAAAAAGACCTGAGGCATCTGCTCATGAGCTGTTCTTGCCTCCTTCTTAGCCTCTTCAAGCCTCCCAGCTCTTGCCAGCAGGTATGCCAGGTAGCTTCTTGCCGTGTAATTTTCCGGATAGTATTCAAGGGCTTTTCTGAAATGCTCCATAGCTTTTCCTGCCTCCCTCTGGGCAAGGGCTTTTTTGCCCCTGTCAAACTCCTCAAAGGAGGGTCTCACCTTTTGTAGCCTGCTTTTTATTCTCTGAAAATCCTCCGTATCAGATATAAAAGAGCCAGAGGGTCTTAGCTTGGCTATATCCTGGCTTACCTCTTTAATCCTCGTTTCTGGGAGTGGGTGGGTGGAGAGCCACTCAGGAGGTCTCCCTCCACTTTCCATGGATTTGAAAAGCTCAAATACCCTGATGATGCCCTGCGGGTCATAACCAGTCTTGTAGGTATATTGCACCGCATAGTCATCCGCTTCCCTCTCCTGGTCTCTGCTGAACTTTAAACTTAAAAGCCCGGCACCCACCTGACCAAACTGCAGGAGTGCCTGACCGTAAGGTTTGTTTCCTACAAGCAAAGCACCAATGTTAAGAAGAAGGCTCAATCCAAACTGCTTTTCTAAGAACCTGGCATGATGCCTTGCGTTTATATGCCCAAGCTCATGGGCAAGCACGCCAGCCAGCTCGCTTTCAGAAGAGAGCTTCTCAAGAAGACCCCTTGTGATAAAGACAGGTCCGCCGGGAAGGGCAAAGGCGTTTACCTGAGAAGAATTCACCACATAAAACTCATAGGGTAGTTTTCTTTCCGCCACCTTAGTAAGCCTTAAGCCCACTGACCTCACATACTCCTGCACCTGCCGGTCAGGGGAAAGCCCGTCAAACTCCTCAATGGAATAGGGTACATAGGCTCTGCCTATCTGTATTTCCTTGTCCTCCGGGAGCAGGTTGAGTATGGGTCCGTTAGAAGCAGTCTGGGCACAGCCAATAAGCAGTAAAACAAGGAAAACCACTAACAGCCTCATGTCTATAAAAGTATAGCTTTTTTGAGCCTGAGCAGTACCTCGTTTATGAGGAGCATGCCCCTGCGGTTGAGAGCCAGCCTTCCTCCCTTTTCTTCAAAAAATTCATAAAGCTCAGGCTCAAGCCCCCTAAGGAGTTCTTTTGGCACACCCCTTGAGGTTCTAAGGGCTGTAAAAAGGTAATCATAAAGAAGCTCTTTACCTTCCAGAACCTCCTCATATTCAACAGGCTTTTTGCCCTCTAAAACTTTACGGGCATAAAGTCTTATATTCCTTGTGTTTCCAAACCTCACCTTATTTATAAAGCTCCATGCGGACACGCCAAGACCTAAAAATTCTTCATGGCTCCAGTAAGCCAGGTTGTGCCTGCACTGAAAACCCTCAAGGGCGAAGTTGGAAACCTCATAGTGGTAAAAGCCCGCCCCTTCTAAAAGCTCGCAGGCAAGCTCATACATGTCTGCGATAGAGTCCTCAGAAGGAAGCTTCAGAAGACCCCTTTCATACAAATGCCCAAACTGCGTGTCTTCGTATGGGGTAAGGAGGTAAAGGGATAGATGCTTTATAGGCAGTTCTAAAGCCCTTTCCAGTTCTTCTTTCAGCTCCTTGGCGGTCTGCCCCTCATAGCCAAAAATGAGGTCTATGTTAATGTTTTCAAAGCCCGCCCTGTGGGCATTTTCCACAGCTTCCACAGCCCTTTTGACCGTGTGTTTCCTTCCTAAGGCTCTAAGTCCCTCCTCCCTCAGGCTCTGAATACCTATGCTAACCCTGTTTATGCCTGTGTCTCTGAGCTTTGAAAAGTCCTCAAGGCTGTAGTCCTCAGGGTTTATTTCAAGGCTTGCCTCCTCCACATGGCTCAAATCTATCCTTTTTGAAAGCTCTTTGAAAAACCATGCATAAAGCTCGGGTTTTATCAAAGAAGGCGTGCCACCACCAAAGTACAGGCTTTCTGGCAAAATTTCAAAGTCTCTGTATAGCTCAAGCTCTCTAAGGAGAAGCTCCAGGTATGCCCTGTGGTCCAATGGAGCCTCCACAAAGGAGACAAAGTCGCAGTAGGGACACTTTTGAGAGCAGAAGGGTATGTGAAGGTATAGGGCCTTAACCATACTCGAACCTTATTTGCCTGTGCCTTTGCTCTCTTATAATTGCCATGCTACACCCAAGCAGGAGGGAAAAGGTAAGCACCGCACTTCCGCCATAACTAACAAAGGGTAGAGGCACGCCCACCACGGGAGCAAGCCCCATAGTCATCAAAAGATTAACAAAGACCTGAAAGAGCCAGAGGCTCGCAAAGGCTCCAAGGAATAATTTTTCGGAAGATACGGGCATGTCTATGGCATACACCACAAGCCTGTAAAAGACAAGAAAGAGGGAGCTTATGAGCAGAAAGGAAAAGACAAAACCCCATTCTTCCGCTATCACGGAGAAGATAAAGTCCGTATGCTTTTCAGGAAGGAAGAGAAGATGAGACTGGGTTCCCTGCAGGAATCCCTTGCCTGAAAACCCTCCCGAGCCTACCGCTATTAATGACTGTATGAGCTGGTAGCCAGAACCATGGTAGTCCCCATAAGGGTCAATAACAGCCAGCAGGCGTTCCTTCTGATAGTCTTTTAGAAGGTGCCACATGAGGGGGGAAAGAATAAGGAAGGATACGGCAGATAGAATAAAGTAAATGAGCCTTGCCCCCTTTAAAAATAGCAGGGAAACAAAGATAAACAGGTATATGACAGTGGTGCCCAGGTCTGGCTGTTTGTAGGTGATAAGACAAGCCATTAGAAGGGATACCACCAGTATAAGGGTTTCCTTGCTTAGGAGCCTCCTGCTGTGCTGCAGGCTGTATAGTATAAAGAGCAGAAGCGAAAACTTCATGAACTCAGAGGGCTGAAGGCTCACAGGACCCAAATCCAGCCACCTTTTGGCACCATAGACGGTCTTTCCAAAGAAAGGCACCAAGAGCAAAAGGAAGAGGTTAAGAAGGTATATGGCTGGGGCAAGGTCGTATATGAGCCTGAAGTTTATCCTTGAAAGTAGAAAAATTATAGACCAGCCGAGTAAAAGGTAAAGGAGCTGTTTGAAAAATAGGGGCGAAGGTTCTCCCCTGTAGGTGGCACTGTAAACGCCCACAAGGCCCATAAGGCTTATAAATGCGAGGGCAAGGAGCAGGTATGGGTCGTAATCGGAGAAAAACCTTTTAAGCCTGTGCCTCATAGTATAGAAGCCTTCCGCAGGAGGGACAGGAAACCACTTCCCCCTTTATAACCTTTGAATAGAGGGCGGAGGGTAGCTTTGTGCCACAGCTGGGACATGCACCGTATGCATCAAGGGGCAGTATAAAGGGCAGTCCATGTTTCTTCTTTAGCCTCTCGTATTCTGCCAAAAGGCTGTCTTCTGTCTTACTTATAAGGTCTTCCAAGCTCTTCTTAAGCTCTCCAAGCCTGCCGCCCAGCCTTGATATGGAATACCTTATGTCTGACAGCTCTTCCTCCAGCTCCTCCATTTTTTTCAATAACCTTTTCTCCTCATCGCTCTTTTCTAACCCCTCAAGCTCCTTCTTTAAACTCTCAAGACTTTCGGAGAGTTTTATAACACAGTCCTCATACCTTGCCTTTTCCCTCAAAAGTGCCTTATACTCTTCTGCTTTTTTAACAAGGTTCAGCCTTTCCTGAGACTTCCTTATGCCTTCTTCGCATTCCTCTATCTTCTCCCTGTGCTTTTTTATCTCAGCCCTTAGCCTTTCCCTCCTTTTTATAAGTTCCTCCCTCTTTTTCTTTAGCTCTTCCATGCCTGCCGTAAGCTCCTCCGCCTGTTTCTGTAGTCTTCTTATGGATTTTTCCGTTTCTTTTATATCCAATTCAACCCTCTGTATTTCTAACATCTTCTGAAGCCTTTCAGAACTCACAAATATATAATAATAAGCCATGTTAGACCTGATTGTTAAGAAGGCTCTCGTGGCGGAAAAGGGGAAAGTCCTTGATATAGGTGTAAAGGATGGTCTTATAGTGCGTATGGAAGAGAACCTGCAGGAGCCTGCAAAGTATCTTATACACGCTCAGGGCAAGCTCCTTTTCCCTTCCTTTGCCAACATGCACACGCACATATCCATGAGCCTCTTAAGAGGACTTGGTGCTGACCTTCCCCTTATGGACTGGCTTCAGAAGGTCATATGGGTCTTGGAGGGTGAGTTTGTATCTCCTGAGTTTGTAAGGGACGGGGCATTAATAGGCATTGCGGAGGCTATAAGGTCTGGCACCACCCTTTTTATGGACATGTATTTCTTTGAGGAAGCTGTGGCGGAG
>FPIC01019292.1_pt1 | contig 10778 bp, 11 predicted proteins | sample 1504481 | NCBI WGS metagenome assembly FPIC01 (sample SAMEA4475357, study PRJEB15587) | soil metagenome | biome: Soil; feature: Field | place: India | collected 2015-03-11 | depth 0 m
CTTCGAGGTCAACGAAGGCTGGAAGGAGCGCGTCGGCGAAGTCGTCCACGAAGACGGTACGTCGCGCGCCCAAGTCCTCGAACGCCGGCACAATCCACGGTGGTACGACTTGATGCTGGAACTGGAGAAACTCACCGGTAACGGGGTTTCGCTGAATACATCCCTCAACCGCCGCGGTGAACCGATGATCTGCTCGCCGACCGATGCGCTGAATATGTTCTATGGGTCGGATTTGCAGTATTTGATCATGGAGGACATTCTCGTCGTGAAGGCTGGGATGGACTGGTACGAACAGTCTTGACGTCGGTACCGAGCGTTATCAAGGTGCCGAAGATGGGCGGGAATGCATGAGCGGTATTGTCTATTTCTCGAAGATGTTCCAGGCCGTCCCTCATCTGGCGCAGGTAGCCGCATTGCTGCCTGGCACATTTGTTTCCAGTCGTCGCACTACATTGAAGGCTACACGCAAGCTTTATCCTCAGCTTGAGCAGGCTCGCTATTCGAGGTGGTTGGGGCGGTTGGCAGCGGGTAACCGAATGTTGGAGGGCGCCGATGTGATCGTTACTGGATCGCCTTATCGCAGTTTCCTGAAACCCTACGCGGCGATGAAGTGTACGGTTTTTCATGGCACCTACATGCTGCTGAGCAAGAATGCGTTGCTCAGTAATGCACATTTCGACCTGCTCTGTGTCATTGGGCCGCGCATGCAGCAGATGATCGACCGGTTTGCCGATCAGGTTCAGGTCAATACCGCTGCGACAGGGTTTCTCCCTTTCTGCGAATTTCCCGAACAGTCTCCGGCGCAGCGCGAATCCGTGCTGCTTGGTTTGGGCTTGGCACCGGACCGGCGAACCATACTTTTCACGCCAAGTCGGCGTGGCGTTGGTTCGTGGGATCTGCTGGCAGAAAGCCTGGTGCAGAAAATCCCTTCGCATTTCAACCTCATCTTGCGCCCCCATCCCAGCCAGGCGCTGACCTCGCGCGCCAAGGATCGCGATAGCTTCCGACGCGTGGCTGCCTTGGCTCAGCGGCGCCCGCATACGCTGCTGGATCTGACGTCCTACCCTCTCTCGGCACTGCTATCCGTGGCCGATTTGGTGGTGTCAGATGCCAACTCTCCGGCCGAGGAGTCACTGTTCTACGACGTGCCGCAACTGTTAATCGAGACCCCTCAGCTTTCACGTGAAGTAATGGCCCAAATGGGGCGTGATGAGGGGATGCACCCTGACGACATGGCGCAGCTGTTGACGCTTTACGACTGTGGACCTTCGGTATTTGTGAAAGAAGAAGGGGTGGATCTTTCCTCTTCTATCGAAAGAGCTTTCCTGGAGCGAGACGATCGTGCACAGCGGCGTCAGGATTATTTCTCCTGGGTTTTTGGCAAGCGGGATCGTTTGGCCAACCAACGGGTCGCCGAAGCTATATCCGCCAGTTTTCTTGTTAGGTGAACAGTATGTTGAGAGATAAGGTCATCCTTGTTACCGGTGGTACCGGCTCGTTTGGCAACACCTTCGTGCCGATGACCCTGGCCAAGTACAACCCAAAGAAAATCATCATCTTTTCCCGTGACGAGATGAAGCAGTGGGACATGGCCAAGAGGTTCGAGGGCGACAAGCGTGTGCGCTTCTTCATCGGTGACGTACGGGACAAGGATCGTCTCTACCGTGCGCTGGATGGCGTCGACTACGTGGTGCATGCGGCTGCAACCAAGATCGTGCCGACCGCTGAATACAACCCCTTCGAGTGCGTCAAGACCAATGTGGACGGCGCCATGAACCTGATCGACGCCTGCATCGACAAGGGCGTCAAGGGCGTGGTTGCGCTGTCCACCGACAAGGCCAGCAGCCCAATCAACCTGTACGGCGCTACCAAGCTGGCCTCCGACAAGCTGTTCGTCGCCGGCAATTCCTATTCCGGAGAGCATGGCACCCGCTTTTCTGTCGTGCGCTATGGCAACGTCATGGGGTCGCGCGGTTCGGTGATTCCGTTCTTCATGTCGATCAAGGACAAGGGCGTGCTGCCGATCACCGACGAGCGCATGACCCGCTTCATGATCTCGCTTGAGCAGGGCGTCGAGCTGGTTTGGCATGCATTCGAGGACATGGAAGGCGGCGAGATCTATGTGAAGAAGATTCCGTCAATGAAAGTGACGGATCTGGCCCGCGTTGTAGCGCCGGAGGCAAAGCAGGAGATCATCGGCATCCGCCCGGGCGAAAAATTGCACGAGCAGATGATCAGTGCGGAGGATGCCTACTACACGTACGAGTATCCCGAGCACTTCAAGATTCTGCCGACCATTCACAGCTGGGCCACCTGCCCGAAGCGTATCAAGGATGGCAAGAAGGTCCCCGAAGGCTTCGTCTATGCCAGTGACAACAACAGCGAGTGGATGAGCGACGCCGACTTGCAGGCCTGGATCGACGCCCATCGCGAAAAGATCGGGAGCATCTGAGCGATGATTCCCTACGGCCGTCAGGACATCACCCAAGCCGATATTGACGCGGTGGTGGCTGTGCTGCAATCGGACTTCCTCACCCAGGGTCCGATGGTGCCGCGCTTCGAGCAAGCCGTGGCAGAGCATGTCGGCGCTCGCCATGCGCTGGCTGTGAACAGTGCTACCTCGGCGTTGCACATTGCCTGCCTGGCCCTGGGGCTTGGTCCCGATGACTACCTGTGGACAACGCCGATCACTTTCGTTGCCTCGGCCAATTGCGGCCTTTACTGTGGCGCTCAGGTCGACTTCGTCGATATCGATCCGCGCACCTACAACCTCTGCCCCCAAGCCCTGGCGCATAAGCTGGAGCAGGCCGAGCGCGACGGCAAGCTGCCCAAAGTCGTGGTCGCCGTGCATCTGTGTGGGCAACCCTGCGATATGCATGCAATCCACGAACTGGCTCGTCGCTACGGATTCAAGATCATCGAGGATGCTTCGCACGCCATCGGAGGCAAATACCGCGGCGAATTCATCGGCAACTGCCGCTATAGCGACATCACGGTGTTCAGCTTCCACCCTGTAAAAATCATCACCACTGCCGAAGGCGGGATGGCGCTGACCAACGATGCGGAATTGGCCGTCAAGATGGCCCTGCTGCGCAGTCATGGCATCACCCGCGATCCGGCACTGATGACCCACGATGTCGATGGGCCCTGGTATTACCAGCAGATCGATCTCGGCTTTAACTACCGCATGACAGAGCTGCAGGCCGCTCTGGGCGTTACCCAGATGGAGCGTCTGGACCACTATGTTGCGCGCCGCCATCAGTTGGCCCGGCGTTATGACGAACTGCTGGCCGGTTTGTCGGTCACCACGCCCTGGCAGCATCCGGACAGCTACTCCGGCCTGCACCTCTACGTCATTCGCCTGCAGCTGGAAAAGATCGACAAGACTCACCGCCAAGTATTCGAGTCGCTGCGCGAGCTGGGCATTGGCGTCAACCTGCACTACATCCCGGTGCATACTCAGCCATACTACCAGCGCATGGGCTTCCAGAGTGGCGATTTCCCTGAGGCCGAATGTTATTACGCCGAGGCCATCAGCCTGCCGATGTTCCAGACCATGAGCGAGGAACAGCAAGACGACGTGACTGCAGCAGTACGCCAGGCGATCACCTCGTGAAAGTGGCGGTGATTCCCGCCCGCGGCGGCAGCAAACGTATCCCGCGTAAGAACATCAAGTCGTTCTGCGGCAAGCCGATGATTGCCCGCTCGATCGAAGCTGCGCTGGAAAGCGGCTGCTTTGACCGGGTCATCGTCTCGACCGACGATGCTGAAATTGCCGAAATCTCCCGCAAGCATGGCGCTGACGTACCCTTCATGCGTCCACCCGAACTGTCCGATGACCATACCGGAACCGTCCCGGTCATTCGTCATGCAATCGAGTGGCTGACCGCCGACGGTGAATGCCCGCAGCAGGTGTGCTGCATCTATGCCACCGCGCCCTTCATAAGTGGCGAAGATCTCCGCCGAGGGCTACAGGTGCTGGGCGAAAGCCACTGTGATTACGCCTTCTCGGTCACCAGCTATGCCTTTCCGGTCCAGCGCGCGATACGCATCACTCGCGAAGGACGTGTGGAGATGTTCCATCCCGAGCACTTCAACACCCGCTCGCAGGATTTGGAAGAGGCCTACCACGACGCGGGGCAGTTCTACTGGGGGCGCACCAGTGCCTGGCTGGAAGGCAAGCCCATTTTCGGATTGCATTCAGCGCCGGTCCTGCTGCCACGCCATCGTGTTCAGGATATCGATATCCCGGAAGACTGGGTGCGCGCCGAATGGCTGTTCAAGGCAATGCAAGAGCAGACGGGGCGGTGACCATGAAGGTTGCTATTCGCGTTGATGCTTCATTGCAAATGGGTACCGGCCATGTGATGCGTTGTCTGACCCTGGCCGATGCGCTCGTTGCCCGCGGTGCGGCATGCGCGTTCATCTGCCGCGCGCACCCAGGCAACCTGCTTGACCTGATCCGCAGCAAGGGCCATGCCGCCCACGCCCTGCCGGTAACGTCGGCGTCTGTAGGAGCGAGCTCGCTCGCGATCACTGCTGTCGGCGATGAACTGGTCCCCGTCCACAGTCATTGGCTCGGCGCCACCCAGGCCGATGATGCCGAGGCCTGTGCGCCCATTCTTGCCGAGTTTCAGCCGGACTGGTTGATCGTCGATCACTACGCGCTGGATGCCCGCTGGGAGTTGCTCCTCAGACCATATTGCCGGCGGCTGATGGTCATTGACGACCTGGCTGACAGAGCTCACACGTGCGACCTGCTGCTCGACCAGACCTTTGGCCGTGATGCCAAGGACTACCATGCATGGGTGCCCAGCGATTGCCAAGTGCTATGTGGCTCGCAATATGCGCTGCTGCGCCCGGAGTTCGCTGCCCTGCGCGCCTACAGCCTGCAGCGCCGCGCCAGGCCGCAGTTGCGTCAACTGCTGATCACCATGGGCGGTGTAGACAAGGACAATGCCACCGGGGAGGTGCTGACGGCTCTGCGCGTCTGTCCGCTCCCGGCGGACTGCCAGATCACCGTGGTCATGGGCACTACCGCACCCTGGCTGTCCGAGGTGGAGCAGTTGGCCCGGGACATGCCCTGGCCAACTCGGGTTCTGGTCGGTGTGAACGATATGGCTCGATTGATGGCCGAGAGCGATCTTGCGATTGGGGCAGCAGGCGCTACCTCCTGGGAGCGCTGCTGCCTGGGACTACCAACAGCGATGTTCGTACTAGCGGAAAATCAAAAATATGCGGCCTGGCTTTTGGATCGGGAAAAAGCTGTGCGGATGTTTCAAGTAGATGCCAACCTACCAAACGACTTGGCAAACTTTATTAGTGCGATCACTGACTCCGATGAGAGTTTGAAGCGACTTGGCGAGAGCGCTAGCGCCATAGCCGATGGCAGAGGCTGTCAGCGTGTCGCTGGCTGGCTGTTTTCCGTAAGGGCGAAACAATGAAAGACAGTGTTTTGAGGCTTGGCGTGCTTCGGGCTATTAAGCCAAAAGAGCTAGAGCTGATGCTCTCATGGCGGAATGCACCCAGCGTACGAGCCAATATGTACACTCGGCACGAAATCAGTCTCGTTGAGCATCTTGCATGGTGGGCGCAAATTCAAGATCGCAGCGACCAGAAATATTTCATGCATGAGTATCAGGGTACTCCCCTAGGCATTGTTGCATTTACCGGAATTGACAGTACAAATCGGAATTCTTCGTGGGCATTCTATGCCTCTCCACAAGCACCGAAGGGAACTGGAAGCAAGATGGAATTCCTGGCGCTCGAGCATGCCTTCCACGATATGAAACTCCATAAATTGTGTTGTGAAGTGCTGGCCTTTAATACTTCTGTCATAAAGCTTCATCAGAAGTTTGGTTTCAAGGTCGAAGGCATTCTTCGTGAGCAGCATGTAGTGGATGAGGCGTTTGCCGATGTTTATCGTTTAGGTGTGCTGGCGTCTGAGTGGCAGGCACTACGCGAAGAAATGTTGAAAAAGCTCCTGAAATTTTCCGGCAGTATCTGAGGCCCTCCTTGATGAATGCAAAAATTTCTATCTCAGGTCGTGAGATCGGCCTCGACCATCCGCCCTATATTATCGCCGAGTTGTCCGCCAACCATAACGGCAGGCTGGATACCGCGATGCAGATCGTCGAGGCGGCGAAAAAGGCCGGTGCCGACGCGATCAAGCTGCAAACCTATACCGCCGACACCATCACCCTGAACTGCGACTCCGAAGAGTTTCAGATTCACGGCGGCCTGTGGGACGGCAAGACCCTCTACCAGCTCTACCAGGAAGCGCACATGCCCTGGGAGTGGCATCAGCCGCTATTCGCGCATGCGCGCAAGCTGGGTATCACTATCTTCAGTTCGCCCTTTGACAGCACTGCCGTCGATCTGCTGGAAGACCTCGACGCTCCGGCCTACAAGATTGCTTCCTTCGAGGCGGTCGATCTGCCACTGATCAAATATGCGGCCAGCACCGGCAAGCCGGTGATTATCTCCACCGGCATGGCCGATGCCGAGGAAATCCAGGAAGCCATCGACGCGGCCCGCGAAGGCGGCTGCAAGGAACTGGCCATCCTGCACTGTGTCAGTGGCTACCCGGCGCCGGCTGAGGATTACAACCTGCGCACCATCCCCGACATGATGCAGCGGTTCGGCCTGGCCACGGGTCTGTCAGACCACACCCTGGACAACACCACCGCCATCGCGAGCGTTGTGCTCGGTGCCTCCATCATCGAAAAGCACTTCACCCTTGACCGCAATGGCGGCGGCCCGGACGACAGCTTCTCGCTGGAGCCGGCAGAGCTGGCCGCGCTGTGCCGTGACAGCAAGACCGCCTGGGCTGCGCTAGGCAGGGTGGACTACGGGCGTAAGTCCAGCGAGCAGGGGAATGTTAAATTCCGACGCTCCCTGTACTTCGTGAAGGATCTGCAAGCCGGGGAGAGGATCACGCCCGATGCGGTTCGTAGCGTCCGCCCTGGATACGGCTTGGCTCCAAGGTTGCTGGATCAACTGATGGGTAAGGTCTTGCGTCAGGATGTCAAAGCCAATATGCCCGTGAGGTTGGATTTCTTGCAATCGTGATCTCAGACATGTTTCTAGCAGGGAAGGGGACGCCCGAGCTCATAAATGCTGGCGGTATGCATGAGTGCGGCTTGGTATCAAGTGAAGAGTTCTGGAGTGTAGGTTTGTGAGAGTTTTGATGCTTGTGATGGATGAGCAGCGCATCAATTTAGATCATTTGTATGATTCCATTCGTTGTGCCCTGGATCACTGCGACGTTGTTCGTTTGAGCAAGTCGCAGCAAAACAATTTAGGGCGGGTACTCCGCCAGCACAACGGTTCAGCCTATGACCGCATAGTTATTTTCTCCCGCCTGAAAAGGCTGCGACGTCAGGTCGATGTGCTGCGATGCGTTCCTGGTTTGGTTTTCTTGGAGCATGATGCCTGTCAGAACTATATGGCAGGGAGTAAATATCATTGTCTTTATTCTCGCTTTTATCTAAAGCTGCCTTGGGCGAGGGTGCTCAGTTCTGGCGTGGGGGTGGCGCGGCGTCTTCGTGGCGAAGGCGTAGATGCACTTTTCGTTTCCAAGGGCTACGACGAGCGAGTGGTATCCGACAGAGGGACTGAGCGCGATATCACTGCGGCTTTCGTTGGCAGCATAAATGGCCATTCTTACGTAGAGCGCAGGCGGATGCTGGAATCCATCGCCGCAAGGAGCGAATTGCTAATAACACGTACCGATTCGGGCCAGCGATATGTGGAGTTGCTCAATCGTATCCGCGTCTTTGTCAGTGCTGATGTGGGCATGGGCGAGTATATGGTCAAGAACTTCGAAGCCATGGCTTGCGGTTGTGCGCTGCTGGCTTGGAGCCAAGGCGAGGACGAGGATGCTGCTATGGGCTTCGAGGATGGGCGGAATGTTCTGCTTTATCGCTCCGTCGAAGAGGCAGTTGAAAAGCTTGAGCGTCTGAGGGCTGACCCGGCTCTGGTGGAGCGTATTGCCAGGGCAGGGCAGGAGTTTGCCCTCCAGCACTATACCTTCGCCCGGGTTGGAAGAGATCTGGCGCGCGCTATTGTCGAGCCCATGCGTCCACGGCCAGAGCTGACTTTCTGGCAGCGGGCCTGGGTGCGCATACGATACGGATTGAGATTTTAAAATGACTATCAAGCTCTATTGGTGCCGTGGCAAGGGGCGCAACGACCCCGGTCAGCGCAATTTTGGTGACTATTTGTCTCCGCTTTTGGTCGAAATGCTGGCTGGCAAGCCGGTGGTTTATGCGCCTATAGATCGGGCTGAAATGATGGCTATAGGCTCAATCTTGCCAAGGGAGCGCAAGGCAAAGCGCTTTTTCTTACCGCACCGCTTGCATATCTGGGGAACTGGTACAGATGCTCCCGGGCTGTGTTTCTCGCCCCGTCACCATTATCATGCGCTACGGGGCGTCAAGAGCTGTGAGCAGGTGGCTGGTTTGCGTAATCGTCCGGCGCTAGGTGACCCGGGGTTGCTGGCCAGCCAATGGTGGAGTGGCCGATCCAAACCGACCAAGGCTCACAAAGTTGGCATCATTCCTCACTATGTGGACCGCACACACCCCGCCGTTATTGATGCAGCCAAGCTAGCGGGCGTGTTGTTAATTGATGTGTTCTGGCCAGTTGAGGAAGTGCTGCGGTCAATACAGTCTTGCGATTTCATACTTTCGTCAAGCATGCACGGATTGATCGTGGCTGATGCGTTTGAGATACCCAATCGACGTTTGCGGCTATCAAACGGGTTGATCTCTGATTTTAAGTTCGTCGACTATTATTCGGCATTTGACTTGGCGGAGCCGGAGCCTTTAAGTGCCTCCGCATTTGCATGCCTTGGGCGCGAGGATGTGGCTGAGCTGATTGGTGAATATAAACGCCCGGGGTTGTTTGACTTGCAGGCTGGTCTGCTGCGTTCTTTCCCGCATTTCTGAGGTTTCTAATGATGTGGGTTAGCAAAGAGTGGCTGCGCTACGGTCCTTGGGTGTACGCAGCGCTATTCGGGTTGTTCTGCCTAGCGTTCTACCTGCCGCTGTCTTCCAAAGCGACCAATAATATCTTCTATGTGGGCCTGGCCTTACCCTGTCTGGGGTGGTTGCTATTGCGACCAGCATCCTTGAGCTTGCTGATCCGCTCTTTTGGCTGGCTGGCAGTCCTGCTGCTGGCATTAGTGGCGCTGGATGCGGGCGATGCGGCCGGTCTGAAGAAGGCGCTTTACCTACTGCTTTTCTTCTCCAGCTGTTTGCTGTTGCAGGGCCGTCGCTGGGATGTGAATGCGGTATACGGTCTATGTGCTTGGATCAGTTTGGGCATTCTGGTGTTTGTGTCCCTCGATTGGCTATGGATCTGGCAGCAAAGCGGAAAATGGGTGCGCTACGGCCGCTTTCTTGGCGAACCCATCAATCCGGTGCATTTTTCACTTCTTATTAGTCATGCTTTGATTTTCCTATGGTTATTCCGAGTGGCAGACGGCCTTGAGCGGCGTTCGCCATTGGCTCTGTCGACAGGACTGCTATTGCTGGGTGGCGCCGTGCTGCTGTGCGCCACTGTCTTCCAGTCCCGCTCGACGTTGGTAGGCTTCGCTCTGTTTTTTTTCGGTTATCTGCTGTATCAGCGCATGGTTTTGCTGGGGCTGATGATAATGCTGCTTCTGGGGGGGCTGGTGTTCGCCGTGGGCGGCGACGAATTGTTGCTGCGTCGTGGTTTCAGCTACCGCTTGGACATCTGGCAGGATGCCTGGTCGCGCCTGGCCAACCAGTGCGGCATCTGGTTCGGCTGCGGCGTGGATGAGTATCGCTTTTTGGGTAGATTCGAGCACCCGCACAGTGGTTACTTTGCCATGCTCTATCGCAATGGTCTGCTAGGTGGGGTGCTGTTCTGCCTATTTGCATTGTTGTGGCTAGGCTATGCGTTGCGCTCTCGCTCTCGCTGGCTATTACTGGCACTGCTCGGCTGGGGTAGCCTGCTGACAACGAGCAATGGAGTACTGACTTCGCCGCAGCCGCTATGGATCTATTTCTGGCTGCCTGTTTTTATGGCCGTACTGGATAGCCAGCGAAATGTAGTGAGCGAGTATCTTCAGTTACGTCGTGTTCAGCCCCGCTCGCAGCTCTGATAGTGCGCGATCAGGCTGTCGATGGGGAAGTCTGTCAGCTTGCGCCGGCTCAGGTAATGCCTCAGGTGCTGGAAGTTGCGTTGCACCAGCCAGGAACTGAGCGGGCGTCGCTTGCACTGCAAGTCCAGAATATCAATCAAGCCGTGGCCACCGTCGGGTAGCAACAGAATATTGCCCAAGTGCAGAGAGCGGAAATAAATGCCACGCCGATGTAGTTGATAAATAAAGCTGGCCAGAGAGGGTAATAGCTGTGCTGTCTGCTGCGGGGTTTGTCTGTACAGCTGTTCGATGGATTGTCCGGGAAGCGGGCGATAGAGGCAGGCACTGAGTCCTGCTTGGCGATCCAGCCAGAGCAACTCCACCACCTCGGGTACTGGTACATCGGCTCGGCGTAAACGCTCCGCATTATTGGCGAAACGCATGGCGGCGGGCCGTAAGCGCGCCAGCCAAGGCTGACGACGAGTATGGAATATCTTTAAGAACAAGCCATTGGCTAAGGCAATAACCTTCGGGCCCCGAGCATCCTTCTCCAGCACCTTGCCGCTGGCCAGCCAGCTTTCCAGCTCCTGCGCTGTTACAATCCGCATCTCATTCCTCTAGCCAATTTGTGGTGCTCGCCGAATGGCCAATTCTACCCAGCAATCCA
>FPIC01016876.1_pt1 | contig 10763 bp, 9 predicted proteins | sample 1504481 | NCBI WGS metagenome assembly FPIC01 (sample SAMEA4475357, study PRJEB15587) | soil metagenome | biome: Soil; feature: Field | place: India | collected 2015-03-11 | depth 0 m
CGACCTCGTGGGCAAGGTGGAGGCTGGCATTCCCGAAGACGATCCGCGCAACCCTGCCGTGCTGGCAGACAATGTGGGCGATAATGTGGGCGACACGGCAGGCATGGGCGCCGATCTGTTTGAGAGTTATGTCGGCTCGGTGGTGGCAACCGCGGTGATTGGCGCCAGCATCGCGGTTGCGAACGGCAGCCCGCTGGCGTATGTGGTGCTGCCGCTGGCGCTGATCGCGCTGGGGTTAATCGCCTCCGCTATTGGAGTCTTCTCGATTCGGCTTTTCCGGAGCATGGAGCCGCAGTGGGCGCTGAACGGCTCCACAATTGTGGCGATTCTGCTGTTTTTGTTGGGCGGCGCGTGGCTCACGCAGACGATGGTCGGTTCGCTGGCGCCCTACTGGGCGGTGTTGTCGGGGCTGTTCGCGGGTGTGTTTATCGGCGCGGTGAGCCAGTATTACACCAGCGGTCCGCCCATCCGCGCGATTGCGAAATCGTCCCAGTATGGCACGGCGCCCAACATCCTGTCGGGTGTCGCGGTGGGCTATCTCAGCACCGTGTTGCCCCTGCTGGGGATTGCTGCCGCCATCTGGGTGGCTTACAGCACGAATGGGCTATATGGGATTGCGCTCGCCGGCGTCGGCATGCTGGCAACCATCGGGATTGTGATGAGCACCGACAGCTACGGTCCGATTGCCGATAACGCGGGCGGGATTGCGGAGGTGGCAGGGTTCGGCGAGACGGTGCGCCGTATCACCGATAAACTGGACGCGCTGGGCAACACCACGGCGGCGATTGGCAAGGGCTTCGCGATAGGGAGCGCCGCGCTGACCGCGCTCGCGCTGTTCGCCGCCTATCAGAGCCAGACCCAGCTCGAGGCGATTAACCTGACCAACCCGCAAACGCTGATTGGCTTGTTGATAGGAATCGCGATGCCCAGCCTGTTCGCGGCGCTGACCCTGAACGCCGTGGCGCGTGCCTCCGACCAGATGGTCGCCGAAGTACGCCGCCAGTTCCGCGAGCTGGGGCTGCTGGAGGGCAAGGGCAAGCCCGACTATAACCGTTGTATCGATATCGTAACCAGCGCGGCATTACGGGAGATGCTTGTGCCCGGCGCGATTGCCGTGATTGCGCCAATCGCCGTGGGTTACCTGCTCGGTGCGGAGGCGCTGGGCGGCTTCCTCGCAGGCGCGCTGGGCATGGGCGTCGTGACGGGCTTGATGATGGCGAACGCGGGCGGCGCGTGGGACAACGCCAAAAAGTATATTGAAGAAGGGCACGAAGGCGGTAAGGGCAGCGAGGCGCACAAAGCGGCTGTTGTCGGCGATACCGTCGGCGACCCCTTCAAGGACACTACAGGTCCCAGCATGAACATCCTCATCAAGCTGATGAGCATCGTGGCGCTTGTGTTCGCGCCACTGTTCCAGTGAGAATCCCGTTCCCCCTTCGCCCTGAAGGGGGAACGCCCCCTCTAAACCACAAGCCGTAGCGAAAGAAGCAGCGCCACGGCGGCGTTCCACATCATGATGCGCCATTCCCCGTTGCGGGCGACTGTGCGCCAGTCAAAATGCCCATGGGGTTCTCCCCGGTTGCGCCAACCCAGCGGCACAATCATCGGCACGCGCTGGCGATACGCTTCATAGTCAGGGAACAGGAACAGCAGGCGTCGCTCTTCGGTCAGCATCGCGCACCCGTAAATCAGCGCGGAATAAAGAACCAGCCCTGCGGTGAGCCACGACCAGCCTGTGAGCGTCGCCCAGCCCAGCAGCACCAGCGCCATGCCGAAATAGAGCGGATGGCGCACCCACGCATAGGGACCTGCCGTGATCAAAACGGCGTTTTTCATCAGGTAGCCTGCTGCCCAGAGCCGCCAGAGCGAACCCAGCAGCACCAGCAGCCACCCGTACCCCACGGTCGTGATGGAAGGTTCTGCCAGCGCCATCATCAACAGGGGCACGGGCAAAAAGAGCCGACTGCGCTTGCGTCCAATCAATACGGCGACTCGCTCGATGCCGCGCGCGGAGGCGTCAATTCGGTCAAGTAGCGCACGATCCACGCCGGGGCTTCCCATAAGTCCTCTCCCTCGCCCAGTATTCGCCGTATCTCGCCAAACGCCTGCTTTTGCTGATGATACAATTCGCCCCGTTTGAGCAGTTCCAGCAAGCCCTGACTGACGGTGCGCGGAGTCGCCTGCTCCTGAATCAACTCCGGGATGACCTTACGCCCCAGAATCAGGTTGGGCAGCCCGATCATCTCCAGCGCGAGCCGGCGTTTGCGCAGGCGGTACTCCAGATTCATCAGCGCGTCGCCCCGATAGACAATCAACATCGGCGTGCCCAGCAGCGCCGCCTCCAGCGTTGCCGTGCCAGAGCAGATGACCGCGCAATCGGCGTGCGCCAGCATGTCGGCAACAGGGCGCGTCTCCGTCGGAACCCACTGCTTTTGACCGTCTGCCCAGAGCGTATGCAGATATTCGGGGGTGAAATGCGGCGCCACGGATAGCACAAACTGCACCTCAGGCATGCGCTCGGTGAGCAGGCTGGCAACGCGGGCGTAGAGCGTGGTCAGGGCACGCACCTCGTGCCGTCGGCTGCCGGGCAAAAGCGCCACAATCGGGCGGTCGGGGTCTAACCCCAGCCGCTGGCAAAAAGTGATTTTAGACTCGCTTGGATGGGTCAGGCGCAACAAGGGGTGGCGAATGCGGATGGCGTTCGCGCCCATCGCCTGCAGAATCTCCGCTGACCATGCGAAGGGGGTCAGCACCACATCCGCAACGGCGGGCAGGTCGCGCCCCTGACGGTCGCGACGCCAGCTGGAAGGGGGCATGTAATAGACCACGCGCATGCCCTGCGCTTTCGCCCAGCGACACAGGGGGATGTTGAACGCGCCGAAGTCAATAGCGACCAGCAGGTCAGGCTGAAGCCGCTTGAGCGCCCGTTTCAGGCACAGAAACACGCGCCACACGCGCGGTGCAACCTTGAGCGACTCGATAATCCCGATAGCGCCCCACGCGCGACTGTCCGCCAGCAGGCGCACCCCGGCGTCCTGCATTCGCACGCCCCCCACTCCCCAGAGCTCTGTATCGGGCAGCTGTGCCTTCAGGTGGCGTGCCAGGTCGGCGCCGTACAGGTCGCCAGACGCCTCGCCGGAGACAATCACCACGCGGCGGGTCATTTGCGTGAGGGCTGATCCAGATAGCGCCCGTTGCGTCCCTGACGGATTTCCTCCACAAAGCGCAGCAGGTGCTTCACTTCGGGCACGAGGGGCACTTCGGCACGGATGCGTTCAATCGCCTGCGAGGTGTTCAGGTTCGCAAAGTAGAGCAGTCGGCACGCAACCCGCAAAGCGGTTCGGTTCGCCTCCGGGATGCCCGCGCGTTTCAAGCCAACCAGATTAACGCCATGCACTTCTGCAGGGTTGCCCTCTACCATCAGGTAGGGCGGCACATCGCGTGTGATGCGCGACATGCCACCCACCATCGCCAGCCGCCCGATACGGGTATATTGATGCACGCCTGTCATGCCGCCGAGGTTTGCGCCGTCCTCAATAATGCAATGCCCGCTAATGCCCACCGAGTTCGCCATTACCACGCCATCGCCGACCCGTGTGTTGTGCCCGATGTGGGAGTACGCCATCAGGAAGCAGTTGTTGCCGACAACGGTTTCCTCGCCCTCGCCACTGGCGCGGTGAATGGTCACATATTCGCGAATCAGGTTGTTGTCGCCGATGCGGAGATAAGTGCGCTCGTGCTTGAACTTGCGGTCTTGCGGCGGCGCACCCAGCACAGCCCCGTGCCCAATGGAGTTCATCTTGCCAATGAAAGTGTTCTCCTCAATCACCACATGGGCGCCCAGCACAGTGCCCGAATCGATCACCACATTCGGTCCGATAATACAGTAGGGACCGACCTCCACATCCTCTGCCAGCTCCGCCTTCGGGTGAACAATCGCTGTGGGGTGGATTTTTGCCATGGCTCATCCCTCATGGTTGGTCAGCGCTGTGGCGACGGGCGGCGGGGGGCTTTGCAGGCGCTGGGGGTCCAACAGCGCGAAGGTGATTTCTGCCTCGGCGACCACCTCACCGTTCACCCGCGCGACCGCGCGCACGCGCCCAATATCGCGCCGAAACCAGAGCATTTCCACCTCAGAAATCAGCGTGTCGCCGGGCACTACCGGGCGGCGGAAGCGCACATCGTCCAGCCCGCCCAGCAACGCCACCTTGCCCTGCATATCAGGCATCGTCATCACCATCACGCCGCCCACCTGCGCCATCGATTCCAGAATCAGCACTCCCGGCATGATGGCTTTGACGGGGAAATGCCCCTGAAAGAAGCTCTCGTTGACCGTAACATTTTTCAGCCCGACTGCCCGCTTGCCGGGCTCCAGCTCCAGAATCCGATCCACCAGCAGAAACGGATAGCGATGAGGGATCAAACTGCGTATCTGCTCAATATCCAGGTGCCATTCCGCCATCGTGCGCCTCCATTCGGTTGCACTCGCTCATTAGCAGACGCGCCAGCTCCCGGTGCAGGGTGTGTCCTGCCTTGATCAGGGTCAGATGGAACCCCACAGGACATGCGCCACATAGCATCAGGTCGCCAAGTGCATCCAGAACTTTGTGGCGCAACGGCTCGTCTGCAAACCGTGCGGAATTATAATACCCGTTCTGGTCAATCAGCAGGGCGTTTTCGAGGGAGCCGCCTTTCGCCAGCCCCTGCTGGCGCAACGCTTCCACCTCATGCAAAAAACCAAAGGTTCGGGCGGGAGCGATCTCGGTTGCGTAGTCGCGAAGGTCAAACACGCCCGCCTGCACCCCCAGCGGCGCAGGAAACTGGATGTAGCCGAAGGCTGTTTCCGCGCCGGGCATGATGCTCGCCACGCTCTCGCCCTGTTGCACGACCCATCGCTGGGCGACCACAAGACAGGGCGCGTGGGGGCACGGCACGATTCCTGCCGCCTCAAACGCTTGCAGAAAAGGGAGCGCGCTTCCATCCAGGGCGGGCACTTCCGTCCCCTGTACTACCTCAATCACGGCGCTACCGATCCGCAAGCCCCAGCACGCCGAGAGCAGATGCTCCACCGTGCTGAGTGTAATTCCCTCGCCGCCCAGCACCGTGGCGCGGCGCGTGTCCACCACATAATCCCAGCGCACGGGGATTCGGGTCTGCCCTTTCTGCACCCAGAGCGCGCCTGCATCGGAAGGATGCACCGCAACGCGCGCAGGCTCACCCGTGTGAAGCCCGACGCCTTCGAACACCACGCGCTCGCGAAGCGTGTTAGCGACTGGGGGGATTTTCAGGGCGCGATTCCTCCTCTTCTTCGGTGTAATAGATCACGCCAGAGCCGCCCTCTGGCATTTCAAACTCGTCGCTTCCCTCTTTTGTGGAGACAATCAGCAGGTGCGTGGTGATGCGAAACCGCTCCGGGTCATCTAACACCACATTCCCGCGCAGGATGAGTCGCTCGTTTTTCGGGTCATATTCGGCGCTGTCGGCGGTCAGGGTTCGGGTCCGCCCCTCAATCTGCTGGGTGGCTTTGATACCGCCGCGCAGATAGGCAATCTTTTTACGGTAGAAATACTCGATCCCGCCGTCGCATTCGGCGTCAATCGGGTAGCGTTTGGCTTTTTCGGCTTCGGTTTCCTCTTCGGCGGGCGGCTCTGTCTTCTGGGGCTTGATGCGCATGCGCACTTTACCGTGAAGCAGGGCGCGTTTTTGCGAGTCGTACCAGATTTCCATCTTCTCGCCTTCAATCCGCACGCGGGGGTCTTCAAAAAACAGGGCGCCCGTTGCCAGAATGTATTTTTTGCGGTCGTAGACTTCCGCCTTGTCGGCGGCGGCGTGGGCGTCCTGATCGCGGAAGGTGAGACTCGTGCCGATTTGGGCTTCGCCCGTGCCGCGTGCCTGTTTGAAGCGCACCTCTATCTCGCGAGTTTGCTGGGGCGAATCGGGCAGCGCGACACGGAACCGGAACACCCCGTTGCTCAGAGAAGTTTCGCCTCTTGCAAGGTCCCACACAAACTGCTCCGCGCTTCCTGTGCCGCCTTCCCACTCAAACTGCATGCGGGCAGGAATGCTCAGCTGGCGCAGGCGCAGGTCCCATGTGAGCCACGCCATCCGCACGCGCACCGGTTTTTCCACAAGGGGCGCACGCAGATACACGAACTCCGGCTGACCCTGCAGGTGGATTCGGCGTGCGGGCTGATTGTAGAGAATCGCGCCTGCGCGCGCCTGCGCAATCGGCTTCCCCTGTTCGTCGTAAAACACGGCGCGGCGCAGGTTCTCAGCACGCCATGTGATCCGGGCGCGGTCTACTACAATGCGGTCTACCTCTAAGGTGGCGACGGCGCGGGCGCCAGCACGCAAAGTAATCTGCGGGCGCTCCAGCAGCAGCTCAATCTCCTGCAAGCCCGATTGAGCAAGTCGTCGGGTAAAGCGAGCGAAGGGGTCTTGCTGGCGCAGGGTTTCAACACCCCATAACCCTGCGATCGCGCCCAGCACGGACAGCATCAAGTAGAGCAGGGGGCGGGCTTTGCGCCACACCCCCGCGCTCCAGAACTCAGGGGCAGGGTTCATCCACAGGGGGTGGGGGAATATCGGGACGGTCAGGCGCAATTTCCACAACTCCAAAGTCTATCACCTGAGGCGCTCCAAACACCTGCCGTATCTCGCCTGCCTTGTTGGCAGCAATCAAGCAGCCTGGCGCCGTGTTCGGCTCGTCGGGTAGCTGGATGGTGCGCTTGAGGTTCTCAGGCGTGGTGTGGCGTGCCACCGCTGTATAGCCCGCGGGACGGCGAATCCAGATTCCGCGCACCACCAGCGTGCCCGGCACATTCCGCAGCAGGAAATCGCCCTCGCGGAGGTCGCTGCGTACCGTGCGGGCAAGGGTGAGCGAAATCTCGTTGGGGTTGCTGGGGCTGCCAACCACCACCTTCTGCCACGGGAGCCGATCGCCACTCGCTGTGATAAAATAGACCTCTGCATCCGTCAACCGCGCCTTTGAACTCAGGTCTAACACACGAATCACGAAGGCGTAATCGGTCAGCACCTGCTGACCCCCGCCTGCTGTGCCGCCCCCGCCGCAGCCGCTCAGGGCAAGCGCGGTCAGCACTGCCATCCATGTCCCTGCAATCCATCGTTTCATGCCTTCTATAAGCCTCCTGTAGGTTCGTGGGATTCGTCGTATTGGACGCCGTTCCTGCCAATCCGTTACGGGTTTTGTTGTTCGGGGCGCTCCAGCGGCAAGCGGATGCGAACGGTCGTGCCCTTATTCACCACGCTTTCTACCTCAATCGTGCCGCCATGCGCCTCCACCACATTTTTGACAATCTGCGTGCCCAGCCCGGTGCCACCCGCTTTGGTGGACACCGCACGCCCTGTGAACAGGGTCTGAAGCACTTCAGGAGGAATGCCGCGCCCCGTATCGATTACCTCAATCTGCAGGTAGTTGCCCTCAGGAAAGACCCCTTCCACTTTTCCGCGCAGGCGCACCGTAACGCTTCCCCCCAGCGGGGTTTCGGGAATGGCGTTATTCACCAGATTGTAAAGCGCATTATAGAGCCGATGGGGGTCCACATCGGCAATCGGCAGGTCGGGGGTGGTGTCCAGTTTCAGCTCCACACCCTGCTGCTGGGCGACAGGCTTCAGCGCAAGCAACACCTTCTCGGCGACTTCGTTTACCGAGGTGGGCACAAAATGCGGGGGTGACACCGCGCCTTTCACCGCGTCGGCAATCTCGCGCACGCTCCGCTGAAGCTGTTCCGCGCTCTCGTAAAGAATCGCCATCGTCTCTTCAAACAGCCCGTCAAAATCCCGAAAAGCATCCTGAATCAGCGAGCGGTTCGGCTCCTCTAAAAATGGTGAGACATACTGAAACTGGTCGCGGAACGAGTCGTAAAAAGTGCGCAGGGTCTGGGTGCTGAGCAACACGGGCGAGAGCATATTTTTGATGTCGTGGGTGATATTGCCGAGCAGGCGTGCAATCAGCGCGAGTTGGCGTTCCTGTTGCATGCGGGCGGTTTCAATCGCGGTGCCCGCCAGCGTCGCCACAATTGTCAGCAGTTCCAGGTCATGCTCGGTGAAGTTGCCCTCGCGCTTGTTGAGCGCTTGAAGGACTCCAATCGGCTTGCCCTCCACATCGCGCAGGGGCACGGTCACCATGTTTTTGGCTTCATAGCCCACGCGCTGGGACACCTCGGCGAAGTAGGCGCTCTCCTGACTCACATCCGCGGTGATACGCGCCTGCCCTGTGCGAAAGACTTCTCCCGCCACCCCCTTATCCTCGGGGATTTCCATGCCCTGCAGCTGTTCCGCCTTCTCGCCGACCACATAGCGCAAAACCAGAGTCTGACGCTCAGGATTGGCAAGATACAGCGTGCCTGCGTCGGCGTTTACCACATCCAGCGCGACCTGAAGGGTTTCCTGCAACAGTTCGTCCAGTGCGGGCGCCCGGAGACCCTCTTTCGCACGCGCATACAACGCCGAAGTAATCTGAAACACCGCTTCCAGCTGGCGGTTTCGTTGCTCTAACGCCTCTTCAAGACGCTCCATTATTAAGCAACCTCCAGCAATAAGTGTACCTCACTTTTCTATCCGACGCAACAACCTGACGGGCTTGCCCCTGTACTGGCGCCATGCAAAGATGCCCGACACTGTGAGCGTCAGGGCTGTCAGAGGCAACACAAACCACGCCATCACCAGCCGGTAGGTCTCCAGCGCGTCATGCGCACTGGCTTGCAGAATCAGATAGACCGTGTAGGCGATGTAATAGAACACGAAAATCGCGCCTTCCCAGCGCATAATCCGAAAGCCGTTAAAAAACACGGGGAAACAGGCGAGGGAGACCGCAATCATCACGGGCGCATCAAAAAACAGCACGCTCCGTGCCACCTGAACACTGTTGGGCGCCACCAGACTGCTGAACCCCAGCACCGAGAGGATGTTGAAAATGTTGCTCCCCACCACATTGCCGACGGAGATGTCGCGCTCGCCGCGAAGGCTGGCGATCACCGAGGTCGCCAGCTCAGGCAGCGAAGTCCCCACCGCGACAATCGTCAGTCCGATCACCAGCTCGCTGACCCCCATCGCACGCGCCAGCGACACCGCCCCCTGAATCAGCCACTCGGACCCCAGCACCAATCCCCCCAAGCCAAAGATAATCAGCAAAACAATCTTCACATAGTCTTTAGCGCCGACAGGCGGCTTGGCGAGTTCCTCCACTTCCTCCAGCTCGGGTTCCTGCCGCGCCGTGCGCCCCATCCAGACCAGATAGACGGCAAAAATCGTCACCAGCAGCGCCCCATCCCAGCGGCTGAGTTGTCCATCCATCCCCAGCAGCACGAACAGCAGCGCCGTGCCAATCATCATCGGCACTTCCACCTTGATAATCCGCAGGCTCACCGTCAGGGGCGCGACCACCGCTGAAAGCCCCAGAATCAGCAGGATGTTCACGATGTTGCTCCCCACTACATTGCCCACCGCGATATCCGACTGCCCCCGATAAGCCGAAAGAACAGAGACCGCCAGCTCGGGCGCGCTGGTGCCAAACGCCACCACGCTCAGCCCAATCACCACAGGCGGAATGCCCAGCGCCGAAGCCAGACGCGAGGCACCGCGCACCAGCCACTCGCCGCCGCCCATCAGCAGGATCAGCCCCGGCAAAATCAGCCACGCTTTTTCCATCGCCTGCCCAACCTAACGCAACCCGTAGACAAACGCCGCCGCCAGCAGCAGCAACGCTCCCAGCATCATGACAAAGGCGTAGGAGCGCACATAACCGCTTTGAACGGGGCGCAACAGGCTTCCCAGACCCCGCGTTAGCAGCCCCACCAGCATCACAATCCCGTCTATCAGATTTTCAACGATAATCGTGAAGAACATCGCTATTGCTCCGCCGACCTCCACGCCCAGCTTGCGCATCAGCCCGTCGTAGCCGTACTGGCGGTGCAGAACACCCCAGATGCCCGTGAGTTGCGCTTCGGGCTGGGGCACGCCTCGCCGATAGCGCATCAGGGCAAACGCCAGCCCTGCCAGACTCGCGCCCAGCGCAACCCCGAACACGAACGATTTGCCCGCTTCGGGCAAGGGCGACGCCGACTCGGCGACAGACTTCAGAAACTCGTGAAAGGCTTTCTCGCCTGGCAGCAGCCACCCGAACGCAACCGAGCCAAGCGCCAGCAGGATCAGGACGCCCAGCACGCTCCAGTAGCGCTCGCGCTCGGCATGCACTTCATGCGCGGGCGGCGCCCAGAACACCAGCACCCACAGCCGCGCCATATAGCCCGCCGTGACCAGCGCCGTCGCCACACCCACCCAGAACAGCAGCGGCTGCGCGCCATACGCGCTCAGCAGGATTGCCTCTTTAGACCAGAAGCCCGACAGCGGCGGAATGCCCGCAATCGCCAGCACGCCGATTGCCATCGTGAGCGCGGTGAGGGGCAAAACACGCGCCAGCCCGCCCATCTGGCGAATGTCGCCCATATGGTGAAGCGCCATCAGCACCGAGCCTGCCGCCAGAAACAGCAGCGCCTTGAAAAACGCATGCGTCGCCACATGGAACATCCCGACCCAGAAGGCGCCCGCGCCCACCGCCAGAAACATATAGCCCAGCTGGCTCACCGTTGAAAACGCCAGCACCCGCTTGATGTCGGTCTGCGCCAGCGCAATCGTGCCCGCAAAGAGCGCGGTGATCGCGCCCACGCCCGCGATAACCCCCATCGCCGTCGGCGACATCAGCAGCAGCGGATGCACCCGCACCAGCAGGTAGACCCCCGCCG
>FPIC01091116.1_pt1 | contig 10699 bp, 10 predicted proteins | sample 1504481 | NCBI WGS metagenome assembly FPIC01 (sample SAMEA4475357, study PRJEB15587) | soil metagenome | biome: Soil; feature: Field | place: India | collected 2015-03-11 | depth 0 m
TACAAACCTTTACAAGCTCACATCCCCTATCCGCTTCTTATTTTAGCAAGGGATTTTGCTGAAAGGAATTTCTCACTCGACGTGTATTGATATAAAATAGTAAGACCATGAAGAGGATAGTTGCCAGAAGCGTATCCATAGAGGTGGTTGGTGAAATACACAGGTGCCATGATGGAGAAAACTCCAAATTTTATTGCCTGCCTGTGAGAATACACTTTGAAAACGGTCAGGTAAAGGAACATATGTTGATGGCACACGGAGAGCCAAAAACTCTGAAGGACTTTTTAGAAAACAAGAAGGGTCTAAGGGATAGAATGGAAAAGTCCTTCGGGCTTACAGAAGAGGGTGAGGTTTTATACATTGGTTATTTAACCGAGCCCGCTCAGGCTTGATATGTCCCTCTCTATCTGTTTGACAAGCTCTTCCACGGAGGAAAACTTTTTTTCTTCTCTCAAAAATCTGAGAAACTCCACCTTTATGGTCTTGCCTCTTAAGTTTCCTTCAAAGTGTGGAATATGCACCTCAAGCACTTTCTTCTTTCCTTCAAAGGTTGGTCTATAGCCATAGTTGGCTACCGCCAGAAGGTTGTCTTCTACTCTGACTGCATACACGCCCTCCTTCAAGCATAGGTTTTCTGTCCCTTCTAAGTTTGCGGTGGGAAAACCAATCTTTGAGCCTCTACCTTCGCCCCTTACCACTTTTCTCTTTATATAATATCTTCTTCCTAAATAAGTCTGTGCTTCTTCCAGCCTGCCCATGTGCAAAAGCCTTCTGATAAGTGTACTGCTCACCACATGTCCGTTTATTTTGTAGGGCTGGACTTCCTCCACCTCAAAGCCCAGCTCTTTGCCCAGCTCCTTAGCAAGCTCAATCTCTCCCTCCCTCCTGTAGCCAAAACGCCAGTCATAACCCACCACTAAGTGCCTGCACTTGAGCCTTTTGTATATTATTTCCCTTATAAAGTCCTCCGCCGGCATTTTTGAAAAGTCCTTGTCAAACTTTATAAAGACCACATAGTCCATTCCTTGGGACTTTAAAAGCTCAGCCCTCTCCCAAAGATTTGTAAGCTCACAGGGAGCTTGCTGATGGCTCAGAACCTTTATAGGATGTGGATAAAAGGACAGGACAAGGCTTTTAAGCCCAAGCTCTTTTGCCCTTTTTAGTACCTTTTCAAGTAGCACTGCATGACCCTTATGGACGCCGTCAAAATTTCCAACTGTAAGAACAGTAGGCTCTTTTAGTTCTTCCAAACACTCAACGCCCTTTATGCATCCACTCCTGCTGGTTTTAAGACATATCAGCCCTTCCATAGCCTTTTTATTCTTTCCCAGAAGCTAAGCTCCTGAGAAACCTCAATCTTTTCTTCTACCACAAACCTGTCTAAAAAGTCATCAAGAAGTATAAACCTGTCGCAAACCTTTCTAAGATGGTAGGAGCTTGTCCTTTTAAAGGAAGCGTTTTCTACCCTTTTGCCGATCCTCTGCACCTCCTCAACCGTGTAGGAAAAATCACTGTCTCCGCTTACCAGCACCGCCGTATCATAAACGTTCATATAAGCCATGCTCAGCATATCGGTGGCGAGCATAATATCTACTTCCTTCTCTATGTATTCTCCAGAGGGCAGTTTCCTCAAGTGTGCAAGTTTTACCTTAATGCCCTGAAGGGAAAGCTCTTCAAGAAACCTCTTTTGCCTTATTAGGCTTTCCCACTCCGGGCTGTTCCTTTTCACATCCTTTTCCTGCGGCACCGCACCATAAAAGTAAGCCCTTATGAGCCTTCTGTCTTCACGCAGAAACTCCACAAGCCTTGTGTAATCAACTTTTATATTCAGATACCTTATGGCATGAAAGAGGTTGGAACCATCTATCAGTATAACAACCCTCTCATAGTTCATATGCTAAACCGCATAAAGCAAGCAAGTCCATCTATCTTCTTTTGAAGCTCCGGTCTTGCCACCACCTCAACCCTTGCCCTTTCTTCAAAGGCAAACTCCATTATCTCATCTACCACATCGGGCACCTCGTAAGCCTTTTCTTCAGAAGGGCATTCGGGCTTTAGCATGGGCAGGTGAGACTTTTCGCACACATACCCGGGCTTTGTAAAGCTTTCAGGCACTAAAAGCACCCTTACATTACCCATGTAAAGCTGTTCAAGCACCTTTGAGGTACCGTTTACCGCAAGACCCTTACCTTCAAGCTCCGCAAGCTCCTTTATAAGCCTCTCTTCATCTTCTCTGTCCTTCTGGATAAGCAGGTCTATTACCTTCTCTCTTAGCTCGCTTTCATTTACATAGGAGGGGCTTGCCTTTATGTAGCCCACGAGCCTTTCAAGAAGGTATGTATGCAGGTGGTTTTCTATTTCCCTTATGTCTTCCCTTTCACTTCCTATAACCAGCTTGTCAAATTTGTGTTCCTTCCAGGCTTCCATAAGGGCGTCGTTAGCTATCTTAAAGAGCCTGTGCTTTTCTTCCTGTATCCTCATGTGGAACCTGTATTCACCAAAGGCATGCTGAACCACATTGGGACCGCCTATCCTCGCAGGCATAGAAAACTTCATAAGACCCTGAGCACCCTTAAGCATGCTACCGCCAGCATGAAACTTATGAGCCCTTGTAGCTAAGGGTTCAAGAAAATCCACCACCTCCTCTAATCCCACAAGGTTCATAAGGAAAAACCTGACATGTTTCCTGTCTATAAGGAGAACTCCAACCCTGCCAAGCTCTTCGTCAATGGCAACTATCTCTCTCACCAAGGGGTCTGTTGCCACCATAAGCCTGTTTTTGTAAACATAGGGCAATTTCACCACTTCAAACAGACCTCCTGCGGAAGAGGAAAATAGCGCTATTCCCCTGCCACCCTTTAAGTTGTCAGGCTCTGACAGAAACTCTTCAAACCTTTTAAAGTCTTCTTCCACAGAGCTGTAAACGTCCTTCCTTAATCCCCTCTTTTCTAAATATTCCCTCTGGGTTTTTACAAGGTCCTTAAAGGTTCTCAGGTACTTCCTGTCTGTCCGGCTCTCCACATCAAGCTTTAAATAGAGACTTGATACAAGAAAACCGTCTGGCTTGAAGGAAAGTAGCCTTTCAAGCGTGTTCCTAAGCTCCAACATTCACAACCTCCTTTTAAGCTGTTTAACTTTTATATTTTACCAGAAGCTCCCTTATGTATCTGTCCTTTACCTTGTCATCTTCCCCTTCAAGGAAGCCCAGCACCTTCCATCTTTTTTTATCACCGAAGGTAAAGTATATCCGTCCGCCCATGGGCTTTAGCTTAAAGACATCCCTGCCCCTTAGCTTCTCAAACCTTTCGTTCCTGTCCTTCATGTCAAGAAGAAGCAGCTCTCTGATAAACTCTCTTTTTAAACTCCTATCAAGCCTTATAAACTCTTCCAGTGCCCTGTCTTCCGTCTCTATATTCTCAAAAAGCCACTCAAAAACTTCTCTGTAAAGCTCTTTAACGCCTATTGTCTCCTTTCTGAGGTTTTCAAGCTCCACTTCAAGCCTCTGTCTTGTTCTTCTTTCAACTTCAAGGGACTGCATAAGCTCTTCTACCTTCCTGTTTAGTCTTTCATTCTCTTTGCAAAAATCCTCCACCAGCTCCTGAAGCTGTATAAGCTCCTTTGATAACTTTTTTCTTTCCTGCCTTAGCCTTGCCAGCTCCTCCTTTCCACCCTTTGGCTCTTTTTCCTGAATTTCTGAAAGCATTTCAAAAAGACCCCTGTTTACCTCTGACAGACTGTTAAGCCGTTCCATGTATTCAGAAAGCTTCTTCTGAGCCTCTTCAAGCCTTTGAGATAGTTTTTCCTTTTCCCTCTCAAGCTCCTCCCTTTTAACAGACTCATTTTCTTTTATACTTCTAAGTTCTGCCTCTACCCTCTCCTTATCCCTCATAAGTCTTTCTATGAGCTCCTGAGAAAGCCCAATCTGTTCCCTAAGTTTTTGAACCTCTAAGCTGTTTTTGTCTATCTCCTCTTCAAGCCTTCTCTTTTCTTCCTCAAGCCTTTTCATCCTTATCTCTTGTGGAGATTCAAAGAGCCATATAAGACCTATGCTTATGAGAAAAGAAGGTCCAAACTCCAAAACTATCTCATGGTTCTGCCTGAGAAGGGCAAGACCCAGTATCTGGAAGAATATGAGGTATGCAAGCCATAGGACCGTCTTTTCTCTGTAGCCGGTAAGCCAGGCTAAATAAAGGGCGGAGCTAAAGGCAAAAAGAGTAAGCACACCTTCTGCGTCGGAGGGAAATAGGGGAAGTGAAAAGTACTGTGATATGTAATGCAGTATAAAGTTATAAGAAACAAGAAGGAAAAGAAGCTTTAGTGCCTCTCTTACCATAGTCTTATAATATAAGCCATGGAAGCCTTTCTTGAGCTTTTGAGGATAATGGAGGAGCTCAGAAAGAAATGCCCGTGGGACAGGGAGCAAACCCATGAGAGCCTGAGAAAATACCTTATTGAGGAAGCCTATGAGGTGCTTGATGCCATAGGCTCAAAGGACGATGAGAAATTAAAAGAAGAGCTTGGGGACCTGCTTTTGCAGGTGGTTTTCCACAGCCAGATTGCAAAGGAGAGGGGAGCTTTTGATATGGAGGATGTTATTAAGGGGCTTAACAAAAAGCTTATAGAAAGACATCCTCATGTCTTTGGCTGTGAAAGCCCTGAAGAGGTTTTGAAAAAATGGGAGGAGAGGAAAGCAAAGGAAAGGGATAGCGTGCTGGACGGAGTTCCCAAAAGCCTTCCTGCCCTCATGAGGTCTCAAAAGCTGCAGGACAGGGCAAGCCTTGTGGGCTTTGATTTTGAAAGGATAGAACAGGTCTTTGAAAAGTTAGAGGAAGAGGTACAGGAGCTAAGGCAGGCTCTGGAAAAAGGTGAAGAAAAGGAGCTTGAGCATGAGCTTGGCGATATACTGACTGCTGTGGTGGAGCTGGCAAGGTTTTTAAGGCTTGATGCGGAGATTGCCCTGCAAAAGGCAAACGACCGCTTTGAGAGGCGGTTCAGGTATATGGAGAAGAAAGCTAAAGAAATGGGCAAGGACTTAAAATATATGAGCCTTGAGGAGATGGACAGGCTGTGGCTTGAATCTAAGGAGTTTGACTACAAAGAAGGGCTTTAACCCTTCTGCCCGTTCTTTGCTCAAAGTATTTAATACCTGTCCTTCCGAGGCTGTAGGCTCCGCACAGAAGATAAGCCCTTTCACCTCTTAGCACTTCCTCAAGGCTTGAGGAAAGAAGCTCTTTTAGAGCCTCTAAGCTGAGACCCCTTGAGTCCTGAAGCGTGTCCGCAGGAATAGCGTATATGTCCTTTGCCTGAAGGCTTCCCATTAAAAGCACGGAAGACCTGCCAGGCTCCATATGGGTCTGCAGGCTCACGCTAACCCTTTCTTTTGTAAGCACTTCTTCATACTCCTTGGAAACTAAAAAGGCTGGACTGCATATGCCATCAAAGTCCTCAAGGGGTTCATCTTCAAGCCTCTCTTTTAGGAAGATTCTCAGCCCGCCCTTATTGTAGTAAATAACATTGCCTGCCTTTTCCACAGGGTCCGCCTTCAAAAGACCTCTAACGGAAGCAGAATAGGGCCTCACAAAGGAAGGTACCACCTGACCCTTCACCTCTAACTTGCCCTGCAATACCCTCCAGTTTAAAAAATCAAAGTCCCACTCCCTGCAGGAAAGTCCAAGCTCTGTTTCTGCATAGAGCCTTACCTCTTTTATAAAGAGCATCTCCTCCTTGCTACCGGGAGGCCTTCCGCCAAAGGATACAAGGTCCCAGAAGACCTCACCCTTCTTTTGCTTGAAGAGCCCGTATATGCACCCGCAGTAATCCTGATGGTATAGCTCCAGCTCCCTTGAAAGCCTGAACATCTCCTGAGTGCCTCCACCCTTCCTGTAGTCTAAGACTAAGAACTCTATGCCCGTGTTTTCGCACACCTTCTGACCGCTCTCTTTGAGCATGTTAAACTCTTTTTTTGGGCTCATGAGAAGGGTAGTGGTAAGGTGCGTGGCTCCTACTTTTTTTGCAAACTCCAAGCTTCTTAAGAGCCTGTAGTCAAAGCATATGGCACAGCGTCTTCCTCTCTCTGGCTCTTCCTCGTAGCCCCTCACTGAGGAAAGCCAGCCTTCAAGGTCATACTCACCCTCATAAAGCTCTATGCCCAGCTCCCTGCAGGTTCTTTCGGTTTCTATGTATCTTAGCCTGTATTCTTCATAGGGGTGTATGTTTGGGTCGTAGAAAAAGCCCACTATGCTGGCTTGAGGATAATCTTCCCTTAGCCTTTTGAGAAAATAAACCGCATCGGGGGCACAGCATATATGGACCAGAAGCTTCATTTTTTACTCTTCACATACTGCTCCCAGTTTTCAGGCGTGAAGGGGGATAACTCTCTCAGGAGCTTGACCGTCTTTGGAAACTCTTCTATCACGTAATCCACATCTTCCTCCGTGTTGTCCCTGCCGAAGCTAAACACGATAGAGCCGTTAGCCACTTCCTTTGGCACGCCCACTGCAAAGAGCACATGGGATTGTTTTAAAGCCAGAGAAACGCAGGCAGAGCCTGAGGCGGTCTCTATGCCCATAAGGTCAAGCCTTAGAAGCATTGCCTCACCCTCAATGAGATGCACGATGAGAGAAAGGTGGTGAGGAAGCCTTTGGGTTGGATGCCCTGTGAATTCTATATAGTCAAGCCTTTCTTCCAGCCCCTTTCTCAGCTTGTCCCTGTAATAGGAGAGCCTCTGCATCCTGTCTGGAAGCTCCTTCATGGCTAACTCGCAGGCAGCTCCAAAGCCCACTATTCCCGGCACGTTTTCTGTACCTGCCCGCACGCCCCTTTCCTGCGTGCCACCCTCAATAAGTGGTCTTATCTTTACACCTTTACGCGTCCATAAGGCTCCCACTCCTTTGGGTCCATACATGAGGTGTGCGGTAAAGGAAGCGGCGTCTACACCCCAGTCTTTTAGGTCCACCGGATGATGCCCGAGGGTAGGACAGGCGTCCGTGTGGAATATGACCTTAGGGTTCTTTTCTTTTGCAGCCCTTACCAGCTCCTTTATGTTCTGAATGGTGCCTATCTCTCTGTTGGAATGCCCTATGCTCACAAGCACCGTATCGGGACGTACCGCCTCCGCCACCTGCTCGGGGTGTATAAGTCCATACTTGTCAGGCTTCAGATATGCAACTTCCCATCCCTTTCTTTCAAGGCTTTTGAGAGGGTGCAGTATTGAGTGGTGCTCAATCTCTGTGGATACTATATGTTTTCCCTTCTTTTCATAGGCTTCCGCTATGCCCTTTATGGCTAAGTTGTTCGCCTCTATGCCTCCTGAAGTGAAAATTATCTCCTCTGGCGTATTGGCATTTATCAGGCTTGCCAGCGCCTCCCTTGCCTTGTTTATTGCCTTCTTTGCCACCTGTCCAAAGCTATGAAGGGATGTGGGGTTTCCAAAGTGTTCCCTGAAGTAGGGAAGCATTGCCTCAATAACTTCCTGAGCTACGGGCGTTGTGGCTATGTGGTCTAAGTAAACCACCCTTTTTCCTGCCTTTTGTAAAAACATATTAAGACCTCCTTTCTGTTATGTCGCTTATTAGCTTTGCTATGCTTATAAAGGCTCTTGCCGTGTCAGAGTCTGGATGGCTTTCCACCACAGGGACGCCAAGGTCCGATGTTTCCGCCAGCTCAGGGTCAATGGGTATGGAACCTAGTATCTTAAGACCATAGGCGGTGGCAAACTCAGCCACCCTTCCCTTTCCAAAGATGTAATACTTTTTACCGCTTTCTGGACATACAAAGTACGCCATGTTTTCAATAACACCAAGCACTGGAATCTGAACCTCTCTGAACATGGCTACCGCCTTTTTCACATCCGCAAGGGCCACATCCTGTGGTGTAGTGACTACAACCGCACCGCTCATATGCACGTTTTGAGCAAGAGTAAGCTGCACATCACCCGTGCCGGGTGGAAGGTCTAATATAAGATAGTCAAGCTCGCCCCAGCTCACATCAAAGAGAAACTGGGTCAGAGCCTTCATAAGCATGGGACCACGCCATATGACGGGCGTATCTTCAGAGGGAAGCAAAAAGCCTATGGACAGCAGTTTAATTCCATACTTCTCTACAGGAATTATCCTGTTGTTTTCGTCCACATGCACCCTTTCCCCCTTAACACCCATTATGGTGGGTATGCTGGGTCCATATATGTCTGCATCTAAAAGACCCACCCTGTAGCCAAGCTTGGAAAGGGCTAAGGCTAAGTTGGCGGAGACGGTGGATTTTCCCACACCACCCTTACCACTGCCCACCGCCATCAGGTGTTTAACACCCGGCACCCTTCTTTTGGAAAACATAGGCGGAGCCATAACCTGCTGGGCTGGGGGAGCTTCCACAAACCTCACCTTAACCTCTTCCACCTCAGGCACGCTCTCTAAGGCACTTTTAGTTTTTTCCACTATCTCCTCTTCTATGCCCTGTCTTGGCAACCTATAAACAATCTCTAATTGCCTGCCTATAAGTTTTATATCTTTCACAAGCTCAGAAAGCCTTGTATTATCCACAAGCACATCCCTTAGGGCATCCATAATATCCTTTACAGCCATTCTTACCTCCTCTTGTAAAGAGTAATATAATTCTTAACAGCCATGTTAGTTATGAGGATTATCAATCAGGGAGGCGGAAGATGAACTATATGCCACAGGTGATGAATTATCTGAGTGCTACAGAGGATATCAGGGAGTTATACTTGGTGCCAAACGCCTTTATTATGGAGAAGCGAGAGGGTAAATTGATTAGGGTATCTGATGCTGTCCTCTCGCCAGAAGATATAAGGGATACGCTGGTAGCCTTAAGGAGCCATACGCCCTTTGCACCTGGTCCAATAGGTAGAGAGGGTATGTTTTCCTTTGGCGTTCACAATGTAGGCAGGTTTAGGGTCAGCTATATTACTCAGAGGGGCAGTTATGTGGTTCATATAATAAGGACACCTTATCACATACCTCAACTCAGCCAGCTTTGCAGTGATAAAAACACCATAGCACAGCTTGATGAGCTGATAAGGTTAAACCATGCAGGCCTTGTGCTATTTACTGGAAAAAATCAGGTCAGGGTCAATACCTTTGTCTATTCCCTCCTTCAGTATATATGCATGAATTACAGCAAGGTGATATTCGTGCTGGAAAGGCCCCTTACCTTTCTGCTCAAACACGGGCAGTCTCTTGTCATACAGAGGGAGGTGGGGGTAGATGTGGAGAATTTCAGAGAGGGTTTGAAGGACGCCTTCTATATGAAACCAGATATACTCTTTGTCAGCTATGGTGATGTGGAGCCTGTGGAGGAGCTGTGGCATATTATTAAACTGCTTGGAGCAGACACGCTCAGCCTTGTAAGCTTTTCCTCATTAGAATTAAAGATTATAAAGAAGGAGCTTGGAGAGTTGTCCTTTTATATAAAGGCGGTTGTGGAAGTGGAAGAAGACACGGAAGGTTTCAAGGCCAGGCTTCTAAACATACCACATCAGGCACAGGAAAGCCATTGAAAGGTGCCGCATAGACGGTAGTGTAGGCACCTGCGGAAAGAATGTATAGATAGTCTCCCACTTCCGGCTCTGGTAGAGCCACCCTTCTTGCTATCACATCCATGCTATCACAGGAAACGCCTCCTATGGTCCATTCCTTTAGCTCTCCTTCTCCATCAAGATAGAAGGCATACCTTATGCCACCGAGAGCCTCCGCCAGGCCATTAAAAACACCCGTATCAATGTAAAGCCAGTTTTCATCCCCTCTCTTGGCCTTGCCTATGACCCTGCAAACCATTATGCCCTGGTCTCCTACTATACCCCTTCCGGGTTCTATCTGAAGCTCATGGGGAGCTGCAGGCATAAACTTCTGCAAAAGCCCCTTTACATAGTATGCAATGTCTTCGATCCTTAGAGCTTCGTAAGTGTATTTAACGGGTATGCCTCCGCCAAGGTTCAAAGCCTGTAGCCTTATGCCTCTTGCCTTGACCTTCTGCCACAGCTCACTTGCCCTTTTTATGCCTATAAGCCAGTTTCTAAAATTGTTGCACTGAGAACCCACATGGAAGGTTATACCATAAGGTATAAGCCCCCTTTCCTGAGCGTATTCAAGGATGTCAAGGGCTGTATCCACATCCACACCAAACTTCTTGGATAGGGGCCAGTCGCTTCCCTCATTAGGCACCACAAGCCTCACATAGACCCTTGACCTGGGAGCTATCTTTGAAACCTTGTCCACTTCAGCAAAGGAATCCACCGCAAACCTGTTAACACCCTGCTTGTTTGCGTAGTCTATAAAATCCGGTGGCTTTACGGGGTTGCTGGATATAACCCGTTCGGGCTTCACGCCAAGGCTCAAAACCTTAGAAAGCTCCTCCGAGGAAGCCACCTCAAAGCCTGCACCGAGCTCAGACAGAGTCTTCAAAACTCCCACATGGTCGTTTGCCTTTACCGCATAATAGACCTTGAACTGAGAAAAATGATACTTTACCTCTAAATACCTCCTTTTTATACCTTCAAGGTCCAGCAGAAGTACGGGAGTCTTTGGCGGAGTTATGTATGGTCTTATGTGGTCTCTTTCCGAGAGAAACTCATAAAAGCTTCTCTTGGCAAACTCATACTGCAGGGCTAAGGGGTCTATGGTCTCCTTTACCATAATGGCATATAATATATTCAAAACGGCCCGTAGCTCAACTGGATAGAGCG
>FPIC01002453.1_pt1 | contig 10697 bp, 9 predicted proteins | sample 1504481 | NCBI WGS metagenome assembly FPIC01 (sample SAMEA4475357, study PRJEB15587) | soil metagenome | biome: Soil; feature: Field | place: India | collected 2015-03-11 | depth 0 m
GCGTTCGAGTCGCGGATGGCTCACCATTTTCAAAAATATTAGCCCTTGAAAAAAGGGCTTTTTTGTTTATATTGAAAAAGAAATTAAGCTGTGATAAAGTTTTAATAAAAAAGTGAAAGGGAAAGCTATATAAAAAATGCTTGCAAAAGTTTTGACATCTTCATACCTTGGCATAAAAGGCTATATTGTTACAGTTGAAACAGACATGTCAAATGGCCTTCCGAGTTTTGATATAGTCGGCCTTCCTGATGTGACTATTAAAGAGGCTAAAGAAAGAATAAGAGTAGCAATAAAGAACAGTGGCTTTGACTTTCCAACCAGAAAAATAATTGTAAATCTTGCGCCTGCAAGTACCAGAAAGGAAGGCTCATCTTTTGACCTGCCTGTGGCTATTTCTGTGTTAAAATCGTCTGAGCAGATAAGCCCTAAAATCAGCCCGCAGGAGATTGCAATAATTGGAGAGCTTTCTCTTGATGGAAGTGTCAAAAGGGTGGATGGAGCTTTACTTATGACAATCGCAGCTTTGGAAAATGGTATCAAAAAGATTATTGTTCCTTATGAGAACAGGGCAGAATGTAGTGTTGTGAGAGGAATTGATGTTTTTCCTGTGAAAACTTTAAAAGAAGCTGTTGAGATTTTGGATGACCCTCAAAGTAGCATACCTTATAAGGTTGAAATAGATGAGATGAATCTTCTTGAATCTTTTACGTATGACGTTGATTTTTCAGAGGTAAAAGGGCAAGAGTATGTCAAAAGAGCAGTTGAGGTAGCAGTGGCTGGAATGCACAACCTTCTTTTAATTGGTCCACCGGGAAGCGGCAAAACCATGATTGCTCAGCGCATACCCACAATTTTGCCACAAATGACCTTTGAAGAAAGCCTGGAAGTGACAAAGATTTACAGCTGTGCAGGGCTTTTGAAAGACGGTCAGGCGCTTGTCACTACAAGACCTTTTAGAAGTCCTCATCACACCTCTTCTTCGATTGCTATAATTGGTGGAGGCAAGGTTCCAAAACCGGGAGAGGTTTCACTTGCGCACAATGGAGTTTTGTTTTTGGATGAGTTTCCTGAGTTTGATAAAAAGACTATAGAAGTTCTTCGCCAGCCTCTTGAAGATGGATATGTGACAATTTCAAGAGTCAACGCATCTGTGGAATATCCTGCAAGGTTTATGCTTGTTTGTGCCATGAACCCTTGCAAATGTGGTTATTTTTTGTCAGAAGAAAGGGAGTGCACGTGTACACCCGCTCAAATAAAGCAGTATATCAGCAGAATTTCTGGTCCTATTTTGGACAGGATTGATGTTCAGGTTGAAGTAAAGTCTGTAAAGCTTGAAAACTTCAATTCCTCAATTTGCAAAGATTCAGCAGCTATGAGAAAAGAGGTAGAAAGAGCAAGACAAATTCAGCTTGAAAGGTTCAAAGGGCTTGGCATATTTTATAATTCTCAGATGAAAGGGTCACTTGTAAACAAATTTTGCAAACTTTCAAAGAAAGAAAAGCAGCTTTTAGAAAGAGCGTTTACTACTTTTGGACTGTCACTTAGAGGATATACCAAAATTTTGAAAGTTGCAAGAACAATTGCTGATTTAGAAGGAAGCGAAGAGATAAAGACAGAGCACCTGCAAGAGGCAATCTCTTACAGGCTCTTGGAAAGAAAGCTTATTTAGAGATGGTGGCAGTTTTTCTTTTCCCTGCCACACTTATTAGTTCGGCTATAAAGAAGATTACCAAAAATGTCAAAACTGTTGCACCCCCAGGTGGAATGTCAACATAGTAAGAGGAAGTGAGCCCCACTATTACTGCAATTAGAGAGACTAAAAGTGAAACTATTTGAAGCATTTTGAAGTTTTTTGAAAACCTCATTGCGATTGCTGTGGGAAATACAATCAGGCTTGAGATTAAAAGACCGCCTACAATCTTGATTGAAACAGCAATTATTGTTGCTGAAACAATACTCAGCAAAAAGTCAAGGAGTTTTGTGTTTATTCCTGAGACCTTTGCGCTAACTTCATCAAATGTAGCAAAAATAAGTCTTTTTCTGAACATAGCTATAAAAGTGACTGTTACAAGGCATACTGCAAAGATAATCCATACATCTTCATTTCCAATTGCGACTATGCTTCCGAAAAGAAAGCTCATTAAGTTGCTACTACTTTTTAAAATTCCAAACAGAACTGATGCAAGGCCCAAGGCAGTGATTGAAACAAGTGCAAGAGATATTTCTTCAAACCGTTTAAATTTTGATTTGAAATACTCGAGAACTACAGCAAATCCAACTGTTGAGATAATTGCGCCAATGGTTGGACTAAAATTAAAAAGAAGGGAGGCTGCAACGCCTACAATTGCTGTGTGTGAAAGAGAGTCTCCCATCTGTGAAAACCTCTTTAAAACAAGAAAGTTTCCTGCAAGCGAGGTCATAAGTGCAACCAGCACACCTGCTAAAAAAGCTCTTTGCATAAATTCATATTGAAGCATAATATCACATCCCGTTATTTTATTCTTTTTTAGTATAAGAGTGTCTGTGCTCAATTTTCTTGATCTTGTATTTGTACACACTTTCAAACTTTGAGGGGGAAAAGTCTTTTGCGCTGCAAGCAGTGTAAATCATACCATCCCCCATACAGATAATGGTATCAGCATGCTGAGTTACAGCATACACATCGTGTGTTACCATCAATATTGTTGTTCCTTCTTTCTTTTTCTCCCCAAGAATTTCAAAAAGAAGCTGCTCAGAGAGACTGTCTATCCCGACAGTTGGCTCGTCTAAAAGAAGTATTTGCGGGTCGGATATGAGTGCGCGGGCTAAAAACACTCTTTGTTGCTGTCCGCCAGAAAGTTGACCAATGAGCCTGTTTTTGAGCTGCTTTATTTGAAGCTTTTCTAAAATGCGTTCGGCTTTTTCTAAGTCCTGTTTTGAAAATCTCTGAAATAATCCCTTTTTTGGCACAAGTCCTAAAAGTACAGTTTCAAAAACGCTCAAAGGGAAGCTCTGGTTAAAATTTGTGACCTTTTGAGGAACAAAGGATATTTTCTGCCTATCCTGCGGCGTAAGATGCTGTTTGCCAAATATTAGTCTTTTTCCACTTGTAGGGGTGTAAATCCCTGAGATTATATTCAAAAGTGTAGTCTTTCCTGAACCGTTTGGTCCGACTATGGCAGCAAACTCACCTTTTTGAACTTTGAGGTTTATGTCTTTTAGAATTCTTTTCTGGTCAATATAAAAGTTTACATCTATAAGTTCAATCATTCTGGTTTTCTCTCCCGCAACATTTATTTTAAAACCATCTCAAATGCTTTTAAGTTCTTTTCCATAAGGCTCAATATTGTCTCATTTTTTGCTTGAGATGAGTTTACAATTCCCATTCCATAGATGTTTACAATTTTGACACCAGTGTCTTTTGCGATTGTCTTTACAGCAGGCAAATTTTCATTTGGGTCAACAAGAATGTACTTTATGTTCTTTTCCTTTATAAGCTGAACAATCTCTTTCATTTTTTGAGCCGAGGGCTCTTCTTCTTCATTCACACCGGTAATTGAATACTGCTTGAGGCTGTAGTCTTTTGCTAAGTATCCAAAAGAGGGATGGGCAATTAGAAATTCTTTTCTTTTTGAATTTTTCACAACAGAAGAAAATTCCTTATCAAGCTTATCAAGACTTGCAATCAGCTTTGAAGCATTTTCTTGGTAATAACTTTTGTTTTTTGGATCTAAGCTTGTCAAGGCATACTCAATGTTTCTTGCTATTTTCTTTAAAAGCCTCGGTGATGTCCATATGTGTGGGTCACTATCTACAAACTCTATACCTTCAGATGCTCTAAAAATTTTGACCTTTGTGCCCTCAAGAGGTTTTTTAACCCACTCGTCAACAAGCCCAAGATATATCACCGCTTTTGCTGATGCAAGCTTGGCAATGTCACGTGATGATGGTTCAAATGAGTGAATCTCCGCACCGTCCTTTACAAGCTTTTCAACTGTTATTTTCTGTCCTGCTATAAGTTTTGCAATAGAATACAAAGGATAGATAGTAGTGTAGACTGTGCCTTTAGTGGTAGTTAAAACTTCATTTTTGCATCCACTCAAGAAAACTATAATGCTAACAAGCAGAACTATAAATAGTAGCTTTATCCTCTTCATTATTCTTCCCTCCCACAACATTTATCGCATATTCCATACACTTCTAAATTATGTTCTAGAATTTTAAAGTTCATTTTGTTTAGTTCCTCTTCAATTAAATTTATCTTACAGTCTACAATTTCGGCTTTTGCATTGCACTTTATACATACAAAATAGTGATGATGGCTACTTTTCTTTATCTCAAAAAAATGCTTTCTATTGATAGTAGATTTTACTGCTATACCATTTTGAACAAAAAGTTCAAGGTTTCTGTAAACCGTTGCAAGGTCAATTTTCAAGTTTTGAGCTTCAAGAGCTTGCAGTATCTCATCGGCAGATAAACACTGCTGTACCTTTTGCAAAACCTTATATATTTCAACCCTCTGCCGCGTGGCTTTTATATTGTGTGAGTTTAGAATTGACTTTACATCTTGATGCTTCATCCTTTCCACCTACTTGCAAATAATTTGCAACAACCTATGTTTAACATTATAGAGTCTGTGGATAAAAAAATCAAGATGTACAAAAAATAAAAAAGACCTCCTTTTAGACATTTTTGCAAGGAGGCCTCTTTGTTGTTTTATTTAGGCACAGTTTTTAAGTAAGAGAGGATAGAAGTCTTAAATCATTTGCAAATATATCTACCTTCGCAAGGTCTTGGATAAGAGCCTTTAAAAATGGGTATTTTTCAAAAACATCCTCTTTTATTGAATAAATTCTTTTTTGCGCATGGTTTCTAGCTTCTATGAGCCCAACATTTTTAAGATAAGCAAGGTGGCGAGACACTTTTGGCTGACTTTCCTGAATCAACTGAACAAGACTGCTTACATTTTGTTCGCGGTGGGCCAATATATTTAAAATTCTGAGCCTTGTTGTGTCTGAAAGAGCATACAGTATTTCATTCAGTCTTGTCATTTTTTGCTCCCCTTTGCTCAAGAAGTAGTTATGACAAATATCATTATATCATGTTTTTTAAAAAAAATAAACATATTTATATACACATATGCATATGTAACTATTGACACATTAAAAACTAAAGAGTTATAATTAAAGTCAAGCAAGAAAGAAGGGGTGAGAAATATATGGAACTTCCAAAGAAGATAATAGGTGAAGCTGTGTTAAAGCAGGTAATAAGATATCTTTCGAGTAATCCGGAGGAGAACATAGGTAAGATTTTAGACCTTACAGAGAAAATAGTAAGGCGTGAGAGGGACAAGTGGTATATTCAAAACGCAAAGAAATATTTGCTTGACCCGAACAGTTCTTGGCATCACTATGCAATGAGGATTATTAAGGAGACAAATCCAAGAGTTCGAGAGAGAATTCTTATCAATTTCTTCCTGAATGCTGGTTTTATTGGTGTTCCAAAACAGCTTGAGCTTATCAAGAAATATGACATAAATATTCCATATGCAATTTTGATTGACCCTACAGCTGCTTGTAACCTGCATTGCAAAGGATGCTGGGCAGGAGAGTATCACAGGGCTGCAAAACTTGACTATGAAATACTTGACAGGGTTGTAAAAGAGGCTCAGGAGCTTGGAATTTACTTTATAATCTTCTCAGGTGGAGAACCACTTCTCAGAAAAGACGATATTCTAAAGCTTTGTGAAAAGTATGAGGATACAGTATTTTTGTCATTTACAAATGCTACTTTGATTGACGATGAGTTCATTGAAAAGGTTGCAAAAGTGGGCAACTTGGCATTTGCAATTAGTATAGACGGATTTGAAAAGTCAACAGACGAAAGACGCGGCCAAGGTGTATTCAAGAAGGTTGTAACTGCAATGGAAAAGCTCAAAGAAGCAGGCGTTGTGTTTGGATTTTCAACCACATATCACAGATATAACGTTGAAGAGGTATCTTCTGATGAATATGTGGACTTCTTGATAGAAAAAGGTGCAAAGTTTGGATGGTACTTTACTTATGTTCCTGTTGGAAAAGATGCAGACATCTCTTACATGGCAACACCAGAGCAAAGAGCTTACATGTACAAAAGGATTGAAGAGATAAGATGGTCAAAACCGATATTTGTGCTTGATTTCTGGAACGATGGTGAGCCTGCTGGTGGGTGCATTGCAGGCGGAAGAAGATACCTTCATATCAACGCAAACGGTGATGTTGAACCTTGCGCATTTATCCATTTTTCAAATGTCAATATAAAAGAATGTTCGCTTTTGGAGGCTTTAAAATCTCCACTGTTTATGGCATACAGAAAGAATATTCCATTTAATGAAAATCATCTACGACCATGTCCTATGATAGACAATCCACTCAAACTCAAAAAGATTGTTGAAGAATCGGGTGCACGTCCAACTCAGATTGGTGGTGAGACAGAGACAGCTGAAGAACTTGCAAACAAACTTATTGAATATTCAGAAGCTTGGGGCAAGGTTGCAGATAAGCTTTGGGAGCAAAGAAAACAAGGTATTCCTCAGAACAAAGTTGATTTATCTGTGATTCAAGAGATCAAAAGTTAAAGTTGGCGAAAGAATTGTAACTTAAAGCAAGCTATTTCCCAAGAAAGGGATGGCTTGCTTTTTTTATTCCTTGATGTCCTGAATGCATTTGTGGCACCTGGGTTTTTGTCATAAAAATGGGTAATATCTTTATTGAAGAACTTCTTTGTGATAATATACGAAAAAGGAATGCTTCCTTGTTTTTTCATTTTCAAAAGATTGGTTTCCTTAGCATGGTATTTAATAATATTTTAATGCAATATGAGCTATTTATAAAGATTAAAAAAACAAAACCGGTGGTGAAGTTTTTTATGAAAAAGATAAGAGATGGTGTTTATACAAACGACTATGCGATATTCTTCATGACAGAAGAGATTTTAAAAGACCTTGACGAAGGGGTGCTCCAGCAGGCAAAAAACGCATCCCAGATTCCAAATGTAGAGTTTTTGGGCTATACACCAGACGCACACATAGGCAAAGGTACTTCAATTGGCACAATAATTGTCTGGGACATGTCAAAGGCTTGGATTTCACCAACAATTGTTGGTGTTGACATAGGTTGTGGTATGAGGTTGATACTCACAGACAAGTTTGCAGATGATATAGATAAAGCGCTTTTGAAGAGAATAATGGATGAGGTAGAAGATTTGATTCCAACAGGTGTTGGAAAGAAAAACAAAAAGATAGCACTTTCCAAGACAAAGTATGAAGAGTATCTACAAAATACAGAGATTGATAAGGACATTTCAGACAAGATGATTCTCATTCATGAGTTTGACCTTGATACGATACCGGATGAGGCTTATGAGATTGGCAAAGAGCAGTTTGCAACCTTGGGTGGGGGAAATCACTTTATAGAGTTTCAAAAACTTCATGTCATAGATAAAATTATTGCAGAAAAATGGGGGCTTTTTGAAGGCCAGTTTGTTGTAATGATACATTCTGGTTCGCGAAGGTTTGGAGCGGTCATTGGCGATTATTATCAAAAGAAATTCAAAGATGTCATGAAATCCAAAGGTATCACAACACCCGACCCGCAGCTTACCTTTTTGCCAATTGACAACAAGGTTGCAAAAGATTATATTAAAGCTATGCAGTCAGCAGCTATATATGCAAAGATAAATAGACACTATATGAGCAATTTCATAATATCAGTCTTAGAAAAACACTCAATTGACGCTTGGGTTTTGTATGACGTTGCTCATAACATTGCGTACATGGAGAGATTTGCAAACAGAGAAAAGCTTGTTATAAGAAAAGGGGCAACAAGAGCACTCCCACCAAACCATTATTTGATTCCAAATCCTAAATTTGCTGATACAGGACATCCTGTAATCTTGCCGGGCAGCATGGGTTCAAGTTCATACCTGATGAGAGGAATTGAGGACAACATAATAAGCTATCACACAGTAAACCATGGTGCAGGCAGGGTTTTATCGCGCACAAAGGCAAAAAAGACAATCTCTATAGAGGAGTTTTCAAAGGCATTGAAACAGGGTCAGGATGGAGAGATTCTTATAAACACCAAAAACCTCAAAGACTTTTTAGACGAAAGTCCACAGAGTTACAAAGACATAGAAGTGGTGATAAATTCAGTAATTACATCGCGGCTGGCGCTACCTGTTGCCAAAATGGAGCCGCTTGGGGTCATAAAGGGAAAAGATTAATAATATTACATGGTGTAGGATGAGGTAGAAAATGAACAGAGAAGAACTAATTTATTCATTGTGGCTTTACAGCATAAAAGGGATAGGGCCTAAAAAGTTTAGGCAGATAAAAAATAAATACAAAAGTCTAAAAGAGGTTTACTTTAACAGAAAAGAATTAGAAGTAGAAGGTGTTTTTGGACATCTTAAAGATGAGATAAAAAACTCTGATACTGCAGAGGCTGAAAAAATTCTTGAATTTTGTGAGAAAAATAGTATAAATATAATACTTGAAGACGATAGGCTTTATCCTGATGAGTTCAAAGTTTTTGACCATGCACCAGTTATGCTCTTTGTAAAAGGGGATGCAAAGATTTTAAAGTCCCCATATAAAATATCAATGGTTGGCACACGAGAACCTACTTACTATGGCAAGAAAGTTGCAAAAGAGCTGGCAAGTCTGCTGGCTTCCTTAGGAATTGTGGTTGTTAGCGGAATGGCAAGGGGGATTGACAGTTTTTGTCATACAGGAGCACTTGAAAACGGGAAGACAGTAGCTGTTTTGGGCTGTGGAGTTGACATTGTGTATCCAAAAGAGAACTTGAAACTCTACCGCCAGATTATAGAAAATGGGTGTGTTGTGTCTGAGTTTTTGCCAGGTACTCTGCCCGAGAAAATGAATTTTCCACAGAGAAACAGGATTGTTGCAATGTTTTCACCGTGTTTGGTTGTGATTGAAGCTTCAACCAAGAGCGGTACTTTTTCGACAGTTGACTTTGCACTGGAGCAGGGGAAAGAGGTATTTGCGGTGCCTGGCAACATCTTTTCGCAAAAGAGTAGTGGCACAAACAGGCTCATAAAAGAAGGTGCAAGGATTATATGTTCGTATGAGGATTTTCTTGAAGACATTAAGGAGATTTATTCTTTAAAACCTGCTCAGCTAAGCTTTGATACAAAGGAAGAGGAAGAAGAGTTGACAGATGATGAGAAAAGATTGATAAAGCTTTTAGATGAAAATGGTGAGGTGCACATGGAAAGATTGATTGAGCTCACAGGATGGAATCCTGGCAAGATTGCAAGTTTAATTACTTCGCTTGAGATAAAGTCAAAAGTGGTAAGAACACGGGGAAATGTAATTTCTAAGCTTTAAAAAAATCTACTTACAGGGGGTAAAATTCTGTTGAAAAAACTTGTCATTGTAGAGTCACCTGCAAAGGCAAAAACAATTGCAAAGTATCTTGGCAAAGAGTTTAAGGTAGAAGCTTCAATGGGACATGTCAGAGACCTTCCAAAGAGCGATTTGGGAGTTGACATAGAGAATGATTTTGCGCCCAAGTATATCAACATCAGAGGTAAGGCAGATGTAATTAACAGGCTAAAAAAATCTGCAGAAAGTGCAGAAAAGGTTTACCTTGCAACAGACCCCGACAGGGAAGGCGAGGCTATCTCGTGGCATTTGGCAACTATTTTAGGGCTTGATGTAAATGAAAATTTGAGAATTACATTCAATGAGATAACAAAAAAGGCTGTTCAGGAATCTTTGAAAAATGCAAGGCCAATTGACCAGAACCTTGTCAATGCCCAACAGGCGCGAAGAGTGCTTGACAGGCTTGTAGGGTACAAGCTCAGCCCGTTTTTATGGGAAAAGGTCAAAGGTGGACTTTCTGCTGGAAGGGTTCAGTCTGTTGCGACAAGGCTTGTGGTTGAAAGGGAAGAGGAGATAGAAAATTTTAAGCCTGAAGAGTACTGGACGTTAGAAGCGGTATTTAAAAAAGATGCCCAAGAGTTTAAAGCAAAATTTTATGGAGATAAGAAAGGGAAAATTGAGCTTAAAAACCAAGGTCAGGTCCAAAAGATTGAAGAAAAGATAAAAAACAAGGAGTTCAAGGTTGTAAAGATAAAGGTATCGGAAAAAAAGAAAAATCCGCCTCCGCCTTTTATTACAAGCACGCTTCAACAGGAAGCGTCAAGAAAACTGAGGTTTACTCCTGCAAAGACAATGGCGGTTGCACAGATGCTGTATGAAGGTGTTGAGATAAAAGGTGAAGGTAGTGTTGGTCTTATAACATACATGAGAACAGATTCAACAAGAATTTCTGAGGAGGCACAGCAGGCGGCAAGAAACCTCATCCTACAGAAGTTCGGTAGAGAATATCTTCCCGAAAAGCCGAGGGTTTACAAAACAAAAAAAGATGCGCAGGATGCTCATGAGGCTATAAGACCCACCTATTTAGAGATGGACCCTGAGAGCATAAAAGATTCTTTGACTCTTGATCAGTACAAGCTGTACAAACTCATTTATGACAGGTTTTTAGCGTCGCAGATGGAAAGCAGCATATATGAGGTTCTTTCAGCCGAGCTTGAAGTGGAAGGCTATATTTTTAAGCTCACAGGGTCAAAGCTCAAGTTTGCAGGATTTATGGAAGTATATGTTGAAGGTAAAGACACAGAAGATGAAGAAGAGGAAAATCAGCTTC
>FPIC01125059.1_pt1 | contig 10684 bp, 13 predicted proteins | sample 1504481 | NCBI WGS metagenome assembly FPIC01 (sample SAMEA4475357, study PRJEB15587) | soil metagenome | biome: Soil; feature: Field | place: India | collected 2015-03-11 | depth 0 m
GAGACCGGGCTCCCTATTGCCTCACCTTGTGGACCCCAAATTAAACTCCTTTACCACGCACAGGGCAGGCCCTATCTTAGCCTTGCGGAAAACCTTTCTTCAAGCTCCGCAGTAAGCCTTTCAACAAGCTCATTTGCCTGCCCATCAGAAAGAGTTCCTTCCATACTTCTTAATACGATACTCAAACTAACACTCTTCTTGCCTTCCCCAAGTTTAGGGTCTGTATATACGCTAAAAACCTTTACCTCTTCCACCATGGCTTCCTTCTTGATATGAGATATTAATTTATCCACCGGTGTGCTTTTGTCTACCACCAAGCTTATGTCCCTGCGAACCGGTGGGTAAAGAGATATGGGACTGTAGTGTCTTTTTCGCTCCTCCAGCACGGACAGGTTTATCTCGCACAGAATAACCGGATGTTTTATCTCCAGCTCCTCCTGAAGGTAAGGCGACAGCACACCGCAGAAGCCCACCGGCCTGTCCTTTAGATAATATGAAGTTCTTGCCCCAGGGTGCAGGAAGGCATGCTCTGAGGGCTCCATCTGTGGCTCTAAACCAAGGCTTCTAAAGATATCAAGAACAAGGCTGTGGGCATCATACACATCATACCTTTCTTCAGGATAAAGGCTCCTGTATCCTGTAAGCAGGAAGGCAAGCCTGTTCTCCTCCTCTTCTGTGAAGACCTTACCTATCTCAAAGACAGCCATGCTGTAGTTATACCTGCGGTGGTTTTCAAGGCATACCTTAAGAAGGGAGGGCAGAAGGCTTGTCCTCATAAACCTCTGAGACTTTACTAAGGGATTTACTATTTCAACCTCCGGAGTTCCAAGCCCCAGAAGGCGGTATAGCTCCTCCTCTTCAAAGGAAAAGGTTATAACCTCATAAAGCCCCCTGCTAACAAGAAGGCTTCTTATTCTGTCCTCAAGGCTCCTGAACTTAAAGGGTCTTGAAGGAAGGCTTAAAGTCTCAGAAGAGAAGCTCTCATAGCCCCTTACCCTCAGAAGCTCCTCTATAAGGTCCACATCCCTGCTCATATCAAAGGCACGGTGAGAGGGTATATAGGCTTCAACTCCACATCTTAGCATCTGATGCTCTATCTCAAGGGCTGTAAGGGTTTTTGCTATAAAGTCCCTGTCAAAGTCCTCACCGGAGTATCTTCTGTATTTTTCGAGGCTAAGAAAGACCTTCTTTGGCTCATAGGGTTTTGGATATACGTCCTTAATAGCTCTGAGGTCTCCACCGGCAAGCTCAAGTATTAGGCTAATGGCAATGTCCTGAGCCCTGCCCACCCCCTCTATATCCACGTTCCTCTCAAAACGGTAGGAGCTGTCCGTCTGAATGCCCAGAGACCTTGCGGACCTTCTTATCCTGTAAGGGTTAAAATGGGCGGATTCAAGCAGTATGTTCCTAGTGCCGTCTTTTACAGAGCTTTCAAGACCACCCACCACGCCAGCAAGGGCAAGAGGCTTTTTACTGTCCGCTATAAGAAGGTTTAAGGGGCTTAGCTCCACCTGAGAACCCATGAGGGTTGTGAGCCTTTCACCCTCTTTTGCATCCCTCACATAAAGGGGTAGCTCGAGGAGGTCCAGGTCAAAGGCATGTAGGGGCTGACCCTCCTGAAGCATCACATAGTTGGTAATATCCACCACATTGTTTATGGTCTTTATACCGCTCTGCCAGAGCCTCTTTCTCAACCACAGGGGTGATGGCTTTACACTTATACCCTCAATTACCGCACCTCTGTATCGCCCGCAGTCTTCAGAAAGAAGCTCTATATGTATGTCCCCAAAGGGTTCATATACCGCTTCCTGCTTTTCCTTTTTCCTTACACCCATAAGGGCTGATATGTCCCTTGCAAGACCCCTCACAGATAGCAGGTCTCCCCTGTTGGGCGTAGGCTCTATCTCAAGAAGAACCTCCCCCGAGCCTAAAAGCTCTGACACATCTGCACCCACCTTCAGCTCCTCTTCAAAGAAGAGAACACCTTCATAGGCATCTTCTAAGGAAAGCTCTCTTGCAGACAGGAGCATACCTTCTGAAACAACACCTTCAAAGTCCCTCTTTTGAACGCAAAAGCTACCCACCTTGGCGTTGGGAAGAGCAACAAAGACGTGGCTACCTTCGACCACCCTTGAGTCTGAGGAAACAAGTTGAAGGAAAAAGCTTTCCCCCACCTGAACCCTGTAGAGGGTAAGCCTGCCCTTTGGGTGCGGTTTTTTCTCCACCACCCTTCCAACCACCACACCATCAAGGTTTAAATCCCATCTCTGAAGGTTTGTCTCTACGCTTTTAAGGGTGAGCTCTTCCGCCACTCTTTCAGGGTCAAGCCCATCCATGTGAAGAAACTCTTCAAGCCAGGAAAAGGGTATGCGCATGGAGAATATTATCTCAGAAATGTTATAATAGTGCCATGGTAATAAGAGGTAAGGTCTGGAAGTTTGGAGACAATGTGGATACGGACCAGATAATACCCGCAAGGTATTTAAACACCTCAGACCCTTACGAGCTTGCCCAGCATGTGATGGAAGATTCAGAACACCCAGATTTTGCAAAGGAGCATAAGGAAGGGGACATAATAGTGGCAGGAAGAAACTTTGGCTCTGGCTCTTCCAGAGAACACGCTCCCATAGCCATAAAGTATGCAGGCGTTCCTGTGGTGGTAGCCAAGTCCTTTGCAAGGATATTCTTCAGAAATGCCATAAACATAGGACTCCCGATAGTGGAAGCCCCTCAGGCAGTAGATGAAACACAGCACGGAGATGAGATAGAGGTGGATTTAGACAGAGGTATTATAAAAAACCTACGCACCGGTAAGGAATACGAGGCTACTAAGTTCCCTGAGACCCTCATGGCTATACTTAAAGCGGGCGGTCTTATGGAATATGCAAAGGAAAAGCTAAAGGCTAATGGATAGGGAAAGGCTTAAAAGCCTCATAAGGGAAAGAGCCTTAAAGGTGGCAGAAGAACCTGTCTTTAAACTCTCTTCGGGAAAGTTAAGCAGGTATTACATAGACCTTAAGCAGATAACCTTTGACCCAGAAGCAGTCTATCTGCTGGGCAAAACCCTTTACTCCGCAATAAAGGAACTAAATCCAGAGGGCGTAGGAGGTCTTACCCTCGGTGCGGACCCTATAGCCTATGCGGTAAGCCTCGTTTCCTATCTTGAAAGAAACCCCATAAAACCCTTTGTTGTTAGAAAAGAGCCAAAGGCTCATGGCACGGGCAGGCAGGTGGAGGGGCTTTTAAAAGAGGGCGACAGGGTGGTGGTGCTTGAAGATGTGATAACTACCGGAGCTTCAGCTATGAAGGCTGTAGAAGCCTGCAGGAGGGAAGGCTACAGGGTGCTGTGTGTGTATGCGGTGGTGGACAGAGAGGAGGGTGGAAGAGAAAAGCTTCAGGCGGAGGGTCTTGAGGTCTACTCTCTCTTTAAGGTTTCAGAACTTCTCTGATGCTCTACAATTCTCTTCTTTTACTCCTTGGTACCTTTCTTGGAAGCCTTCTTTCTGTGCTTTTGAGGAAAGCCTTTCCCAGCATGAGCGTAAGTCTTTCCTTTGCAGGTGGTGTTATGTTAGTGGCAAGCTTCACAAGTCTAATACTTCCGGGTATTAAGGTGGGAGGCTTTTATGAGGTTGCCCTTGGTATAAGTGCGGGCTTTGCCTTCATGGCTTTGCTGGAAAACCTCGTTCCCCATGAACACACGCTCAAAGGAAGGGAAGGGCTTTCTGTAGAAAGAATAGGCAGGCTTTACCTTATTGTGCTTGGAATAACCATACACAACGTACCAGAAGGTATAAGCGTAGGAGTGGCTTCCGCCTACGAGCTTCAGAAGGGTTTTGAGACTGCCATAGCCATAGCTATTCAGGATATTCCCGAGGGTCTTGTGGTGAGCCTGCCACTGATGTTTATAACAACCAGAACCCTTATTCCCCTTCTTGTGGGTTTTGCCAGCGGTCTGCTGGAATCACTGTTCGCCATGGGAGGCTATGCCCTCTTTGAGGTCTTTAAAGACCATCTTGCCTTCGGTCTTGGCTTTGGGGGAGGTGCCATGGTCTATATAACCGCCAAGGAGGTCTTTCCTGAAGCTTACTCGGAGGGCAAACATACTCAGGCTACTGTTGCCTTCTTGCTCGGTCTCCTGCTTATGCTCTTTTTAGACACAAGCCTTTAACTACCTTAACCGGTTCTGCACCAGCACGGGTATAAGATGCACGTTGTGACACCTGTAGCAGAACTGACCCACCTCAGATAGGTGTTTGAAGACCTGCTCCCTGTTTGGCTGTGATAGGCTCAGAGCTTTCTGGAGGTTTTCAAGGGCTGTAAGGTATTCCCTTCCAGCCAGAGACTCAACAGAAGCCTTGGAAGTATGGCACTTGGTGCACATGGTGTTTAGCTGTCTTGCCCTTTCCACAAAGTTATTCCCCTCCTCCCTTGCCTTTGAAACGTCTCCCTGCAGGAGGAAGACCCTCAGGGACTTCATGGAATCGGAGAGCTTTTTCATATAGTCCTTAGTTTTCAGTTTCTGTAGCTCTACGGGGTCCTCAAGGCTTATGTGGTCATACCTTGGAAAGTGATAAAATAGCTTTACCACCGCCTGATTGTCCTGATGGCACTTCTGACAGGTCTGCCCCAGCTCTCTTGCGGACTTTATAACCGCGTCCGCATTCTTTGACTGGACAGCCTTGACTAAGTTCTCCGCCAGCTGTGGCTTGTAGTAGTCCTTCCACTCAGGCACCATCTTAGCCGAATCCTCATAAGCCTTCTTCAGCTGGTTTGCCCACTCAAGGGCCTTATCCCACCTGCCTTCATTGATGTTGAGGTTTATACCATGAAAGGCAGTACTCATGGCAAACATACTGTTCAGATACTCCATCTTTTGAGACTGTGGAGGATAGTATCTGTCCAGGGACTTGGGCGGTCTTTTCATGGTTATCTGCTGGGCAAGGACAAGACTTACCATAAGGCTCAGTCCAAGAGCTAACCTTTTCATGCCCTACCTCCTGTAGTTTTTGTAAATAAAATATATGCATGCAAGCCCTTTTTATGCTTCTTATTATGCTCCTCCTTAGCCTGTGTGGGCTTTTGTTTAGAGACTTTTTTGCTCAACTAAAATCATACGTGGTCTATATGCTCGCTTTTGTGATGCTCAGCATGGGCATAAGCCTTACGAAGGAGGACTTTGCGGAAGTCTTTAAAAGACCTCTTCGCATAGCCTACGCGGGGCTTTTGCATTTTAGCATAATGCCACTTCTTGGGTATGCCCTTGGCAGGCTTCTTTATGCGGGTGAAGAGATTTTATACGGTGCGGTTCTTGTGGGCACTGCTCCAAGTGGCACCGCCTCCAATGTGATAACATACCTCTCAAGGGGAGACCTTGCCTACTCGGTAAGTGCCACCGCCTTTTCCACTCTTCTTTCTCCCATTGCCACGCCTTTACTTACTTATCTTCTAATAGGTCATAGGGTAGAAGTTCCCCTCATAAGCATGTTCAAAGACCTGCTTCTCATAACCCTTATTCCCGTGCTTTCTGGACTCACGCTCAGGTATTTGTTTCCAAAGATTTTACAGCTTGAGAGGTTCCTGCCCTACATGGCAGTCTTCTTTATAGGTGTAATAATTGCTGTAGTGCTATCTCTCAATGTGGAGAAGCTTGAAGAATTAAGCCTTAAGGTTTTTCTTATAGTACTACTGCATAACCTTCTGGGCTTTGCCCTTGGCTATGCCTTTGGAAGGCTTGCGGGGCTTGACAGAAGACTTTCCAAGACCCTTTCCATAGAGGTGGGCATGCAGAACTCTGGGCTTGCAACCCTCTTAGCTCTTAAATACTTTTCACCCCTTGTGGCACTGCCTGCTGCTCTTTTTAGCCTGCTACAAAACCTTAACGGCATACTGCTTTCTCTTTTCTATAGAAGGGTGGAGTAAGATATATGTTATGAGGCTCGATGAATGCGAAAGAAAGGCTTTGAAAAAAGCTCTGGAGGGCTTTGAAGGGGAAGCATACATATTTGGCTCAAGGCTCAGAGAAGATATAAGGGGTGGAGATATAGACCTTCTTCTTGTGCCAAAAGAGGAGGTGAGCAGTGTGGAGCTGAGCCTTCGGGTGCAGGCAAGGTTCTTTGAAGAGTGTGAGGAAACTATAGATGTGCTTGTTTATAAGGATACACCCTTCATGAGGGAGCTGTTAAAGAATGCAAAGAGAATTGTTGTGGAAGAGCTTTGAGGACCTTAAAAAAGCACAAAAGCTCCTTGAGAGCTCTTTGAAAACTTACAAACCTTATGAGCCTAGTAAGGAGTATGGCCCAGAAGAGCTTGAACAATATGATGCCCTTAGCTTCAGGTTCAGCAAGTTTGTAGAGCTGTGCCTTAACTTCTTCACCTTGTTAGAGATGTATCTCTTTGGTGAAAAATCGGAAACCTTAAGAGACAGACTTTTAAGGCTTGAAAGGGGCGGATACATAAAGGATCATGAGCTGTGGATAAAGGCAAGGCTCTTGAGAAACAAGCTAATCCATCCTTACCTGCCTGAAGAACTGGCGGAGCTTCTTGACTTTGTCGTAAAATACAGCAGGGAGCTTTTAGAAGAGCTAAAGCATGTGGAAGCAAGGATTAAAGCTTAGCCTCCTGAGCCTTCCCCTTTTATTATGCGCCTGCGCCCCTGCAGTCAAAAGGGAATATACGGAAGAAAGCCTGAGGGTTTATTGTCCAGATGTGTTGAGAACAAAGGGATATTACTGCGATGGAGATAGAGCCTACAGCAATAAGGTGCAGAGCGGGAGCAGGGTCAAAATTACAAGCCTTTCCACCAACAGACATATAACCATAGCGGTCTTTAGAAGGGAGGATATAGACGGCATATGCGTACCGGAAAAATTTAAGAGCCTTCTTGGTTCTGAACCTTTTCCTGCAAGGCTTGAAGTTCAGAGGTGCGGAGTAGATGACAGAAAAACATGCCCCGCTTACCTAAAGGGTCTTGCCAGCTACTACGGAGAACCTTATCACAGAAGACAAACACCTTATGGCACAGTTTTTGACCAAGAAGGTCTCTATGCTGCAAGCAGAGACCTACCTCTTGGCACCCTTCTTGAGGTTAGAAATCTCAAAAACCGCAAAAGCGTAGTAGTAAAAGTCATAGATAGAGGACCTTTTAAGGAGGGGCGGGTGCTTGACCTCTCCTATGAGGCAGCCAAAAGGCTGGATATGATAAAGGACGGTGTGGTGGAGGTAGAGGCAAGGGTCTTAAGGTGCGGAGATTGACAAAATTTTGTCTTTGATGTATAATTTATCGTCGTGAATAGGGTAAAGGAATACAGGCTAAGGCTTGGACTTTCTCAGGAAGAGCTTGCCAAAAGGGCGGGCATTCCAAGGACTACTCTTAGTGCCATAGAGTCTGGGAGAGTGTCCCCTTCTGTAGAGTATGCTTTAAGGCTTGCAAGAGTACTGAAAGCCTCGGTGGAAGAGCTCTTTGGTAAAGAAGAAGAGGTGCGCACACTAAAGGAAGGGTTTTTCTACAACTATAAGGCTTACGATAAATGGGTTTATGTGGGTGCGAGCCCTTTTGAGGGAGAAATGCCAGATGGCTATATGAAAGATAACAAGGCTCATTTTATAAGGAAAGAAAGCCTGCCAACCCTTGCTATAGCTGGATGCGACCCTTCTTTGAAACTTCTTTCCGCACCTGCAAGAGAAAGAGGCATAAGACTCTTATACATAAAATACAACAGCTTAAAAGCCCTTGAGCTTCTTGAAAGAGGACTTATACACATAGCAGGTATGCATCTTGGAAGCCTTGAGGAAAACCTTAGGTTTGTAAAAGACAGGCTTGGAGAAGGCTATAGAATACTTAGACTTTTTACGTGGGAAGAGGGAATAGCCTTAAGGGAGAGAAAAAGCTTTAAGGAGCTTAGGGGACTAAACTGGCTTGTAAGGGAAGAAGGAAGCGGTGCAAGGAAGGTTTTTGAGGAGTTAAGAGAGGAGCTTTCTATAGAAAAATGTAGAGAAATAGAAGGCGGGCATGAAGAGGTTGCCATGCTTATAAGAAATCGTTTTGGAGATGCAGGTATATGTCCCAAAGGAGTTGCCTATAGCTTTGGACTTGACTATGTAAGCCTCAAAAGGGAAGATTACTGTCTTGTCTATAGAGAAGAGCTGGAAGAGGAAGACCATTTTAAGGACTTTTTGAGGCTACTTCTAGACAAGACTTACAGGGAGTTTTTATCTGAGCTTCCCGGTTATCAATACTGTCTGACAGAGGCAATAAAAACTTAAGGAGGTACAGCTATGCTTAGAACTTTACTTGCCCTACTTTTGCTTTTGAGCTTCTCAAGAGCGGAGCTAATTAGGGTCTATGCTGCTGCGGACCTGCAGTATGCCCTCAAAGAAATAGCAAGCATGTACGAAAAACAACATCCAGAAGACAAAGTAGAGATTATTTTTGGCTCATCGGGAAAGGGCTATGCTCAAATAAGACAGGGAGCACCATACCATATTTTCTTTTCAGCGGATGTGGAGTATGTGGATAGGCTTTATAAAGAAGGATACATTATCACAAAACCTAAACCTTATGCCATAGGCAGGCTCGTAGTGTGGGTAAGAAAAGATAGCGGTCTTGACCCTTCTTCTTTTCCACAGGTACTCTTTGACCCAAGAGTGAAAAAAATCGCCATAGCCAACTGGGAACACGCTCCATACGGACGTGCTGCAAAGGAAGTGTTGGAAAACTACGGTGTTTTTGAGAAGGTGAGAGGAAAGCTTGTTCTTGGAGAGAATGTGTCTCAAACAGCCAGCTTTGTGTATTCTGGTGCAGCGGACGTAGGCTTTATACCCCTATCCTTGGCTCTCTCCTCAGAGCTACAGAAGGTAGGAAAATACTGGCTTGTGCCCGAGGACAAACACAAAAGGATAGAGCAGGCTTATGGAATTACAAAGGCGGGTGAAGGCAACAAAGCGGTTTTTAGGTTTTACGAGTTTGTGTCAAGCCCTCAGGCAAGGAAAGTCTTTATAAAATATGGCTTTGTTTTGCCCGGTGAGACAAAATGAGCCAGATAGACCTTACCGCCTTCTTCCTTACATTAAAACTGGCTTTTATAACCACCTTCCTACTATATCTTGCAGGCATTCCAATCTCTTACTACATAGCTTATAGTAAAAGTAAGCTCGCCTTCTTGCTGGAAGCTCTTTGTTCCCTTCCCCTCGTCCTTCCACCTACGGTTCTTGGCTTTTATCTTCTTCTACTTCTTAGTAAAGAAGGACCTATAGGTTCTGTGTGGTATAAGCTCTTTGATAGACAGTTGGTTTTTCACTTTGAAGGCATAGTGGTTTCCTCCTTCATATACAGCCTCCCCATGATGGTACATCCTCTCAGTGCAGGCTTTAGAAGTGTACCAAAAAGCCTTATAGAAGCAAGCCTTTCTCTTGGAAAGGGACCTGTCTACACACTCCTTAGGGTAGTTCTTCCCAACATGAAGGCTTCATTGCTGACCGGCGGAGTACTTTCCTTTGCTCATACTATGGGAGAATTTGGAGTGGTTCTTATGGTGGGTGGAAACATAGAGGGTGAGACAAGAGTAGTCTCCATAGCCATATACGATGCGGTGGAAAAAATAGACTACACTACCGCTCATGTATATTCTGCTCTCTTACTTCTTCTTTCCTTTTTAAGCCTTGCAGTGCTTTATGCAATAAACAGGAGGTGGAGCTTTTGATTCAGGCACGCCTCAAGAAAAAGCTTTACGGAACCAACGGAGAATTTGAACTTTCTGCAGAGCTAAAGGTTGAGAAAGGAGAATTTCTGGTGGTTTTTGGTCCCTCAGGTGCAGGAAAAACTACACTTCTGAGGCTTATTGCAGGTCTGGAAAAACCGGAAGAGGGTTATATTGTAGTAAATGACGCCGTTTGGCTTGACACACAAAAAGGTATAAACCTACCACCTTACAAAAGGTCTGTTGGTTTTGTCTTTCAAGATTATGCCCTCTTTCCCAATATGACAGTTTTGGAAAATGTCATGTATGGCATGCCAGAAAAAGACAAAAGTAAAGCTATAGAACTTTTAAAGCTGGCAGGTTTGGAAGCTCTAAAAGATAGAAAGCCAGAAAGCCTTTCTGGAGGTCAAAGGCAGAGGGTTGCCCTGCTTAGAGCCCTCGCAAGAGAGCCTCAAGTTTTACTGCTTGATGAGCCTCTTTCAGCCCTTGACCATAACCTCAGAAGTTCTTTAAGAAAAGAAATAAAAGCCTTTCAGAAGAGGTTCAATACAACTGCCATAATGGTCTCTCACCACCTTGCGGACGCTCTTGAACTGGCGGACCGGGTCCTTTTCATAAAAGAGGGAAAGCTTATAAGGGAAGCCACCCCTCAGGAGCTTGTGGAGGAAAAACTAAAGGAGAAGCTCGTATCTTCAAAGAACGGCAAATATCTCTTAGAATTAAGCAAAGAGGAACTCGTAGAGTTCTTTGAGTTTGAGTAAGCTTAACACAATCTTAACATAGAAATATTAAATTTAGAAGTTAAAATAGATAACAAGGAGGCAAAAATGTCAAGGCTCTTTCAGGAACTGGAGGAGACAAAAAGCCTTGTGCTTAAAATGGCAGGGCTTGTAAAAGAAGCGGTGGATAAAGCTATAGAATCTTTAAACAAGCAAGATACCAAGCTGGCGGAAGAAATCATAAAGGGTGATGACCAGATAGACCAGCTG
>FPIC01042984.1_pt1 | contig 10664 bp, 8 predicted proteins | sample 1504481 | NCBI WGS metagenome assembly FPIC01 (sample SAMEA4475357, study PRJEB15587) | soil metagenome | biome: Soil; feature: Field | place: India | collected 2015-03-11 | depth 0 m
GCCTGGCGGGCGCGCCGCGCGAGGTAGGCCAGGAAGCCGAGCTCGAGGGCGATGTGGTCTGCGGGCAGGTGCCAACCCGCTTCCGGAGCCGCCTGCCACGTCAGGTAGATCTGTCGGGCCGCGATCGCCGGAGGCCCCATCAATTGCCCCCCACACAGATAGAAAGAGGCATAGGGGGGCGCCGGCACGTGGCCGGGGCCTTCCATCAACCGCGTCATCTCGATGTTCAGATCCTCCAGCAGGGCGCTTCGGTCTGGACGCTCCCGAAGCCGGGCCTGCATACGCTCCAACCCCGAAGCCAGGGGCGAGCCTGGCGCGATGGCCAGGCTCGCCACCGCCTCCAACACGGGCTCGGTGAGGGGGTAGGAGAACAACGCCCGCAGCAGGCTATAAAGGCCCTCCCGCGCCTGAAGCTCCTGTTCCATCGCCCCGCTCCTCATCCGATTTTCCGCACCTTCACGATCACATCCCCGTAGGCGGGCTGGCCCATGATCGGGGAGAGGTTCTCCGGATCGACCAGGGCATTATGGTTCGGTGTGATGTCGTGGAAGACATAAGTCTTGCCTAAACCCGGGCTGAAACGGCCACCGCCGCCCAGGGGGATCCGCAGGACGCCCGGCCGGATGGTCTCCACCAGGTAGACCTTCCCCCGGGTCTTGAAGCCCTGGGGCGTCTCCAGCTCGACCAGATCGCCGGTCTTAAGGCCCAGCCGCTCCCCATCGGCGCGATTCATCTGGATCACACCGATGGACCAGGTTCCCCGGGGGATGCGCACCCGACGGCCGGTGGGGGTCGGGCCGTTCTCGCCGATGATCACCTCCTCCACCACGCGTTCGTCGTTCAGGGGCGCCCACAGGTCCTCGGTCGGCAGGCGGCCCAGCCAGTCCACCATCTGGGTCCCCGACATGGCGTGGTGGATCCGACCGGAGATGACCTGGAACGGATACTCATCCCGGTACTTGGCGTAATCGGGGTTCGTGTAGGGATTCCATCGGGTCTCAAACCAGTAGAAGGTCGATGGATACTTCTGCCAACCCAGGCGGGCGATGCTGGGCGGCGTCTCGCCGGCTTCCTCGATCAGTTTGTTGTATTTGCTGTAACGGCCCTTCCGCTCAGTTTTTCCATCCTTCTCCACGGTGTAATCCCACACGAACTCCACCTTCTTGCTGTCGGTCTGGAGCACGCCGCCGCCGTGGAAGCGCTTCCAGCTCATGGGCCACACCGCTACCCCGTGGTGCTCCCTCAGCCACTGGACGGTCAGGGGCTCGCCGCGGATCTCTTTCTTCTCATCATCGATCTGCACGCGGCCGGCCTCCAGGGAATCCGGCGTGCCGATGAGCTTGTAGCCCCTCGGCAGGTTCGGATAGGGGAGGGGCTCGCCGGTGTTCGGGCGGCCGGGTGCGACCTTCAGGGCCTCGTTCCAGAAGTCCTCCTCCGTCGGGTACTTCTCCCAGAAATCCTTCGGCTGGATATCGGGATCCCCTTTCTCGTGGAGCTTGCGGGCCAGAGCCCAGCAGATCTCATAGGGGGTCTTCGACTCGTACAGCGGGCGGATCACAAAGTCCCGCAGGTAGAGCACCGGGTGGACCGGGTAGATGTCCGAGAGGCTCATCCGCTCCAGGTAGCTGGCCTCGGGGAGGATCACATCGGCGTAGAGGCCGGTCTCCAGGAACGGCGTGTCGATATAAACGACCAGCTCCACCTTATAATTGCCCGCTTCGTCCTTCGCCGTCAGAGCCTCGATCCACTTCTGGGTGTTCGATCCGGTGATGACCGGGTTCCCCGTGCGGATGATGTAAGCCTTGATCGGGTATTTATGACCGCGGAAAGGCCCGTAGCGGAGGGTGACGCCTTCGATGAACCGGCGCGGGTAATCACCGACCACATCGTCCCAAGCCGCCGGCCAGTCCCCATAGCCGTCCATATGGAGCTCCTCGATCTTCCCTTTGACCTCCACCCCGTTGACGACCCGGGTGACCTCCCGCTTGAGGAAATCCCCGCCGGAGGCCTTCCCGCCTTTGCTGCTTTTGACCAACTCGGTGTCGATGGCCCCGCCCGGCACCTCCATGTTCCCTGTGATGACGTTCAAGACGGTGCCCAAGATGGAGGCGACGTAGCCGTTGTAGTGATGCCCGATCCCGTTCATCCCCCAGACCAGGGCCGCGGGCTTGGTGATCCCGAAAGTATGGGCCAGCTCGGCGATGGTCGCTGCGTCGATCCCGGTTCGATCCGCCGCCCATTCCAAGGAGAAGTAGGGGAGGCCATTGAGGGGATCGGTCTTATTCCACCAGCTCCGGAAGGCGGCTTCGAATTCCTCCCACCCCTGGCTGTACTCCTTGAAGGACCAGTCGATATAGCGGCGGAACGGATCATCGTCCCGGTGGTTCTCGAGGATGTAGCGCAGCATGGCCGCGAAGAGATCGGCGTCGGTGCCCGGCCGAATGGGGATCCAGCGGTCGGCTTTGGTGGCCGTGTTGGAGAAGGCGGGGTCGATCACGATGATCCGGGCCCCGGCCAGCTTCGCTTCCACGGTGCCCCGGGACTCGTAATTGATGCGGGTGGCGGTGAAGGGGTTCCACCCCACGTAGATGATCAACCGGGTCCGGTAGCTGTAATCGTTCTTCAGGCTGCCATCCGGCTGGCGGACCAGCACCGGGCGCATGATATCCGGTTCGATCCGCTTGCCGCCGAACATCAGCTTCGGGCCGTGACGGCGTGGGGTATCGCAAATGGAGCCATGCTCCACCGTGTGCGGGGTGCCGAAGGCTCGAAAGAGGTAATAGTAAGGATCGCGATCGGTGACGTCGCCGCAATCCATAATCACGGCTTCAGGGCCATATTTCTGTTTGATCTCGATGAGCTTCGTGGCGATGTAGTCCAGCGCCTCGTCCCAAGAGACCCGCTTGAACTTGCCTTCCCCACGCTCCCCCACCCGGATCATCGGGTACTTAATCCGGTTCACGTTGTAAACCAGCTGCAGGCCGGCGGCGCCTTTGGCGCATACGGTGCCGGAGTTGTAAGGGACGTGAATGTTGCCGTAGATCTTCGAGACCACCCCGTTTTCCACGTGAACTTCGAGGCCGCACTCGGCGGGACACATCACGCAGGCGGTGTAGACCACCCGGGAACCTGCCTCCTGTTGTTGCTGGGCTTCGCGGGCACTCAGGGCTTTGAAGCCGCTGCCCAGCGCGGTCATCGCGGCCAGGCTCCCAGCGGAGGCACCTGCCATCTTCAGGAAATCCCTTCGGGAAAGCTTCCGCGTGGCGATCATCCTGGACCTCCCTTATACCAGGTAGAAGACTTTGGGCTCAGTGCCCATCTCTTCCTTCAATCGGATGGCGTTCGGGCGGCTGGCCAGCTCAGAGACCAGGCTGCGCGGATCGTTCAGATCCCCAAAGTAAGTCGCCCGGCCCATACAGGAGAGGACGCAGGCGGGGAGTTCCCCTCGCTCGATTCGGTGGAGGCAGAAATGGCACTTGCGCGCGTTCCCGATGGGCGATGCGTCCTTACGGCGCACACGGCTCTCGCCGTATTCGGGGGATGGAAGCAACTCGTAAGGTTGAGGGGAACCACCCTCGAAGTCGCTGTAGAAGTAACCGGAATCGAAGGATCGAGCGGTGTAAGGGCACGCCGTGATGCAATAGCGGCACCCAATGCACTGATCGTAGTTGATGACGATGATGCCGTCCGGGCGCTTCCATGTCGCTCCTACGGGACACACAGGAACGCAGGGGGGATTCTCGCACTGCATACAAGGCCGTGGGATGAACTGACGGGAGACGTTCGGGTAAGTGCCCCGGGTTTCCGTGATCACCGGACGGTAAGCGATGCCCGGGGGCAACTTGTTCTCGGTGATGCAGGCAACGGTGCAGGCGTAGCACCCCACGCATTTGCGGAGATCAATCACCATCGCCCAACGCCGCTGGTCCACCGGCTTCTGTAAGGCCCGGCGGAGGTCCTCCAGCATGCGCTCGATGGGATGTTGGCCGTTCACCCCCTCGGGGAGCTCGGGCAGCGGGGCCAAATCAGCCTCCGGATGCCCCGCCCCGGCCGCCTCGACCTGATCCAGGACGCCACGGGTGATGGCTGGGGCGATCAGGGAGGCGAAGATCCCGCTGGCGAATCGCGCGAGAAACGCGCGTCGGGTCGCCAAGGCACGCATCCTGGTTTGGGTTTCATAGGCCATCGCGGACGCTCCTTGCGAATAGCTTTCTGGTTCCCAGCATAAGGGAGGGACGCGAGATGGAGGGCTGGGAAGGTGCCGGATTTGAGACCTGGGAATTTTCCCAGTTCGAGGATAGGGGAAACCCCGAGGGCTCTGCGCCGATTCGAAATCGGCCTCCCGGGGCGCTCCGCGCCAAACGTCGGCCTGCGCCGACAGGCCGCCCGGTCGGCGTAGGCCCACACACAAAGGACGATTTCATCCGAAGGAGATCCGGGGGACTGGGCGAGGGCCGGCCCTCAACCTGATCCTTAAAACCGTCGTAAAATTTAAATGAAGGGCCAGGGCAGGTAGAAACCCTTGCACGGGGAAAGCATATGCGCACCCGACCCTGGCCTTTGCGGGCTTTATGGCTGCTCGGCGCTCTCCTCCTTGCGTGCCAAAGCGAACCCACGGTCCCCGTCCGATTATCAGAGAACCTGGTGGCCTCCGAGAGACTCCACCTCTCTCTCCGAGAGGATGACCACTGGGTGTTTGGCTTCGATCGACGGTTGGAGCCGAAAGAGGACATCCGGATGAACGCCTCGCTCCTCCGGTATCTGGAAGCCCAAACCGGCCTCCGCTTCCGCTTGCATTTGACTCCCCGGGGCCATAGTGTGGCCGACGAGATCTGCGCGGGACGAGTTCATTTCGGGATCGTCGGGACAGTGAGCTACCTGCAGGCCTATCATCGTTGCGGCGCGCGGATTATCGTGCGGGGGCGCAATATGGAAGGGCATGACACTTACCGAGCAGCCATTATCGTGCCGGTGAACAGCCCTCTTCTCGATCTGAAAGATCTGCGCGGGCGCTCGTTTGCTTTCGGCCCCCCGAATTCCACCCAGGGCCATTTAATCCCACGTTTGATGCTTCAGCAGGCGGGGCTATCGCTGCATGACCTTCAAGCCTATGCCTTCCACGATTCCCATGCCTCCACCGCGAACGCGGTGATCAGCGGGCGTTATGACGCGGGCGGGCTTCAGGACACCCTGGCGCTGACGCTTGCCCGGCGGGGGCTGGTGCGCATTCTGGCCATGTCGGACCCTTACCCTTCCAGTGGGATCATCGCGGGGCCCCATGTGCCTTCGAGGACGATAGAGCTGGTGCGAGAAGCGCTCCTGGCTCTGGACCCGACCGGGCGGGATGCGAAGTGGTTATATCACTGGGAACGTTCCGAAATGCCGCTGGGGTTTGTTCCAGCGCGGGATGAAGACTACGTCGCGTTATATCGGATCGCTGCGGAAATCGGCTTGTTGGGGCCTTGAGATGCGTCGCTTCTGGTTGTGGTTGGATCGACGGTTGCCGAGGCGTTTAACCACGCGTCTGATCCTGGCGCTGGTGGTCATCGTAGTGACAGCCGGCTTGGTCACCACCGGGGCGGTCAACCTGCTGCTGGCCCATACGTTGCGGGCGGAGCTCATCCGCTTCGGCCGCTCGCTCACCATGGCCCTGGGAGAGAACATGGCCAACGCCCTGGCCGAAGGGGATCTGGCGACGGTCCAGGAGCTGCTCAACGCGGTGGTTCATGAAAACGACGACGTGGTCTATGCCTTCGCCGTCGCTCCAGATATGCCGCTGGTTCACACCTTTCCCAATGGATTCCCCGCCGATCTACTTCGACTGATCCCTGCGCCCGAAGAGCGACCCGGGGACGGCGTGCTCTTATGGACAGAACAAGGGCTGATCCGGGATTTCGCCTACAGGCCCCTAGACGGGATCCCGGCGGAAGTGCATGTGGGGATCAGCCAGGCGCGCATCGCAGTCCTACAGGCCTTGGTCGCTCGTTTCATCATGGGGCTCACCCTAGTCGGCTGTCTGATCGCCATCGGAATCGCCTACGGCTTCGGGCGGGCGGCGGTCTACCCGCTGGCCGAGCTGGCCCGTCGAGCCCGACGCCTGGGTCAGGGCCATCTGGATGAACGGGTCGAGCTCCCACCGGGTGGTGAGATCGGGGATTTGGCACAAGCCTTCAACCAGATGGCGGATGCCGTTCAGCATGCGATCCGCCGGTTGCAGGAATCGGAGGCCGGCTATCGGAACCTCCTGACAGCGGCCAGCACCGTCGGTGAAGGGATCGCCTTGATCGGCGAGGAAGGGGCGGAAGAAGGACGGCTGGTGTTCGTCAATGAAGCCTTCGCCCGCCTGTTGGGATTTCAGCCGGAGGATTTGGTTGGCTTGAATGTGGCCAGCGTTCTACCTCCCGCTTCCCTGGAGATCGCCCATCAATTGTGGAGGGCGATCCGCGAGGGCCAGACAGGACATCCAGTGGAGCTGCCGGTGGTCGATCGCGATGGCCGAAGGCATGTTTTGGAAACCACGGGGACCCGAATTTATTACCAAGGGCGCTGGGTGTTGGCTTGGTTCGCTCGGGACATCAGCGAGCGCAAGGCTCGTGAAGAGGAACTCCGCCGTCGCAACCGTGAGCTCACCGCGCTGAACGCCGTGGCCGCCGCGGTCAGCGAGCCGCTGCCCTCGGCCCGCCTTCTGGAGCGCATTCTGCAGCAGGTATTGAGCGCGCTGGAGCTCCGCATCGGCTGGATCTTCCTGTTAGACGAGTCCGGCCTACCTTACCTGGCCGCATATCACGGCCTTTCGTTAGGTGAGGGGGAAGGGGCAGAGAAGTGGTTTGCCTTCCCCAATTGCCGCTGCGGGCAGGTGTTGGTAGACGGACAGCCGGTCATTGTGGATGCCTCGGAATCTCGATGCGCTGTGCGGCGCATGCGCATGGCCCTCCAACATCCCCTAAGCTGCCACGTGGCGGTGCCGATCCCCATGCGGGGGCGCATCCGGGGTGTGCTGGCGGTGGCGGCGGAGGACCCACGGATCTTCGATCAGGCGGAAATGACGTTGCTGATGACCGTGGGCCAGCAGATTGGTGTGGCGTTGGAGAACGCCCGCCTATGGGAAGAGCTGCAACAGAAAGAGCGGATCCGCGGGGAACTCCTGGCCCGGTTGATGCGCGCCCAGGAGGAGGAGCGCCTCCGGATCGCGCGCGAGCTCCATGACGGGATCGGTCAATCCCTCAGCGCTTTGGTCTTCGGGTTGAACACCATTAGCGTGGCGCTCCACCAGGCTCCCGGGGAGGTCCCCCGCTTGCTGAATCGACTGAAGGTCTCGGTGAGCGATACCATCAAGGAGCTCCAGGATATGATCTATGACCTCCGCCCGACCCTGCTGGACGATTTGGGGTTGGTGCAGGCGTTGAGGTGGTATGCGCGAGAGCGGTTGGAATCACGGGGCATTCGGGTGATCTATGAGATCCCCGATTCCATCCCCCGCCTGCCGTCCGAGATCGAGACGGCCCTGTTCCGCATCGGGCAGGAGGCGATCACGAATATCTGCAAACACGCAGAGGCGACGGAGGTATGGATCCGGCTATGGGTGGAGAAGGGGTGGGCGGTGATGGAAATCACGGATAACGGGGTGGGCTTCTGCTGGTCCGAGCTTCGGGCTGGGGATGGGCCGCGTCGGGGATGGGGGCTATTAGGGATGCAGGAGCGCGCGATCCTGCTGGGCGGAGAGCTGCGCATCGACACCGCGCCCGGACAGGGGACCCGATTGTATGTCCGCTTGCCTTGGGAGGGGAAGGATGGGGATCCGTATCCTGATCGCGGATGATCACGCCATTGTGCGGGCGGGCATTCGGGCCCTGCTCCAGCTTCATCCGGATTTCGAGGTGGTCGGGGAAGCCGCGGATGGCCATGAGGCGATCCTGCAGGTCCGTCGTCTTCAGCCGGATGTGGTTTTGATGGATCTGGCGATGCCGGGCATGGACGGCCTCGCGGCCACCCATGAAATCCGCCGGATCGCCCCGCAGACACGGGTCCTGGTCCTGAGCCAACACGAAAACCGAGAGTATGTCCTTCCCGCGCTTCGAGCGGGAGCTGCCGGATATGTTCTGAAGCGAGCGCCGGACGATACGCTGATTTGGGCGATCCGCGCGGTTTATGCGGGGGAAACTTACATCGATCCACGGCTGGCGGATCTGTTGGTGGAGGAAGTGCGACGCTCCGGAGAAGGCCCTGCGGATCCGATGGATACCCTGACGGAACGGGAGCGGGAGATCCTGATCCTATTAGCTCAGGGGAAGAGCTATCAGGAGATCGCTCAGACCCTTTTCATTAGCGTGAAGACAGTTGATTTCCATCGGGCCAACCTGATGCGCAAGCTGGGCCTGAAGAACCGCGCCGAGCTCGTCCAGTTCGCCATCCGGCGGGGGCTAATTTATTAGAAGAGAAAGAGGGGATCGCCCTCGCCGGCCTTCTCATCTCCCATTTAGGATCCGGGCCGGGCGGCTTCAACGCCCGGCCCGGATCCCCTTCTCCCGACTCACTGACAGCGGCTGAAATTCCTCAGGTGCTCCTCCTGCGTGCGGGCGAACCAGTGGCTGCCGTCTTTTTTGATGCAATCGGCCATAAAGTAAAGATAATCGGTCTCCGCCGGGTTAAGCACGGCTTCAATGGAGGCCAAGCCGGGATTGGCGATGGGCCCCGGCGGCAGCCCCGGATAGCGATAGGTGTTATAGGGGGAATCCACCTGGAGATCGTCCAGGGTGAGCGGGCTCTTCCACCACGTCTTCTGCTCCGGATGGTAACCCAGCGCGTACTGAACTGTCGGGTCCGCATCCAGCTTCATTCCGATCGCCAGCCGGTTGAGGTAGACGCTGGCGATCAGCGGGCGCTCCTCGGGGCGCACGGCCTCCCGCTCCACGATGGAGGCGAGGGTGACGACCTGATGAAGGGAGAGCCCCCGGGCTCGAGCGCTGGCGATCTTCTCCGGCGTCACCTTGCGCCCGAAGTTCTCCAGCATACGTCGGATCATCTCCTCGGCCGTCGCATCCCGGGCCAGCCGATACGTATCGGGGAAGAGATAGCCCTCCAAGGACGCCCCGGGCGGGAGATCCGCCAGGAAGGGAAACGCTGACCGCCAGCGCGCGCCATCGCGGGCGGCCTCCAAGATCGCCTGGGCGGAAAGATGGGTCTGGACGGCGATCACCTCCGCTACCTCCTCGAGGCGCAACCCCTCACGGATGCGCACCGTCCATTCCGCCTTGCGGCCGGAGCGGAGGGCTTCGACGATCTGCGGAATGGTCATCGTTTTGTTCAGCGTGTATTCCCCCGCCTCGATCTCCCGATCCAGCCGGTGATAACGCACGTAGGCTCGGAACAGAAGGGCATCGCGAATCAAGCCTGCCTCTTGCAATGCCTCAGCGACCTCCATCACGGACTGGCCTGGGTGGATCACGAAGGCGACCGGCGTCGGGTCGCTGCCCGCGGGTCGCTCCAAATCGCCCCGGCGGAGGAAGAGATACAGCCCCAATCCCCAGTCGACTGGCGATCCGGAGAGCGTTGGGCCGGGGGAAGAGGTGGATCGATTCAGCCGTGGAAGAAGGGCAGCGCCAGTGGCGCCGCAGAAGAAGAGGACCGCTCCGACGGCGAGCAGCCAGCGCCAGGTTGACCGGCGAGCGCGTTTTCGAGCCATTGAGTTCACCTGACCGGAGTCGTGGAATTTAATCAGAGCGTATTTTATTATGCGCAATCCTTTAACCTTCTGGCTCCCTCTCTCCATTGCGCTTTCGCTCCTCCCCTTGCGGCCATCCAGACCGTGGGAAGGAGGACAATGAAAGCGTCGTCCCCCAATTTTTTTATAAAGAGTCGCTCCCACCGGGATCCCTAACCATCGGCTCCGGAACTGTCCGGTGCGCTTCCAGGTAATCCTGGAGGATCACCGCAGCGGCCTCCGCGTCGATGGGCTCCCGACGGCGCTGTCCCCGCATCGCCCGGTAAGCTTCCGCGGTGACGGTGGACAGGCGCTCGTCCCAGAGGACAACGGGAACCGGCAGGCGGCGCGCCAGGACTTCGGCTTCCCGGCGAACCCAGCAGGCCTGGGGTCCCTCCTCTCCGGAAAGGCTGCGCGGGAATCCCACCACCACCCGCTCCACCTCATACTCGGCGATCAGACGAAGGAGGGCCTCGATCACCGCCCGACGGGAGGCGCGGGGCAGGATCGTCAGGGGGCGGGCAATGGTCCGCGTCGGATCGCTGATCGCCACACCGATGCGTTTCTCTCCTAAATCCAGCGCCATCACCCGTCCCATCAGGCGGACTCCAGGGGCAGCGGAGGTTGGGTTGCCTCACCGGGGTAGGGGAGGCCTAAGTGCTCATACGCGCGGCGGGTGAGCACCCGGCCGCGCGGGGTGCGATCGAGGAAGCCCAGCTGCAGGAGATAAGGTTCCACGACGTCCATAATCGTATCCGGCTCCTCCGAGAGGGCCGCCGCCAGGGTCTCCAACCCCACCGGCCCACCCCCAAACTTCTCGGCGAGGGTGCGCATCAGCCGACGGTCCAGCTCGTCTAACCCCAGAGGATCCACATCCATCAGCTGGAGGGCTTCCGCGGCGACCGGCGCGGTGATGACCCCGTCGGCGCGGACCTGGGCGTAATCCCGCACCCGGCGCAGCAGG
>FPIC01038858.1_pt1 | contig 10658 bp, 17 predicted proteins | sample 1504481 | NCBI WGS metagenome assembly FPIC01 (sample SAMEA4475357, study PRJEB15587) | soil metagenome | biome: Soil; feature: Field | place: India | collected 2015-03-11 | depth 0 m
GGCTTCCTCCTCCTGCTTAGCCTTTTCAAGTATTTCAGTGAGGATGAGGCTCAGGCTCTTGGCTTCTTTGTGGGCTTTGGCTCTGAGCCATTCCATTATTTCCTTAGGGAGCATTATTTGAGTTTTCTCTGGAAGCGTGCGGGGGCTTAGTGCCTTAAAGCCTTTCCTTCCTCTTGCCATATCTATGAATATACATCATCAAGAGCTTAAAGTCAAGGTGGAAAATTCTTGATAAAAAATCCTTGACATTTTAAATGTGATGGATTATATTTATACCTATGAAAACCCTCAAAGGAGGTTTAGCCATGAAGGAACTACAGACCTTAGACAGGTGGATGGAAGAGCTTAGGCATGAGCTTAATGCCCTGCAGGAAAGGAAAAAGAGCCTTGCATATCTTATGAGCCTCAAGGGCTACAGCATTAAGGAAATCAATGGCAACAGATACCTGTATGTGTGGAAGTCCTTAGGCAATGGTAAAAAGGCGTGGAGGTCTTTAGGCAACATCAAAAATTTTGGTGGTGAGGCTGGGGCAAGAGCCATAAGAGATGAGAAGGTTAGGGTTTTGTTTGAGGAATACCAGAGGCTACAAGCAAAGGAAGACAGGATTAAGGAGCTTGTCAGGGCTGTTATTGGCTTGCTTGAGGACAGCCTTCCAAAGCTTGAGGAGGCGGTTGCATGAAAAGGCAAACAAGGGCAGGGCTTATGCCTGCCTTTTAAAAACCATGAAGGAGGTATTAAGATGAGGCTATATTTTGGTGGCTGTGAAATCTATAAGGACAGCAAACTGGTGAAGAAGTTTAAGGAAGGGTTTATGCCCTCAGTTTTTGAAGACGGGGCGGGCTTTTTCCATGCCTTTTTAAACAAGATAGGACACTATCTAAGGCAAAGGACGGGGCTTAGGTTTTTGGCTTTGTGTAATGATGAGTTTAGGCGGTGGCTTGTAGATGGTGGTTATTACTTCTGGCACTCTACCATCTACCTCACAGACAAGGAAGGGTATGAAAGATTTCACAGAGAAACGGACGGCGGGCTTTTGGCAAGCAGGAAGGATTATGAAAGATATGCAAAGGAAAGGTTTATAGTTAAGGCATGGGCTAAGGTAAGCATGCCTGAGCCTGTTTATGTGGATGAGCTTATTGAGGGCTTCATGAAGAAAGAAGACCTGAGCAGGTTTAAGGAGTTTCTTAAGTCTTTAGAAGGCAAAGGCTTTTCAGACCTCAGGCTTTTCCTGTTAGACGATAAGGCTCTGGCTGTTTTTGTGAAAAACGGGGCTGGCTATGTAAAGGTCTTAACCCCTGACCTGCAGACAGCTTATAAGAGCTTCTTTAATGTTGTTAGAGCCTTTGAGGGTAATGAAGCCCTTCCAGACAAGTGCTATTTACCTGAGGGTTTTATCTTCCATACAAAGCCCATCACATCAGATGACCTTATCCTTGAGGGTAGGTTTGAAGACCTGCAATTTTCTGCTTATGGCAATGCGGATTTAGTGGATAGGCTCATATACCATATGGCTCAAGCCTGCTGGGCTATCCTCAAAGAAAAACAAAACCTTACGGAGGGCGTGGCATGAAGGACTTAAAGCAAAAAACCAACGGATGGAAAGAAGCAGTTAGCATTTTGCATTTCAATGAACGGACTGAAACCTACAAGAAATTGACCGTGCAGGTCAATGAGGAAGACGGCGGGGTTATGTTGGTGCTGTCTGATGGCAAAAAAGGGGACAAAGAACAGAGCCAGAGGATAGCCTTTAGCCTATCAAGGCAAGAGCTTATTTATCTTGCCAAAGAGCTGGAATTTTTATTCCTTAAAGGCAAAGGGGGTAAGCCATGAATAAAAGAGATGTTTTTACCTTCCTTGTGAGCAGTAGAGATAAAAAGGAAACTGAGGGGTTAAGGATATACACCTATGAGGAGGACGGACAGGTAAGGTATCAGATACAGCACTGGACTTATAGCATAGCCACCTCAAAAGGGGTAAGCCAGTATATAGACATTCCAGAGGACTTTTTGCCTGCCCTTATGGCTTTGCTTACTGCCTGCCAGACGGATAACATACCCTTTGACAGGGTCGTGGATATGCTCAAAGGGCTAAGGCTAAGGAAAGAGAAAGATGGAGCTATGCAATAAAACCCTTGCCAAGCTCTTTAAGGGGCTTGGCTTTTTGTGTGGTTTTAACTCCACCTAAAGGCTTAGGGGTATGGGTGGAGTTAATGCCATATGGCAAGCCTATATAAGCCTAATTTCAGTATTTCAGTAATAACAGGAAACCCTTGAAAGACAAGGCTTTGGATTACTGAAATGGGGGTTTTCAGTAATTTTTCAGTAATCAGTAATCCTTCCTTCCAAAACCCATAACCTTTAATGAGCCAGTGAGCCAAAATTGTGAAGTTATTGAGTATCAAGCTTTTGAATTGGCTCATGGGGGTTTGAGCCAGTATGAGCCAGTGAGCCACCCAGTGAGCTAAACGGACAGCCTGCCAGCTCATTAGCTCAAACCAGCTCAAAAGGTAGTGAGCTAACTCAAAGCCTTGAAATACAAGCATTAGAAAAAACCAGCTCATTGGCTCATTCTGTAGTAGAGTAGGGTATGGGTTTAACTCCACATAAGGGCTTATGAGCAGGAAAGGAGTTAAAACCATGCTCCACCACCTACCCATTATTTTTGACTTAAGGGTTGTTTTATCAGTTTTAACCTCTAACACTTTCCTAACATTTAAGCTTTTAGGTTGATTGCACCATTGCACTATTTCCATAAAAGCCTTGTGTATCAAGGACTAAAATGGTGCAATGCCTTTTTTGCATGGGTTGCACCATTTGCACCTTAAATATGGGGTGGTAGTTTTCTCAATCTCTGTAGGCGGATTTTCTATGCCTCAAATAGAACCTCATACATTTAGCTCTTTCTTGACTTCCTCAAGGCTTATAAGGGCTTCCTCTTTCCTCTCTAAGACTTTCCTGAGGTCATGCAGGTCTTCCACTAATTGCCTGTATTCCTCTACGGACATTAAGGCATGCCTTACCCTTCCTTTGCTGTCCTTTATAAACCTGACCTTTTCCTTTTTTGCCTTTGCCATACAGAATAATATACAGCATGCTCCGGCAAAAAACAGGCTTGCACCATACTGGAAAGGGCAGTTATAAGCTCACATCTTCCAGCTGGAGCTTAAAACCCTCCTGAGACCTTCTCTTAAAGTCAAGTATTTCAACAGCCACTATATCATTGTTCTCGTCGTAATCCACTATTACATCGTTTTCAAAATGTTCGCTTTCCACAGGATGCCTGTCTTTTAACTTGATGAAAAGAATATCCGCTTCCGGGTCATAACTTATTTGCATAATCCTTTCCTCCTGAGGTTTCTATCAAAGAATAATGTAATCGCCAAAAGTCTATCAGGGTAGATCTCTACCACAACCTTAAGGCAGTAGCCGTTAATTTTCTTAATTCTCCATTCCCTTGAGGGGTGCCTGGGATCCTGCATAACAATATCAGGGTTCTCTATGGTTTCCAGAACTACTGAACGTGTAAGCTTAACAGGAGCTTTTTCTTTTCTCCATTCAAATCTATCCCAAAAATGCTTTGCAAATTCTATCCTCACCCTTGACCTCCAGGGTAATTTAAGTATAACCTTTGCTAATGGTAGGATTGTTAGGGGTAGGAATGCTATATTATTCTCTATGCTTGCAGAGTGTCTTAGAAACCACTAATTCCTCCTCCTGTGGTGGCTGGCTGGCTTGGTTTTTTGCTTGCTGGATTTCTTTTTTTGTCCTCCTTCTGGGCAGTCCTAACTCCTTCTTTTTTGCCTTTGACAGGAACGGATACTTTTCTATCATCTCATGGACAGCCTTTTCCACCGCCTCCTCCGGAGCCATGCCTGAGTTTATATATTCCTGTTTGAGGTTGTTATATTCCTGCTGGAGGTTGTTTCTTATGAGATTGCTTCCAAAGGTAGAAGCACATGACTGTGAGCAAAAGACATTCCTCATTTTCTGAGTGCTAAACTCCTTACCACAATACGGGCATTTTCTGATGTATAAGGGCTTAGACTTCTCTGAGTAGGCTCTTTTTCCTTTGAGCATTATCACCTCATAAAGCAAATTCATCCTTATGTTTGGTCTGAGGTCTTCAGTAGTTAGCCCTTCAGAAATAAGCTCTTTTTTAATGCTTTCAATCTGGTCATGGGGGCAAAACTGATAAAGCCAGTCTCTTATGACTTCTTTGGCTTCCTCTTCAGAAACCTGTATAAGACGGAGGATTACCTTGCTATCCTCATAGTAGGTCTGAGGGGCTAACAGGTTTAGCTCACCCTTTCCTACTTTCATGGTGAAGACTAAGGAAGCCAGAGAATAGAGAACATCCCATAAGGCTTTAGGAATTAGGGTATGCTCTACACTCACATTTAGCAGTGGGTCAATGCTGTCCAGCAGTGTTATATACATTTCTCTAAGGTCATAGTAGCTAAAGCCCGTAGGTGGTGGCTGGTTAGGGTCTATCACATTAGCCATAAACTTGTTAGTAGGATATTCAAACTCCAGCACCAAGCCGTTGCCTTCTATGGTAAGCCTGCACTTTTCCAGAAAGTCAGGACACATGGCTATGGTGAGCCAGAAGGATTTAGCATAACGGTCATACTTCTTCTGTTTGAGGGCTTTAATTAACAAGTCCATAACTTCCTCTTTGGTTAGCTCCACTGCTTCCATCACTATTAAGTATAGCCCAGAAACTACATAATGGTGTGGAAAACAAACCTATCTTGACAAATTAGTCATTAGGCATATAATATGGTGTAATAACGTTGCAGGAGGTGAAAGGCTATGAAAGAGCTGTATTTTACAGTCAAAGAAGTCGCAACCCTTTTAAAAAGGTCAGAGCGTGCTGTTAGACACCTTATTTATCGTGGTTATTTGCCCGCATATCGTATTGGGCGAGTCATTTATGTAAAAGCCTCAGATCTTGAACAGGCTTTCAAGCCTGTAAAAAAAGAGGGCGAAAACTAAGAAGGAGGTATAGAGATGGAAAGCAACGCCGTAGTAAAATCTAATCCAGCCCAGTCAGAAAGTCAAGCTCTTTTTTCTTCCAGCCAGAGGCTACTTCAAAGAATGGTAAGAGCCATAAGGTGGTATGAATGGTTTGAAAGCCCTCCACATAAAAGCATTAGACTTATAGTGGAGGACCTCAAAAAGTCAGGCATCAGTGCGGAGACAGCTCAAAAGGCGGGGCTTATACCTCTCACATACTTTTTGATGCAGTTAGAAGAACCAAAAGCGAGGGCTTTTATCAAAGAGCTTCTAAACCTTCCTTCCTCCGTAATAGGCGGGCAAGACCTACTTAAAAGCGTGGTTTTACTTGGTTTTCCTTACTTTGATGGGAGTAATAACCTGCTCTTTCTAAGGGTCAGGAGCTCCCCACCTTTAAGGCTTAAAGACGATGATGGCAGAGAAAGAGAGGCGAAGTATTTGCAACCCACAAAGACCCCCGCACTTCCATATATACCGCAGGAGGTGTGGGCTTTAGCAAGCAAGCCTAATAAACCCTTATGGATTACAGAGGGAGAAAAGAAGGCTCTTAAGCTCTTACAACATGGCAGGCACTCAATAGCCTTATCGGGAGTATGGAACTTCAGGGCAGGCGAGGAAACAGCAAGAGGAAAAGCTGATCTTTACCTGTGGCAGGAGCTTCAGGAGTTTGTATGGACGGGTAGAACTGTGTTTTTGGGGTTTGACATGGACATGTGGTCTAACCCTCAAGTCAGGATGGCATTGTTTGAGCTGGCTCTTAAGCTTTATGCCAAAGGTGCGGTCGTTAAAATTCCTCAATGGAAAGGAGCAAAAGGGATAGACGATTATTTAGCCCTCCAACCCGATGTTGAAAAAGCTCTTGAGGAGCTTGAAGAGAAAGCCACAAACTGGTATGAACTTGCAAGGGTAGAGGACACGGATGCAATTGTTAGGGCTTTATCCTTAACGGAGCTGGACAGCATAAGGCATGAGCAGATGTATAGAACGCTTGCCAAAAAACTCCAGATAAAACCTGAAACACTTCAAAAAGCTGTCTGGAAAAGGTTAGAAGAGAGCCAGAAGGGTGGTGCAGAATTTACAGAAGAGGAGTTAAACACTGCAAAGGAAATACTGAAAGGGAACATTTTAGACAGGTTGCTTGCAGACATCAAAAAGCTATATGCTGGAAGAGAAAAAGAAAAGCTTCTTTTGTATCTTGTGGTTCAGAGCAGAAAAGTCTTAAATCTTCCTCTTAATCTTATGGTAATCCTAAGGGGCGATAGCTCTGAAGGAAAGAGTAGCCTCGTGAGAAGCATTTTGAGCCTTATCCACGAGGACGATTTTCTTGAAATTTCATACCAATCACGCACATACCTTTACTATGGGGTCAAAGACCTAAGCCATAAAGTCCTCTTCCTCACAGAACTTGACGGCTCTACAAAGGGGCTTTATGCGGTCAAGCTCGCTTTAACGGAAGGTGAATTACTCATAAGAAGCGTAGAAGCTACAAAAAACGGCTTAAAACCTATAAACAGAAGAATACCAGCTTACTCAATGCCAGTAATCACAACAGGGGTCAATCCAATCATAGACGAGGAGATGGCTACACGTAGCATAGTGCTTAGCCTTAGCTCTGATGATGACCTGAGGTATGAGGCTCTAAAGGTTAAGACCCTAATTCCACCAGAGGAAAAGGCGAGGATTAAACGGCTCTGGCGGGCTGTGGATGGCATTTTAGAAAAAGCAGAAGTGGTTATTCCATACATAGACAAAATCGTGGAATGTATGCGGGGGCGGTTGGTAGCGGGTAGGTATCTAAGAGACTTTGACAAGTTCATAGGTCTTCTCATGGCTTCTGCTCTTATACATCAGCATCAAAGAGAAAGAGATGAGAAGGGTCGTATCATAGCCAGTAAAGAGGACTATGAAGTGGCTTATAGCCTGCAGGAGCTGTTCACAGAGACATTTGGAGGCTTGCCTCAGAACATAGACTTAGTTATGAAGACACTCTTGGAGCTAAAACAGGAAAAGGAAGAAAGCGGAGACCAAGAAAAAGAAGTCTATATGCATGAACTCATGGCACGGCTCATGGAAAAGACGGGCAAAAAAGATAGAACTGTGAGGAGCTGGATTGCACGGGCAAAACAGTTAAAGCTGTTGGGGCAGGTGAATAGAGGAAGACAGGGGCATGTGGTTTATCCGTTAACAGATGAACTACCAGAACCAGAATTGCCATTCCCATCACCAGAAGAGGTATTTATGCGTGAATTGCCAGATTGCCACAAAACAGGCAAAGCCTTGCAGGACAATAATTTAAATGTGGCAACCTGTAATTTTCCACAATTGCCACATTTGCCAGAAAAAGAAAAACGGCAGGATAAAAATATGGAAATCTGGCAAACCTTGCAAAATGGTGGTTGCCACATTTCAAGCGTTGAAAATCAAGGCTCCGATGGAAATGTGGCAAAGTGGCAATCACCTACTATAAATGATAACGGACAGGATACCCCATCAACCCATGAGGAAAACGGACAGCCCAGCCCTAATGATTTCTTCATAGCCCTTGAGGCAGAGCTAAAGCGGTTGAAAAAGCAGGCGGGGCATAGGGGCATATACTTCACTTCTTACCCTAATTATCTACAAAGGACATGGGAATTGATAAATGGCGTTCAGACCATCCTCAAAATTCATATTGCCAATGGCTTGACAATAGAAGAAGCAGTGAATATGTTGAGGCAAGCTTTTGAGCAAACTCTAAAGCCAAGCCCATTGAATGACCTTGATGACCTTCCATTTTAAGGAGGCAGGCATGGGCGTTATCACACAGCTAAAAGCGGACTGCATTGAGGTATGCAAGGAACTGCACCCTGCCAGCATAGGCATAAACATACAAATATGGCGGGGCTGTGTGGTGGTCTTCTACTACCATGAACTTGTTAGCCTCCTGCCCGTAAGGACTGAAAAAGAACTTAACAGCTTCAAAACAAGGCTCAGGTGTGTAATCAGTGAATTCCTCAAAGAGCAGGGCATAAGGGAAAGGCAAAAACAGACGGCGGAGCTTTTAGTGTTTGCTCAGGAAGGGCAGGGTGATGGTGTGGGCAAATACCTGCACATAGTGGCATACCTGCCTAAGGAGGACGAGTATGCTCAGGACGGAGTATTTTGACAGCTTTGGAGCCAGACTACCTACTGGTGATGAGATAAACAAGCTGGTGGGTGTGGTTAAAAGGCTGGCTTTAGGCTGGCATGTAGAGCATGAGCGGGCGGTTGGTGGTGCGGTGCTAAGGCTGTATTTAATAAAGGGCAAGAGGGTAAAGCACAGGCTGGATTTTGACCTTAAAGATGGCATAAACTACGGGCTTGTGGTCTGGGCTGTCCGTAAAGCAATGGAAGAGGAAAATCCTACACCCACAGAGGGCTACCCTTATAAGGTTTCTAAGTTTTCCAGCCAAAAGGGACATGCCAGTAGTAGAGCTTAACCTTTCCTTTCTTCCAAAGCCTAAAGCCAACAGGTATATGAGAGCCAAAGGAAAGGTCTTCCTGCCTTACAGGGTTAGCAAAAGCATAGACAAGGCGGTCAGTGAAGTTAAAAGCCAGTATAAGGGTGAGCCATTGAGGGGTATGTTAGCCGTTGAGGTTGAGTTTATACTGCCTGACCACAGGAAAAGGGACATGGACAACCTGCTTAAAAGCCTGTGGGATATACTGCAAAGGGCTAAGGTGATAGAAGATGACGGGCATATCTACGAGCTACAGGCAAAAAAGAGAGTAATCAAGGGTATGGGCGGGGTCAGGGTAGTGATTAGCTCACTGGCTCAGAGGTAGCTCAAAGGCATATGAGCCAGCTCAAAGGCTTGTCATTCAAGCATTAGAAAATCTTAGCTCATTGGCTCATTCAGGTTTGTATGTGTGTTAATTGTGTTATATTGTTTCAATATATGCCCAGCCCATGCCTGTCATAAAGAGAAAGTATGAGGAAGAATGAAGCCCATTAGGTTCTCAACACACGCTAAAGGCAGGCTTACCATAAGAGGAGTGAGTGAGGAGGAAGTCATTCAAGCCATATTGACCTCTGATTGGCATCCTGCGGAGCTTGGCAAACTTGAATGCAGGAAGACCTACATATATTCCAATTTCTGGCATGGTAAATTTTACAAATACAAGCAGGTAAGACCTATATTTATAGAGGAAGAGGAGGAAATAGTGGTTATAACGGTTTATTCTTACTTTTTTAATGAGGTGAAGCCATGAAGATAACTTATGACCCTGAGGTGGATGCCCTATATATACAGTTTATGCAGGCTCAAGCCATCACTGAGCATATAAGTGAAGGCATAGCTATAGACTATGATGATAAGGGCAGGGTTGTAGGTATTGAGATATTAGATTTTGTTAAAAGGTTTGGCTCAGATGAACCACTTAGGAATTTGACTTTTGAAACTCTGACAAAGCCAAAGACCTAAGAGGAGGTGAAGAAAGAGCTAAATGTGTGTATGGCATTAACTCCTCAAGGCATGAAACCCTAACAAAGGAGTTAAAACCCATACCCTTAAGCCTAATGTTGCAATATTCCACTAAAAGCTAAAACATTTCAGGGCTTTTCACTTCTACATTTCAAGGCATGGAGTTTTTTGAATTTGAGCCTGAGCATGAGGGCGTTCAGAGAAGGAAGAGAAGGAAAAGGCATATTGAGCCACTTCCACCCGTAGAGCTAAGCAAGGCATTAGAGCATAGTCTTAAAGACACCCAGACTTTAGAGAAGTTTAAAGAGCTTGGCAGTAAATTCTGGGAGTATGAGGACTTTGTCAGTGTATTAATGGGGGCTTGTCTGTGGGCGGTGAGCCAGTCCATTGAGAACCTTCAGAAGCTACTGAGCTATGAGCCAAAGACGGCTGAGCTAACCCTTGAGATTGTGAGCCTCTTAAATCAAACCATTTCACAATTAAACAGCCTGATAAGGTCTTTGTCCATAGCTCATAAGTTAGAGCTTCACATGGCTGTTTTTGTAAATAACCTATTTACAAACCAAACACAGAAGATAATGGAAAGCAGTTTGCCTGAAGATGTTAAAAGGCAAACCCTCCAGCTACTTCACAAGAGCCTCAAAGAATACCAGACCATGACAAAGGAAGAAAGAAAGGAACGGCTCAAGATAGCCATAAGCCATGTGTTTGATGAGCTAATGGGTAAGTGGTAGGGCATTAACTCCATTCCACAGGTTAAAGCATTAAGGGAGTTAAAACCAGTCAAAGCATTGGAAGACAAGGCTTTTATGCCTTTTAACATGTTAAAACCCTTCCAAGCCTTTACTGGCAAGGCTTTAAAGCATATTCTTTTAACACCTGCGGGCGGGTCATAGGCTTTTAACACCTGAAAGACCGCCTGAGCCTTTACTGACAGGGCTTTCCTGCCATTTCCTTTAACATGTTAAATTAAACCCTCTTCAAGTGCTTGATAGACAAGGCTCAGAAGTGTTAAAAAAAGGTTAAAGATTGGATGTAATTTAGTGGGTCATAATGGGTCATAGTGGGCTATTCAAGTTATTGACTGACAAGGCTTTGGAAATTTTCCATTGAAAGACAAGGTTTTTAAAAGGGGCTATTTTCAAGGCTTTGAGAGGCAAGGGTTTGGAATGGGCGATGGAGGACTCGAACCTCCGACCT
>FPIC01007725.1_pt1 | contig 10648 bp, 11 predicted proteins | sample 1504481 | NCBI WGS metagenome assembly FPIC01 (sample SAMEA4475357, study PRJEB15587) | soil metagenome | biome: Soil; feature: Field | place: India | collected 2015-03-11 | depth 0 m
CAGAATTGTCATAATGCAGAGGCTGGCAAGGGGCTCGGCCACAGTAGAAGAGCTAGATAAGCTGGCGAGGGAGGCTGTGGAGAAGGTAGGGATTAAGTACGACTGGCGAGTCTGGCCTGAACTACTCAAAAGAGAAGTGGTAATAAAGAACGGCGTGGCGGAGTTGACTAGAGAAGGTAGGTGGATCTACGAACAGACAAGAGAGGAGGTGGCGGAGTATTTGAAAAAGACTCTCCGGCTAGAGCTACGCTCCTAGCCTACGCACGGCGAGCTCCATCAGGGGCTCCAATACCGTCAGGATCTTCTGCAAGACATCACCCCCGCATTTTTCGATAACATCCCTCTTTACATAGAGAAATACGTGTGGAGCCCTTTTCCACGCCTCGTTCACCGCCTCCACCAGCGGCGATATTTTCGATATAGGGATGGGGCCCATGGCCGTGGTGATGTATATATCCTCCGCGTACGGGTCAAAGCTCACATACGACAGAATCACGTCGTTAGGAGCTAGGCGGCAGCCGCCTACCTCTCCTACCTCGATGTTCAGCCGCTCGACGAACTTCCTCTTGAGCCTATTTATCAAAGCCCAGTGCAGAGGGCCTATCCTATCCACAGACTCGTTTACCCTCACCGGGTTTTGGAAAATTTCCATAAAGTCCTTTTCCCTCTTCCACAGCGGTATGTAGCCAGGCGGCTTCCTCGAAAGAAGATCCCTAAAACGAGGGTCACGCATGAAGACTGAGACAAAGTAGTCATCAGTGGCCTTCCAGATACTCACCTCGTCTGCACTTCCAGTCACGAACTGGGCCAGCTCGCAGAGGTAGCGGCAAATTTCGGGATCCCCCGCACCCTCGGAACACTTCTCTATATTGTCGGCTAAGATGTCGCGGGCCAGCTCTGTGAAAAGCGCAGTTTTGTGGTGCAGGTAAACGTGGCGGTAGAGGTTGTACCGCGTAATTATATAGCCCTCCAAATTTACCCTCGCCTTTTCGTTAAACTGGAAGCTATCGCCCACCACTTCGAGATTTTCCACTATCCGCTCAAGATCTATGTGGGTAAAGCTGGTCCCCACCGCCGCGCCTGTAAAGTACATGTCGCGCATAATATAGTCAAGCCTATCTGCGTCGAATACGCCAGATAGAATACTACTGTAGAGACGATACTTACTCGGCGGCTCAAACAAGAGCCCTAAGACAAGAGAGGGATTGTACCCAAGGGCCGAGAGCCTATCGCTCAGTTTCTCTACAAGCAACTTTGTGGTTACTTCGTGCGGTTTCTGAGACCTGTCAAACAAGGCCAGATCCACCTCCAAACAGCCCCTCACAGTTGCCATGTGGAGGAGCTCTCTAGTGAGGATCTCAAAAGAGTGGGAAAAAGGCAGGTGGCCCACGTCGTGTAACAGAGCTGCCATGCGGAGATGCTTCAACAAAACCTCGTCGAACTCCCCCCTCTGCTCCATTATCCGGTGCCCGAGCTGAGTGGCTATGTGCATGACGCCCAGGGAGTGGTCAAACCTGGTGTGTGTGGCGGTTGGGTATACGAGGTAGACAAAGCCAAGTTGCTTAACGTACCTAAGCCTCTGGATGATGGGCTCGCCGTCAATAAACCTCACCTCCTCCTCCGTGAGCTTTATGAACCCATGCACCGGATCTCTAATCGCTTTCCTAAACTGCACGCGGTGGACAATATACCAATTTATAAACAGCATAGAAGAAATATATGCGCGTCGCCGTAGTAGGCGCTGGCCCGGCGGGGCTGGCCTTTGCTTCAGAGTTCGGGGACGCAGACGTATTCGAAGAGCACCTCGAGGTGGGATTGCCTAGACACTGCACCAGTTTAGTGAGCGCCTCTTCCGCCAAGGCGGTGGGAATCCCCCAGTCGCTTGTATTGGCAAAATACAGCGACTTAACAGTGGCGGATCTGGAGGGAAGGAGTATATACTTCCGGATAAGGCACGGCATCTACCTAATCGACCGCCCAGGCCTCGAGCAGTGGCTCGCCGGCGGCGTGGGGAGGATTTTCACTAGGCGGAAGGTGGTGGCGACGCGGGGCGGCTACGTCTATACCGCAGATGGTAGCAGCCACGGCCCGTACGACTACGTTGTGCTCGCCGAGGGGGCCGCGAGGAGGCTCTCCGGCAGATACGGCCACGTGGTGAGGCTCCCGGGGCTCCAGGTAGATGTGAAAAGCGGCATAGGCCTCCCGGGCATCACCGTGGTCTACAACCAGAAGCTGTCTAAGTCCTACTTCGCTTGGATAGTAGAAGTGGACAAGGGGCTCTACCGGGTCGGCTTGGCGGATCACTGCTGTACCGTTCAGAAGCTCTTTAAGCTGGTAAAGCTCGTGCGCGGCGAGCCCGTCGGCAAGCCCTTCGGCGGAGGCGTGCTGGCGGGTCCCCCGCTGAGACGGCTGGTCTGGGGGCGGGAGATACTGGTAGGCGACGCGGGTGGCCTCGTTAAGCCGCTCAGCGGCGGGGGGATAATACTGGCGGTGAGGAGCGGACGCCTCGCCGCCGAGGCCTTAGCTCGAGAGGAGATAGCCCAGTACGAGGAGGCGACGAGGTGGGTTAGGCTTAGGCTGAGGCTTGCCTTCACAGCCTTTAGGCTACTCTACGGCATGAGGCTCGTGGATAAGGCGCTTCAACTCCTCAATGGCGGCGAGTACGTCGCCGTGGACTACGACGACCATGTAAAAACCCTCGCGTTCGCCGCGTTGACAGATTTAAGATCCCTTGCCGTTTTGAAAGAGGCAACGCGGTATTTAGCGAGTAATCGTAATGTTCTTCATTTCCTCTAGGAGCTTGGCGCCGGGGCCCTGGAAGAACTTATAGACCGGCTCCAGCAGTCCAGCCAAGGCCTCAGCCGCGGCGTTTTTGAGGTCGGCCGGGTGAATCTTCCCCTCCCTGTAGAGCCCCTCCAGCTCTTGGTAGCTCCACACCTCGACGTCGCCGCCGTATTGGGCAGGCCGCCTAATCACGAAGGGAGTCTTCCTCTCCTCCCTAAACGCAGAAACGCGGAGAAGCTCCAAGACGGGGTTGTACTCAACCTCCCTAGGCGGGCAGTACGCCTTCGCGATCTTTTGCTTAATCTCTTCGGGGCTATCGTGGACGAAGATGGCGCTCTGGGGGATGCTCTTAGACATCTTGAGCTCGCTTAGCTCCTCCTTGCTGGCGGGCTTCGCCGAAATGTTCAGCGCCGGGAGGAGGCGGTGGTGCAAGGCCACTGGCTTCACCCGCTTCCCGTCCACCTCCAGGGGGTAGAACCTAATCTTGTGCGCCACTTCTCTCGCCAGTATATGGGCGCGCCGCTGGTCGATCCCCCCGTGAGGTATGTGGGCCCCGAGTGCGAAGACGTCCGCTACTTGGAGAGGCGGGTAGACGAGATACGCCAGGGGGATGGACTCACCCATCTTTCTCCCCAAGATGGTGAGGCTGTGCCTAACCTGTGATAAGGTGAGATGCCGGGTTATGTCCATGAGGAGGAGCCAATACTCGTCGTTGTGGTGGTAGAGGTCGGAGCCTAGGACAAACCTCGTCCCGTCGGGGTCGCCTCCCAGCACCTCTATAATCTTCTTAAATGTCTCCACGTAGTACGTCACCGCCACCCTCCTAATTGTCTCGAGGTCGCCTCCAAGCTTGTTGTTAAGCCAGCTGTGGATGTCAGCAAGGAGAATCTGCGTCCTCACCCCCGCTTTCTGCAAGTCGACAACCTTAGACATGCTCACCACGCCAGTGCCGATGTGGATAAACCCGCTTATTTCAAAGCCGATGTAGTGATTTAACTTATACCCGGCCTGGAGAATTTCTTTTAGCTCCTCCACTGTAATGACCTCCTCGGCAGGATACCTCAATATCAGGGATAGCCTGCTCTCCACATCCATGGCGAAAGTTACATAGGTGTTTTAAAAACAAGCCCCCGCAATAAAGTGCCCACCGAGGCCGAGGAATGCCTGGAGAACGTTCTAAGAGGCGTGTCTCCCGCCGACGTATTTACGGCGAGAGGCCACCCCAACATAACAGCTACGAACAGAAAGACGCTAGAAATCACCAAAGACCCCTACGTCACTAGGCGAGGGGACTGCATAGTGGCGTGTTGCGCCGAAAAGGCGGCAGGAGAGTTGAGGCGAGACGTGCTACAGGCACTAACCGCCCCGGGGGTCGTAGTCGTAATCCTCAGCACAGGGTCCGCCTGGGACTACGCCGCCGGAGAGACCCCCCGCGTGGCACCAACTTCGACCTGGCGCATCGTTGTTCGTACGAGCACTTACGTGGACGAATCCACCGTTGCCATAAGAGCCGGCAAAAGCGCCGCTGACCTGGATAGGAGATTAATCCAGGAGCTGAGACGAGGCGTACACCTTAGGGTGGTCATAGGAGTCTGCCCACTTAGTGTATAAAAGCTGGCTTTTACACCCAGCCGTGTCACAAATAGAAGAGCTGAGGAGGCTGGCCGCCAGGAAGATGTTCCACGTAGCCTTCGTCGCGCTACTGGCATTACCCTTCGTGGTGGGCATTCCGCTAGAGACGTATACGGCCATCCTCGCGTTCATCGGCGGCGTAGTCTACTCTATACAAGTAAGACAGCCTGCGGTGTGGGAGCAGTTAAGGGAAGACTTTTTCAAGACGCTAGAAGACGTCTTCACGCGGCTAGAGCAACTACTTCCCCTAGACAAACCCGGCGTCCGCGAGCAGTACGCCAAGGCCGTCCGCCAGTTTGAAGAACTGGTGCTCATGGCCGAACGGGACTACGAAAAGAGGCACGGCTACCTCGGCATACTGATGGGTGCCGTGGGGTTCCTTATTGCTGAATCCATCTTTGGAAGAGGGCACCTTCTGCCCGCGCTGATAAGTCTCGGAGTCTACGACGCCGTCAGCGCCGTCGCCGGGACGGCGATGGGGGGCAGAAGAATAGGCAAAGTATCGCTTTGGGGCACTACGGCGGGGGCGCTGGCAAATATCCTCGCCTTAGTTGCGGCGGGGGCGCCCGTGGGAGCCGCGTTGCTCATAACAGCGATGGTTGTGTTAGCCGACGTGGTCAGCCCCGAGGACAACTTGACAATCCCCGTCGCCGCCGCCGCAGGGTCGTATCTATATCACCTCCTGTAGAAAACACCCTCTACGCGGATCCCCAGCCTTCTCGCCGCCGCCGCCAGCCTCCCGTCGTCTGTTATCAACGTGCATCGTCTCTCAAGCGCCAGTAGAAGAACAGAGACGTCCGCGCGCGACAGCTCCTTAAATCTTCTTGCCATCTCATCCACCTTCTTGCCGTCCACCTCCACCACCTCTACACCTAGGATCTCCAAGGCGGCCTGCGCCCGGGGATCTTTTAGCTCCTCAGCCACCTCCCTAGTGGTGAGCAACCTACCAGAAAAAATTCTTGCGTCCCTTCCGTGGAGTATGGCGGAGGCGTCTAGGACCAAACACGGCGCGCTCATAGGCTCCTCAGCCGCTCCGCCACTCTGTCCAGGAACTGGAATTCGCCGAACACCGCCAGTCTCAGCCTTCTTTGCCCCTTGGAAATTTTAAAATAACGCCCAGTAGAGGCGGCCCTTCCGTCGCATACCAGCACGGTCTCCTCATTTATCTCAATCTCGACACTTTTGGAGGCCAGCACCAGGGGGCGGAGGTAGAGGGTGTACGGCGCTACGAAAGACACCACGATCACATCGGCGCGGTAGTCCACCACCGGTCCAAATGTGGAAACCACATAGCCTGAAGTCCCGTGAGGCGTCGACACAATGATCCCGTCTGCTCGGCCCACTACCTCGCCCTCGTCTGTGCGGATAGCGAAGTTGAGCATCTTACCTGGCTCCCTTCTGTATACAGAAACTTCGTTCAGGGCGATACAGCCCCCCGCGTCAAGAGTAGACAGCTCCAACACGTCGTAGTTGTTTTCCAAAACTCGCCTCACAGCGTCATCAACGGGAATGGTAAGCTGGGCACTTCTATAGAAATTAACCCTGCCAAGCCCCAAGTGCACAACTACCGAGTCAAGAACACAAGGATACCGCCTGATAGCCTCTAGAAGCGTGCCATCGCCGCCGAAAATAAACACGTGAGTAAACTTGTCATTGCAACTGAGATCCACGGCGCCGTACCTCCTCTTAAAATCCCAAGCGGCCTCCCTGAGGTCAGGCCTGTAGTAAACTGCGAACACCATGTCTTTGTAGAATTTTATAATAAAAAAACGGGGGGTTACTGGAGGTACTGGAATTCCTCCAGCCCAAGTCTCTTCAACGTCTCATAGGTAGGCTTGCCATCAACCCAGCCCCTCAGCTTGTAGAACTCCTTTATGCCCTCGTCAAACATCTTAGACGCAGTATGGCCCTTCGCAGGGCCGGTCTTAATCGGCTCTCTCATCTTTGGCGGAAGCTCGTCCTTAACCCACTTCCCCTCCTTCACGTGGAACAGCCTCTCCACGTTGAAGATGCGCTCTCCAATCGTCAACATCTCCTGAGGCGTGGTATCCCAACCAAACGCCGCGTTGAACAACTCGGCGAGGTGTTGTTCAAAGATTCCATCCTTATCCAATGTGTCGAATTTACAGAAAGTAACAGAATCTGCCAACGCCATGAGGTGCTGGGCGTATATAACCAGCCTCACCTGTTTCGAGATGCACTCGGAAGTCTCGCATAGCGGATCGACCTTCTCCGGCACCCCCAGCACCTCCCAAGTCGGCGAGTACGCCTCTAGGTGGTCCCCCCCACGGTTAGCCGTGACGTAAGAAATGGCGAAGCCTTTAAGCGCCCTCGGGTCGTATGCCGGGAAGCCCTGCCCTCTCGACCCCACAAAGGCGTCTGGGGCTCCGTACTTGTTGGCCAGCCTCCAGTCGCCTTCTGCAAGGTCGTCTCCTATGCCGTCTCTGTAAGCCGTCTTGTATACCAAGTCGATCAACGCCCCGGCATCGCCCCAGTCAATGTCATACTTAATCTTACCCCTCTTTACTAGTTCTAAGAATGTGCCCAGGGTATTGCCAAGCGAAATAGTGTCCATGCCTAGCTCGTTAGCCAACTTCTCCATTTTCAGCACAGCCTCAGTATTCGACAAGCCCAAATTACCGCCCAGAGCCCACGTCGACTCGTACTCGTACTTAATCCTCTCGCCCGCCACTTTGTATGGGCCGGTTGTGACGACTGTCATCTGCGTACACTGTATGGGACATAACATACATCCATGAGTTTCTTTTACATAGTTCTGCTTTATGTACTCACCGCTTATCTTTTCGGCCTCCTCGAAATAGCCTGTGTCAAAGTTCCTTGTAGGGTAGCCGCCGATTGAGTTTATTATGTTTGTCAACAGATTTGTGCCGTACTGGTGGAGCGATTTTGGAGTCGCGGCGTTCATCATCTTAACCGAGTATTCCGTCGCTAGTTTGAGGAACCTCTGTCTGTCCACGAACTCCCTCAGTGGGTCGTGAGTGCCCCAAACCACTATGCCTTTCAGTTTCTTGGAGCCCGCCACAGCGCCGAGGCCTCCGCGGCCTGCGAAACGCTCGTAGTCGCTGAACCTAAGCCCCGCAATTCTCACGAGGTTCTCGCCGGCGGGGCCTATGGTCATTACCCCTGCCTTCTTCTCATCGGGTTCAAACCCGGCGTCTTGGAGCAATGCCCTCGTGGCGGCACCGGTCCACTTCCCCCAAATGTGTTTGGCGGGGCGTATCGACACCTCGCCGTCCTTGACGAGTATGTAGACAGGCTCCTCGGCTTTGCCCTCCACGACTATGCCGTGGTACCCCGTCCTCATTAGCCAGTATGCGAAGTTGCCCCCAGCGTTGGAGTGGGTGTAGGAACCGGTGAGCGGGCTCTTGCCCACGACGTTTATTCTGCTTGTGGCTAAGTTGGCGGTGCCGGAGAGGGGCCCCGCGAAGATGTACAGCTTGTTTGAGGGTGATAATGGGTCTATGCCGCGGGGGAGCTCCTTGAGCATTAGGTAGGCCCCCAGCCCCCGGCCGCCGAGGAACTTGCGGACTATATCATCTTTATAAACCTCTTCACTAATTTTTTCAGTTGATAGATCTACGCGTAGTATTTTAAACACTACCATGAATTTATGGATTTATTCTCTTTTTAACTATTCTGTTCACAGACAAATTATGCGAGTGTTGCCTAAGCATCGCAAATAGTTAGGTTTCTTAATTATACTTAATTTGCGACTTCTTCAAATATCCTAAAATCTTTATACATGGTAATATAGTCAATATTAAAAGAGCCCTCCTCATTGGCCACATGGAATATCTTGTTTTAATGGGGGTGGTTGGTTTGGCGTGGCTAATCCTCGCAACTAGGGATAATATCTACGCATCTCTGTTGCTAGCGGGGTTAGGCCTAACGGCCGCTTTCGGCGTCTTTCTACACTTGGGAGAGCTTGGGTTTATACTCACGGCGCTTGTCTACATAGTCGCCTCGCTTACCCTGGTCATTGTGGCCGCCTCGACGCTTGGCGACGTACAGAAGACCGTAGAGATGAGGGGCGTAGCCCTGGCGGCACTGGCGTCCTTCGCCTTATTGCTCGCATTCCCGTCCGCCACTACCCAGAAGGTGGCGCAAGGCTTCGACCTTACCATACTGCCCCTCGCCGCGGTGCTCGCAGCTTATGTGTTGAAAATAGCCTTTGAGATAACCACATGATCTCTCTCATCGTCTTCCTGGCCCTCATGGCCGGTGGCCTCGCAATCATAGCCACCGCCAGGTCTCTAGTCAGGGTGATAATAGGCGCGGAGGCGCTTACCCTAGCGGCGATATACGCCGGGACCATAGCCGGTAGCCTAAGCATGGTCGCCGTCGCGGCGGCGGCAGGGGTCATCGAGACCGTCATGCTAGTCGCCACACTGTTCAAGCTGGCCAAGGGAGGCCATGTCTGAGCCCTTCTACCTCCCCACCGTCTTGGCCACCCTACTTTCGCTGGTAGCTGTGAAGGCGGGGAGGTGGGCCGCTGTTGCTGCTGTACTCTCCATGTTCCTCTTCGTGGCGCAGGCCAACTACTCCGCCACGCTGGCGTCCCTCCCCTACCTTGGCGAGGTACGTGTCTCCGTAACGCCGGACAAGCTGCCGTTTGTCCTCACGTCGGTTGTCCTAGGGCTAATCGTCACGGTGTACGCTGAGAGGTATTTACAACATCTCAAGGCCGAGAGGTGGTACTACGCCGTCCAGTCGCTCTACGTCCTCTCGTTCGTCTACATAATCATATTTGAAAACCTCATATTCGTCTTCCTGGCACTGGAGCTGTCTATCATCACAAGCTTCCTCCTCATCTGGTATTTTGGATACGGCGACAGGCGGAGGGTTGGGTTACTGTACTTCATATGGGCCCAGATTGGCTCTATCCTTTTCCTGATCGGGATCGCCATGTCCGGCACTTACCTCGCCGCTGACTTTAAGGCGGCTGGGACGGCGGCTTTGATGGTGCTGGTCGGGTTGCTGGTCAAGATGGGCACGGCGGGGGTCCACTTCTGGTTGCCCTACGCCCACGCCGAGGCGCCGACTCCCCTCTCAGCCCTTCTGAGCCCCGTCCACGTGGGGCTGATGGCCTACTGGCTCTGGCGACTCAGGGATGGGGCAGGCTGGCCGCTGGAGACGCTCTACCTCTACGGCTTGGCCACAGCCGTCTACGGCTCCCTCCTCGTCTTCCGGGAGTCCGACATAAAGAGGGCCTTGGCTGATTCGACCATCGCCAACATGGGCCTCCTCGTGGCGGCGGCGGCTGTACCGAAGCCGGAGCTTAGTTACCTCGCCACGGCCATGTTATTCGTAGGCCACGCCTTTGCCAAGGCCGCCGGCTTCATGCTGGCGGGTATCTACATCGTGGGACTGCACACTAGAGATCTCGACCAGCTCAGGTGGGACACTCGGGTCTTGGCGCTAGGCGTCCTCTCCTTCGTTGCACTATCCGGCGTCTTTGGCATTAACCTGCTGGGTAAGGCCATGGTAGCGGTCGGCGTGCCCCAGGCCCTGGCGGCGGCTGTCCTCCTTATAACGGCGCTGTTCTCCACGGCCCTCTACAGCTTCTACCTCCTCCACAAGATCTACAAAGGCGGCCAGGCTGAGGTGCCCACTGACGGCGGGATGTACCTCTCGGCGTTGGCCGCCGCGGCGGCTCCCTTCATCCTCCTCGTCGCCGTGTTAGCGATATGATGCTTGAGCTCTGGTTGCTGGTCCTCGCCCTACTCGCCTTAGCCGATCTCTTCACCAAGAAGGGCATAGGCTCGCTGGTAGGCGGCGCCGCTACCCTCTACCTATCCCTCACAAGGTCGCTGATGCCGGCGACGCACCTCTTCCACATGGGGGATCTCGCCCACCCACTATATATCTTCATATCTGGGATATATACCGCCATCGCGGCGTACTCCATCTGGTACGCCAGCCACCTGGAGAGGAGGGGGTGGTTCTGGCTGTGGATGGGGGTGTTCTACACCTCCATGCTCACCTTCGTCGCCGCCGACCACTGGCTTGTTTTGATAACGGGGTGGGGGGGTCTCGACATAGCTAGCTGGGCCCTAATCCTCACCTATCACGACGGTGAGAAGTACGGCCGCGTGGGGCCGGGGGGGAGGGCATGGGGGGTGGCATGGGAGTGGGCGCCAAGCGCCTCGGCGCTGAGGGCTATCTTGACCGTGGAGATAGGCACCGCCTCTCTCGCCGCGGGCCTTGCCCC
>FPIC01009723.1_pt1 | contig 10601 bp, 13 predicted proteins | sample 1504481 | NCBI WGS metagenome assembly FPIC01 (sample SAMEA4475357, study PRJEB15587) | soil metagenome | biome: Soil; feature: Field | place: India | collected 2015-03-11 | depth 0 m
CGGTTGATCTGCTGCACGCTGGCCTGGCTGAACAGCTCAACCAGGGCGCCGGCCGACTTACCGTAGCGTTCGAAGTGACGCAGCTTCACCGGCAGGATCTGCACGTTGCGCCCCATCACCTCGACGGTGACCGGCTCAGGAAACAGGATTTGCAACTCGCTCATGCCAAACTCCGGGCAATAAAAAACCCGCCGAAGCGGGTTCCGTTAATCGTTTTGCGTCTAGTTTTTATGGCCAGACTGATAGGTTGACCTGACACATCCGCCAGCGTCATAGCTGACATGCGTCATGTCGACGTATTTGTCGTTCCAGTAGGTCGAACCGCCAGCGCCTCTAGCGCTTCCATTTCGGTTCACCTCTCCATACATGCTTTCCACATCCTTTCGCGACATGCCAGGGACAACCTCTCCCCGCACCTTGGCAGTCCGCAGATCACGATCAGAAAGCCCGGTGTCGCACCCTCTCTGCGGTGCGCTTCCTCCAATCACCGCAACGCCTCTGTTTGGCGCCCGCTGTTGGATTTGCGAAGAATAGGAAGGCGCAGCTGGGGTAGCCATCTGCACGGGCGCGCTCGAGCCACTCGGCGCGGCATTATGGGCGCGGACGACATCTTCAAGACCGCTGTTGCGGGGGCAATTGGCGTTCTTCGTAAACGTGACCTTCCCGGCCTCGTCGACGCATTTGAAGATGGTGGCAGCGCCGGCCTGAGTCGACAACAGCAGCGCCGCAAGGATTAAGGCGAAACTTCGCATCAGGTTCCCTCCTCTTTGGACATGAGAACCATATCACAGCGCACGCGCCAAAGCCCACCGAACCGATGGGCTTGGACTCGGGCGCTTAATCCACGTCCTTGATGTTCATGTACTGCGAAAGACCTGTACCCACCACAGTCGGATCCTTCTCGGCCTTGGCGGTGAACTCCATGCCCTGGAACTCGTCACCAATGAAGCTCAGGGTTGCCGGCGAGTGGTTCACACGGTAGAGCTCGACCACCATAGGCTTTCCGGAGCGGGCCTCGTTCAGGCCAACGAAGACCATCTTGAAGCGCTTACCGGATTTCACCAGCGCTTGGATGGTGACGTGCTTGGAGTAGTCGTAGCTGACCTTGATCTCGGTCGCGGCAGTGATGGCGCCGGTCTCGGTAATCACAGGGAAGCCCGCTGGGTCCAGCGTGTAGTCGGTGTTTTCGACGTAGGTCACCGTCCCGTCGCTGTTGGTGATCTCGACGCTGGATGCGCCGGGATTCTTCAGCAGGATCAGCGCGCCAGGGTTTGCGGTGTGAACTTCGTCAACAACAGTGCCGGCAGCAACATCGGTGGCCGATCCGTAGATCGCCCGAGCCATGTTCTGCTTGTTGAAGTGGCGAGCGTTGTAGTTCACGTTCAGGGCACTGATGCGCTGGACGGAAGAGTCCAGGCCGCCGCCCGGGGTGGTGTAGTCCTGCTCCTCGATCTCTTGAGGCGTTGCCTCATAGGTCAGCGAGTTGCAGTTGCCGATGAAAAGCAGGCCCTTGGAGTCATCCAGGTCCTCGAGGTAGATCTTGCCGACCCCGAGAAACGCGCCGCGCAAATCAGACATGGTTCATTTCCTCTTAGGCAGCGCAGAGCGGGCCGGCTATCAGTCGGCTGTGTGCGCTGTTGTGAATTGGTGGGCGGTTGCCCTTGATCAAGCAGCTTGCGCGATAACGGCCTGCAGGTGGACAGGAACCAGTACGCTGGCTGCGCTCATGCCGTTACCAGGCGGGAAGCTCTCAGGAGCGCCTACGGTCACCCCGCAGAGCCCTGGCGGTTTGTACTCCCAGCGCATGAACTGACCATGCTCCGGCAGCAGGCACTGGAGAATGTCCAGCTCGATCGCCTCCAGCGCATCGTCGTAGTCGTCTAGGCTGGCATCGACAGCGCCGACTACGTTGAAGCCAGGAAACAGGCGCATAGCACCAGCTCCAGGCTCCGGGTCCAGCGCCTTTGCCTTCTGCACGACGATCAGCGGAAAGCCGACGCTGTCCGACTCAAGCACCTCGCTGAACCAGCCCGTCTTCACGTTCTGCCCCGCATTCGTCCGGTAGCCATTGGCAACCGTGATCGTCTGCAGCCTGGCTACAAGAGCCAGACGCGCTTCGGTGAGAATGTTCATCGGGACTCCATGCAGGCCGCGGTGATGAAGTGGCCATCATCGGAGATGATCTCTTCCACGACGTAGCGGCAGCGCTCGAAGATGAAGATTCCGCCACGCTGGACGCCATCGAGTTCAGCCTTGCGCCAGCTGAAGCCAGTGCTATCGGAGCGGAACAGCCCTTCGGGTCCGTTCTGCACCAGGTTGCGCTCGATCATTACCGTGACGTTTCGTGGCTGCTGACCAGGGCCGCGGTATTCCGCGACCCCGTCATTCAGCTTGGCCAGCACGCTCCGGTCCATCCGGTCGCGCATCGCTGCCCAGCTCATGGCCTTACGCCGTTACTGGATGGCCCATCGAGCCATTCAGGCGCACAACGCCAGTGCCGGACGGGTTGGCAGCCGCCTTCACGGCAACGCCGATCAGGTAATTGCCGGTTCCGGCCGCGTTGGTGGCAAGGCCGCTGGCAGCGATCATGTAGACCGGCTGGCCGACTTCCCACGCCTGTGCGCTGGTCTTGGCAACCTCGAAGACGCCGGAGGTCTTGACCTCGACTTCTTCGCCAATGGCAGCATCGGTCGCGGCGACACCGACCAGACTGTTCGCGCGAACCAGCTGGCCGGAGGTGATGGCGGCGGCGGCCACGAGGGTGATCATGTCGCCGTGTTGAATGAAGTTCTTCATCGTTCCCTCCTCGGGATACAGAAAACAGAGAGGGCGCCGCAATGGGCGCCCTTGTCAGGTCACGGCGAGTTAGGCGCCAGCGTTCTTGTAGGCGCCGCGGTAGTCGATCCAGGCAGCACCGAAGACCAGGCGAGCCTTGATCTCCATGCCGTCAACCTCGAAGCCCTCGCGGGTTTCGGTGAACACACCCTGCTCCCCTTCCAGGTAGGCATATTCGAAGGTGTCGACCAGGCCCGGAGCGGCGTACAGGTACCACTGGTTGCCGGTGATGCGCGCATCGACGATGACCTGCAGCGAAGCGTTGCGGCTGTCGTTGATGTCGGCGTTCTTGGCCGGAACGTAGTTGGAGCTGGTGAACTGGTAGGCTTCCAGCTCCTTGTCCGGACCAACAACCAGGTATTCCGGGCCGAGGTTCAGGAAGTGGCCGGCCTTGGACTTCTGCTTGCGCATTGCAGCGCGGGCAGCGGCCAGGGTAGTGGTGTTGATCGCGCCACCGCTGGCAGCCAGGTTGCCGTGGTCGGCGTGGAACACCGGAGTACCGTCGACGAAGTTCGGGTTACCCAGCAGCAGGTTCCAGACCACATCCGACTCGGTCTGAGCAGCAGCAGCGCCCAGCGCCTGGGGAATGCGGGTCATGGCCGACAGGTCGTCGTTCACGATCGCTTCCCAGGTGATGGCGATGATCTTGCCGAACTTGCCGACCTTCAGCGGCGCGCCTTCTTCGCCCAGCGAGCCGTACTTGTACTCGCCGTGCTCGTTGACCTTCTCCAGCGCGGCGATGTCGCCCAGCGCCACGCGGCTGACTTCGCGGAAGTCGGACACGGTGGTCTGACGGCCCAGCGGACGCCAGGTCTGCGGAGCCAGTGCGTAGGCGTCGCGCAGGGTGCGATTGACGGTCGAGCCCAGCAGGATCGGGAAGTCGGAGGTGGTGTGCATGCCAGCGGCGCGGACAGCAGAGCGGTCGCAGCCAAGGGCAGCGCGGGCGATTTCCTGCGGGGTCATGCCGCGGGCGTTACCACCGGCCATCTCGACAGACTCGCGGGCCATGTCGATCAGGCGCATGCCGCGGAACTCGCGGGCGTTGTCTTCCAGCTTGATGCCGGGGTTGCAGCGGGCCAGCAGAGCGTTCTGCATTGCGCCGCGCTTTGCGGCCAGTACTGCAACGTCAGCGCCGGAGGTGACAACGGTCGGCTGCGCGCTGCGGGACTCACCCTGGCTGCCCTGCTGCTTCTCGGCCAGCTTGTCGATCATGGCTGCGCTGGCTTGGGCGACTTCGACGCCGCGGCTGATCAGGTCTTCAGCGAACTCATCGCCCAGGCCGACTTTCTTGGCCATGGAGCGAATGGTGCTGCAGCGCTGACGCTCGGCGACAGTTGCCTCATTGCGGATGTCGGCCTGGCGTTGCTCATCGGCCGCGCGGGATTCGTCGGTCATTTCGTTTTCCTCTTGGGTTTCAGTGGCCACGGCGGCCGGTTGTTCGGGGGCCTGTTCGGCTTCCCGGATTTCGAATTGCGTGTTGAAGCGCTGGCCGGGGTAGTCGGCTGCGGTCTTGGCGCTGCGGACCTTGGCGCCGTCATCGAAGCCGATTGGCACCAAGGAAAGCTCCATCGGCTCCCAATCGCGAGCGACGTAAGTCGGCAGCTTGTCGTCTTCTTCCTCGGCGACTTCGTAGCGGTGCACCGCGTAGCCGACCGAGATGTTGCGCAGGATTCCATCCTTCACATCGCGGAAGATGGCGTCGGCCTCCTCCCGCTGACTGAAGCGGACAATCGCCTTGCCTTCGCTACCTTCAATCCAGGCGCGCTCGACAACGCCGATCACATCGTCGAGGTCGTAGGCGCTGTGCGCGTTGAGCAGAGGCGCGCCGTTGTTCAGTCGCTCCAGCCGGACGGCCTTCTCGCTGACTTCCAGCTCCTCCATGTAACTGCCGACATCCCAGGACCAGCGGCGCCCTTTAGCGCCAGTGGTCCAGGTCAACTCGGCGGTGCGTTGCTCGATGTCCACTGAGCCAGGCCGCACGGCAGCGCGCAGGCTGAGCATCGGCGTCTCAAGCGTCTTGATCGTCGCTTCCGTCATCGTTGGTGCTCTCGGTGGTTGTGGATGGCGGGAGCGTCTGCTGCCCCGCCGCGGAGACCTTGCGGGCGTCGTAGTCGAACACCAGCCCGGCCTTGTCGACCTTGCTCAGGTGAATTGCGAACCGGTCCAGAACCTCGTCCGGGTCCGTGTAACCCATCTCGCGCAGGGCATCGTCTGGCGTTAGCAGGCCGAGGCGCATGCGGTCCTTGATGACCGCCACCTCTTTGCTCGGGTCGACCATGTCGCGGCGCGGCGGGACCCACTCGGCACCGGCTTCCTCGAGCACGCCACCAGGGATGAGCGTCTGCGCCTCGACGAACCAGCCCCACACCCGCTCGCAGAGCTGCGGGATGACCATGCGCCACTGCCACACGTCCACGCGCCGCGCGAAGTGCAGCCAGCCCATTCGGCCGCTAGAGAAGTTCACGGCCTTGAGGTCGCCGGTCAGGAGTTCATACGGAACCCCAAGCCCGACCGATACCGCGTGCATGGTCTGCCAGGCATACGTGCTGTAGCCGTTGAAGCTCGGCGGTGTGCCAAACTTCACGTCCTCGCCGATGCCAAGCTGCTGGATGATTCCGGGCTCTACCCGGTCAACGAGCGGCGGCGGCTTGCCGCCAGCGCCCATGTCGCCAGGCGTGATGAACGCGGCAAAACACGCCGCGATCTTGGCCTGTTCCATCACCGCGTCTTCCATCTCGTCGAACTGACGCAGACGCTGCATGACCGGCGCAAGCCAGGTATAACCGCGGGCCTGCCCGGGGCGACGAGGCATGAAAACGTGAATCACGTCTTCTGCAGGTACTCGCCTCGACTGGATCGACACAAGGCCCGTCGCAGCGCCAGGGTGCTCATCAAACAGCCAGTACGCGACGCGCCGGCCGAGCGCATCGAATTCGATGCCTTGGATGATCTGGTTGCCGCCGTTCTTCGCTGACTTGCTGTCGTCGAGGAAGTCTGGCTCGAGAACCTGCAGCTGCATTGGCACGGGTAGGCCGTCAGAACTGAAGCGCCGGCGCCGGCGAATCAGACACTCACCAGCTTCGGCAACCGTCTCCATTACCTTGTGCTGGAGGCCGTAGAAGTTCTCGATGCCGTCAGCGTCGCAGGCCGTGGTTTCGCCCCACTCTGCCCAGGTCGCGGAGAGCTTCTTGTTCGACCGCGCGCTCTTAGCCTTTGGCCGAGGAACGATGCCGGCGCCGATCACGTTGTCAGCGATGCCGGTGATTGCCCGCTCGGCGTAGGGATTGTTCCGGCGCATGTCGCGGGCACGATTGCGGAGCACCGTCAGGGCTGGCCCGTTCTCGGCGTTCGCGTCTGTGCCAGCTGCGCGCCATCCATCGTTGCGCCGCCCGCCTGCCGCACCCTCGAACCGACGGGCGAGCATCTGCGTCGCCACCTCGGCCTTGGCTTTCTTTAGGCGCGACTCTGCGCGTTTCGCGGCCATGCCGGGAAACAATGTGTCGATCACGCCCATGTCAGTAGCCCTTGGAGAAGGAGGTGTAGGTGCGCCCTCTCGGGCCATCGCTTGGCTGCGGATCCAGTTCCGCCTCCATCAGCCGAAGGAGGCGGACCATTTCGCTGAGCGATCGGTACGTCACATGCCGATCCGCGTAGCGGACCATCAGCTCGCCGCCTGCGATGGCCTCTTTCAGGGCGTCGTATTGCTCGCGCGTGAATGCCATCACTTTCTCCAGTAGGAGGACGAGACCCTGGGGCGCTCGTCTATTGATTGAGTTTCAGGCGACGCCGGATCGATGGCGTCCAGGTTCAGGCCGAAGCGCTGCTGGCTGATGCGAAGCGCCGCGAGGGCGTACACGAAGCAATCCAGCGCCTCATTGCGCCGGCCGTTTGCTTCCCAGCGGTAAACACGCTGACCGCCCGTGATCTTCAGCCGCTTGGTTTCGGCCGTGAGCTGCTTCAGCTCCGACTCGTCGCAGATGTCGTCATTGGCCGGGAAGTGAATCGCGCCTGGCTGCATGTCTCCGGCCTGGCTGCGCGCAGTGTCGATACCGAGGCGAAGACGGCTATAGATCAGCTCCTTGGCGTTGTCGGTGCCGACTTCGGTCAGGTAGACGCCCGCCTTGGTCCGCGTGCGCGGCATGTTGGCGATCGGCTTGCCGTAGGTGTTAGCGCCTCGGATCGGGATGACCCATGTCACGCCGTGCTTACGGCTCTCTGCGTACACCTCGTCGGTGTAGTGGCCGCCGGAGTCCCAGCACCAGCGATCAACCTTCATTGGCAGGCCATCAGGCCGAACAAACTGCCGATTGATCTCCAGTCCTACCTTGCGGCGCAGCTCCTCGCTTGCGGGATCGCCATGCAGGATGAAGCGGTGGACAAGCCAGCACTCTTCGCCCGCGCCGAACGCCCAAACTCGACCCTCGTAGCGGTCGTCCTGGGTATCGATGCCGCCCATCAGCGCAACAGCGCGTGCCGGGATCTGCGGGTATACCTCGCGGCGACCGTAAAGCGTCTCCCACTCGACCTTTTCTCCCTCGTCTTCGTCGAAGGTTTCGCCGAGCGTGGTGTTGATGAAGGTCTTGAGCTTGTTGCGGTCGTCCTTGGCCTTGTAGAAGTCCAGAACGACGCGCCCCCACGTCGTGAACGGGCTATATGCCGTCCAGATATGGAAGGTCAGCGAGTCGGGCGTCGGGATGACCTCGCCGTCGGCGCTGAAGTAGTCCAGCCCGTCGCGTGTCCAGATGCCGGTTTTCTCGCAAATCCAACGGCCTTTCGCGTGCTGGTCCTGCATTTCGTGCTGCTGGACCATGCAGGCGTTGTGTTCGCAGACGTACCAGGCGTTGCCCGGGCTCTCTGCGTCCCACTTGATGCCGAACGCGCAGTCCTTGCCGCCCCACTTCAGGTATTGCTCAGCCTGGCAGTGAGGGCATGGCACATGCAGCCGGAACAGGTGGGGCGATTCGCTCGCCGCCGCCTCAATCTGGCAGGTGCCTTTGATCTTCGGGGTGCTACCTCGGATCGACTTCGGGAAGGTAGAGCCCTCAATCCGCTTGTCACCAAGGAATGTCGGGCTGCCTTCCTTCTCAACGTCCGGCTCAAACGCGGCCAGCTCGTCATAGATGATGGTGTCGACCGACTTCTCGCGGTAGTTCTTCGCCGCGGCGCCACCAAGGCACCAGAGCTGCTTGCTGTGGCTGAATCGCTTGGTGTCCAGCGTGTTATCGCGGTGCTTCTTGCCGTACCAAGGCGCGAGCGCGTAGATGCTCGGCACGTCGCGGATCATCGTCTCGACGTGGGCCTTCATGAATCCGGCCGCGGCGCCATCGGTTGGCAGTAGCAGCAGGATGTTCCTGCGCTTGTGCTCGATCTGGTAGGCCGAAGCGGCCAGTAGCATCTTCGAGTAGCCGACGCGGGCCGACTTGATCACGTTGACAGTGCGGATCTCGTCGTTGCCCATCGCGTTTAGGATGGCGACCTGAAACGGCAGCGTCTCCCAGCGGCCTTCCTGATAGGACGACTCGCTGGACAGGTAGAAATTCTCATCCGCCCATTCAACGGGCGTCATTGGCACCGGACGCGACAGCGGAACCAAGCCGAGGCGCACGGCCCCGGCCAGTTCATTGATCTGCGGCGTCGAGATATTCATTCAGCAATCCAGGCAGGCGGTCATCAAGGGTCGCCGCCCGGTTGCGTGCCTTGGCCAGTTCGCGCTGGACCGATTCGATGTGCCGGACCTCAAGGTCTGGATGGCGGCGTTTCAATGTCAAAGGCAGCGTGTCGAGCAGCGACCCGATTTCAGCGGCCAGGCGCGACAGCACAAACGTGGCAAATTCGGTAGGGACCGACTTCCGTTTGGTGATGTCGTTCTTCAGTTCTTGCCCTTCGGCCTGGGCTGCAGTCAGTCGCAGGCGTTCTTGCTCTAGGCGCTTGGCAGTGTCCTTGTCGTCGCCGTCTTCATCGGCTGGCGGTTCCGGTCGGACTTGGCCATTCCCGATCCCGCGCAAATACCGGATGTACGCCAAGCGACAGGCGTCAATATCCAATCCGCCAGCGCCCTTAGAGCTAGGCAGCACGCCGTCTGTCAGCAGATTGCGCACCTGCCGGTCACTAATATCGAGGTGCTGTGCGACTTCGATTTGAGTGGCCATGCGTGTTCGTCCCGGAACCGGAAGCGGTCCAGCTGGAAAAAGTTCGTATGAAGCGAAAAGGCGGGGCGCGAATTACCCGCAGGGCCCGGGGTGCCCAGGAGGACCCAATGGGGGTGGGCCTAGAGCCCTCCACCTGTTTTCGTTCTTAAAAAAATAAGATTTTATAGATTTACAATTTCGCACAACGATGGTGCATCACCTCGCAGTCGACACAGCCCGCTCAAATGCCTTCTCGAACTCCTTGTCGAAGTTCGCCTTGATGATGTTGTCTGCGATCTTGAAGAACGGGACTCGCACCCTGTACCTGGGAGCTGCATCGGTGAAGATGAACACAGGCCTTACGCCTATCTCCCTTCCGATATTCTTGCGCTCCCATACACCAGACTCGCCATCCACCTCGCCTACGAAGTAGCGATCAGCGTTGCCTTTCCTTTTACTGCGCGTGCTCTTGGTGGCGTTGTGCTGCGATCCAGAGGTCGACTCTGCTGCCCCTAGGCCTGACAGGATCTTCATGGCCAGCTGGCCCTTGATGTTCCCGTACTGGTCGAAGAACGCCTTGTTCGGCATGGCGTACTGATCGGGGCGCATCAGGCCTCTACGGATCAGCGCCTTCTCGAAGCGCTTGCGTGAGCGTGTACCGCCGTACACCTGAGCCTGCAGATACTTGTCGGCAGGAATGCCCGAACCGAACGAGTCCTTGAGCCACACCTTTGCCTGCAATCTGGTCTTCAGTGCCGGCTTAACGAATACGCTGTTGAGCGTGGTCTTGGTCGGTCGGTCGAAGCGCTTGGTCATGACCGAGACTTCACCCTTCTGCACGAGCTTGGCCACATTGGTCAGGGTCAGCGCGGTAGCGAACGGGATTTGCTTGGCGAACTTATCGAGCTGCTCTTGGGCGAGCTTTGCGTCGGGAGCTTTGATCGTGATCATTCCGCCTCCCCTTCCACTCTCGCCTTGCCCACTTCCACGCCTCCATCCCCACCATCAGGCATACGCATAGAGCGATGCGAAGTAGCAGGAGGATGGCGTGTAGGCGTCTCACTTCGGTTCACCAGTCACCTTCGGCTGCGAGACCACCCGAGCGATAGCCATAGCCACGCCAAGGACCATGTTCACGCTGGCCCATGCGACGGGGTTGATGTGGCCTTCGAACGCTACCCATGCACCGGCTGCTGCGTTGAGCACTGCGGTGAGGATGGCAAGCTGCACACTGGTGAGACGCCAGCACTTGCGCCATTCTGGGATCAGGTTCATGAGCCGAACCCCTTGGCAACGAACGGCCACAGCTTGTCGAACACGGCAACCAGCACAACGCCGGCGCCAATCCCATAGGTGAGCTTGTTGCTCAGTGTGTCCACCTTCCCGGCTACCTCGTCCTGGCTCTCTCCGATTGCGGTGAGCTGGCGGGTCATGTGCTCGAACTGCTGCTCGAGCTTGGTCAGGCGGTTGGGTGACTGCGCGTGGTCGCGGTCGAATCTGTCCAGGCGATGCCGAGTGACGGCCGCCTCTTGCTCCAGGGCGCCGACTCGCTCATGCACTGTCCTGCCCTCATGGCTGTCGGTCATAGTGGAGTCTCGTTGGTGTTTGGTCCGGCCTCACATGCGCGTGCGATCCGCC
>FPIC01036314.1_pt1 | contig 10594 bp, 9 predicted proteins | sample 1504481 | NCBI WGS metagenome assembly FPIC01 (sample SAMEA4475357, study PRJEB15587) | soil metagenome | biome: Soil; feature: Field | place: India | collected 2015-03-11 | depth 0 m
CCTGCGGCTGGGCTGGAAGCCTCTGGCGCTGGCGCCTGCACTGGGGTTGCTGATTGCATTCTTCTGGTTCCACAACGAGCCTCAGAAAAACCTCACTAACCTGCCGCCAGACGCTGTTGGCACAGACGACTACACCGAGATGTGCGTGCAGCTCCACGAGACACTGGAAACGGCGGAGTGGTCGCCCACGCCTGCCGCTTCGTACTGGGTGAACACCGGGTATACACGATGAGAAGGCTCTGGCTGGTGTTTGCGGGGTGTTTGCTCTGGAGCGCGTGGGGTCAGGAGAGCGCGGCGCGCTGGCTCCAGCGCGCCCTGCGAGCCGAGCAGACCCTCACCGTCGCAGGCGTGCGCCTGAACACCTTCCAGATGGGCGCCCGCACCGAGCAGATTCGGGAGCGGTTCTGGCGTCGGGGTGATCAGGCAATCCGTATTGAGGTGGTGGAGCCTGCCGCGCGTCAGGGCGAAGTGTTCCTCTATCGGCAGGGGCAGTGGCTCCGCTGGCGCACGGGCGAGAAAGTCGCCTACGAAATCCCCCAGATGCCCTACCTCGCCTCCGAACTGCTGGAAGTGGCGAGTCGTCTTATGCAGAATGGTTTTCTGAACGCGGAGTTTCTGCCCGACGAAACGGTTGCGGGGCGTTCCTGCGTGGTGCTAACGCTGCGCCCTAACCGCCCGATACCGCCGCGTGGGCGTCCTGTGGCGCCAGGTCCCCCGCCCCGCCCTGGGGAGCGTCCTGACAGGCGGTTCCCCTTGCAGGCGAAACTCTGGATTGACCGCGAAACGGGGCTGGTGCTGAAACGCGAGATGCAGATACGCCCTGCAGACGGCGTCATCCGTACCGAGGTGGTGAGGGTAGACTTCTCACCCCGCCTGAGCGACGACCTGTTCCGCCTGCCTGAAGGCGTGGAGGTGCGCAAACTTGCTGAGCTTGCCTATCGCTCTATCGAGGAAGCACAACGCGCCGCAGGGTTCCCCATTCGCCTGCCCGGCTACCTGCCCCCCAACACCGAACGGCAGCAGATTCTGGTTCACCGCCGCAAGCCGCAAGAGAACCCGCTGGTGGCAATCCGCTACACCAGCCCACTGGGGCGCTTCACGCTGTTTCAGACCTACAAACCGCGCGGCAGCGCGCCGCCCCGCCCTCCAAAAGGGCGCGTTCGAGCGTACTTCTGGCAGGACGGCGACTACTGGTTCGGTATCGTCGGCGACCTGCCGCAGGAGGAGATGGAAAAAATCGCCCGCTCGATGGGGCGTTAGCCCTCTCCTTCGGAGGGTTCTTCCTGTTGCGGGAACATCTGCCGCAGTGCGCCTCCAAGCACCCCGTTTACAAACCTACCTGATTGCGCCGTGCTATACTTCTTCGCCAGCTCAACCGCTTCGTTCACCACAACAGCGGGAGGCGTGTGGGGGTGGTGGCGCAGTTCGTACACCGCAATTCGCAGAATGTTGCGGTCAATCACCGCCATGCGGTCAATCGTCCAACCCTTCGCAAACTGCTCAATCAAAGGGTCTAACTCGGTGGCGTGCAGGGTGCTGACGCCGCGTACTAAGTCGCGCACATACTCCTGATGCTCTGGCTCCAGATTGGCGACGCTTAGCACCTCTTCGAGCGCCTCTTCGGGCGACTTGTTGGCGACCTCAATCTGGTAGAGCGCCCGAAGTGCCCACTCCCGTGCGATGCGTCGCTGTGGCGGTTTCATCGCGTCCCTCCTGTGGGAAGCATGCCCTTCAGCAAGCGCGGCACAAACGGCGTGGAGACTCGCCCTGCCCGAAACTCTGGCGTCTGCACCAGGCGGATCAGGAAATCGCGATTGGTCTGCACGCCCTGAATGCGCACTTCGTGCAGGGCGCGCTCCAGTCGTGCCACCGCCTGCTCCCGATTGGGCGCATGCACGATAATCTTCGCCAGCAGGGGGTCATAGTAGGGCGGAATACTGTAGCCCGTGTAGAGGTGGCTATCGATGCGCACGCCCGGACCGCCCGGCGGCGTCCACTCGCTCAGGCGCCCCGTGGAGGGGGTGAAGTCGTGTTCGGGAATCTCGGCGGTGAGCCGCGCCTCAATCGCGTGCCCATTGATTGGGATTTGCTCTTGCGTGAAGGGCAGGCGCTCGCCCGCCGCGATTCGGATTTGCCACTGCACAATATCGATCCCCGTGATGGCTTCCGTTACGGGATGCTCCACCTGCAGGCGCGTGTTCATCTCGATGAAGTAAAACCGCCCTTCCCCATCCATCAGGAATTCAATTGTGCCTGCGTTCTGGTAGCCGACCGCCTGCGCGACTTTGACCGCCGCCTCGCCGAGCGCCCGACGGGTGGCGTCGTCCAGATTGGGCGCGGGCGCTTCCTCAATCATCTTCTGGTGGCGCGGGGTCTGGAGCGAGCATTCGCGCTCATAAAGGTGCAACACCGTGCCGTGTGAATCTGCCAGAATCTGCACTTCAATATGGCGCGGTTCGGGGATGTAGGTCTCCAGATAGACATCGGGCGAGCCGAACGCCGCCTGCGCTTCGGATTGCGCAATTCGCAGGGCGGGGATCAGGTCTTCCTCACCACGCACGAGGCGAATCCCGCGTCCGCCGCCCCCTGCCGCGGCTTTGATCAGCAGGGGGAAGCCAATCTGTCGCGCCGCCTGAACGGCTTCCTCTTCGGTGCGGATGGGTTCGCGTGTGCCCGGCAGTACGGGCGCGCCTGCCTCCTCAGCTATCGCCCGTGCCAGCGCCTTGTCGCCCATTTTGGCGATTGCCTCCGCAGGCGGACCAATGAACCGGATGCCGTGCGCCTCACACGCGCGGGCGAAACTGCTGCGCTCCGACAGATAGCCGTAGCCCGGATGCACCGCCTCGGCGCCTGTCATCAGCGCCGCCATCACAATATGCGGGATGTTCAGATAGCTCTCGGCGCTGGGCGGCGGACCGATGCACACCGCCTCATCCGCCATCTGCACATGGAGCGCGTCACGGTCCGCCTCCGAATAGACCGCGACCGTCGCGATGCCCATCTCCCGACAGGCACGAATCACTCGCAGGGCTATCTCGCCCCGATTTGCCACCAGAATCTTGCGGAACATAGCGTGGAGCAATTGTACCGCATGGCGGGGGTTAGAAGGCATAGCGGGGCTTCTTGGCCCTTTTGCAGACTATATGGCACTGAGGTATGCTCTTTCCTGAGCCATGCCCGCCGGAAAACCTATCTGAAACCCGTATCATCAAACGGATTGCATTTGTACCGTATAGGGTATATTTTTACCGCAAGGAGATGGCGAGACATGCAGGCGCTCATACAGGCGATTGCGACTGTGCAGGTACGAATCCAAGCACAAAGTCCGATCTATGCTGATAGTGAGCTTCAAACACGCTATGGGTTAATAGACCCTATCCTCCGAGCGTTAGAATGGGATGTCTCGAATCCCGATGAAGTGAGGATTGAGCACCCTACCAGAGATTCAGGCAAAGCGGACTATGTATTGATGCATCAAGGAAAACCGCATGTAGTTATCGAGGCGAAAGCATTGGGCACATCCTTACAGAACGCCCAGAAGCAAGCAGCTACATATTGTAAAGCGCTCGGTGTATCTTTTCTTGTATGTACCAACGGTGATGTATGGAATTTCTATGAACTGAAGAAGTCTGCTTTCGTGTCTCGCCTCGAACTGAAAATCTTGTCTTCTGATACTTACAAGACTGCACAGGACTTGCTCCTCCTGTGGAAGCCTCTTGTGTATTCTCCGGTAGAAAGGATACCACGAATAATCCCACCAGAAGCCTCCAGCAAGCGTTCCCGAAAGAGTCAGGGGAGAGGAGGTAGGGGGCAAAAATCGGGCCTTCCTCAAGGGGCGATTTCCCTGAAGGAACTTCAGATTCGGCTAGCCTCGGGATGGGAAGGCTCTCCCCGATATATCCATTTCCCTGGGCGCCAAGAGATTCCGGTAGACTCCTACAAAGATATGTTAGTGGAAATCGTAAAGTATGTAGATGAACAAGGTCTCATCCCTCCTAACGGGATTAAAACTGTTGTAATCCCGTCAGGCGTGTATCTTGAAAAACCTGCTCGGTATTCAAAGGTCAACTCCTGGTTCGTTTGCACCCATGCGAGCACCCCGCAAAAGGTGGAATACGCGATTAGGGTACTGGAAGCGTGTGGTAAGGATCCTCTGCAAGTATATGTTATCGTACGCGAGTAACATGCACAGCCGCTCGGTTTTTCAAACGCCCCGGAGGCTGTCAAGAATTCTGGGGGAATCCAGAGGGGTGAACCAAGCAAAGCCAGCCTATACTGTATCCCTGTGGAGGAAACATCTTACCCAAGGCTACGCGCAGGATGCGTGTGCCACCCCAGCCAACATAGGTCAGTTTCATCTCGCAAGAACAGATTCAACCGCTCCGTGCCACCTCGCTGGGCGCAAGAGCCTTCAGTCGCTCCCGTACCCGTGAGTGGGGATGCCTAATTAATACAGGCGGGCCACCAAGCCCGCATCACCAGGTTGGGAAAGTTCAGGGCACGGTTCGTCAACGCAGGATACCCAAAATCCATCCACAGGAGGCACAAACATGCACCAAACCACCGTCCGGGTCGGCATCGATGTGAGCAAGCACTGCCTTGCGATTGCGCTCTATCCCACCACCCAAGCGTGGGACCTCCCCAACCAACCCGCTGCGTGGCAACAGTTAGCCGAGAGCCTGCAAGCTTACGCCGTCCACAGCGTTCTGCTGGAAGGCGCGGGCGGCTACGAAAAAGGCATGGTTCACACCCTGCGACGGGCAGGCTTTCCCGTGGTGATTGTCCCCCCACAGCGCGCCCGTTATTTTGCCAAGAGCCTGCGGGGCAACCTCAAGACCGACCGCGTGGACGCGCAGGTGCTGGCGCAGTTTGCCACGCTGTATGCCCCGCCGTACCCGTCGGTTGGTGTATTTGGCAGCGGTGGTGGCGGTGGCGCACGATGCGCGGTGGCGTGCGGTGTACGAGCGGCTGGTGGCGTCGGGGAAACCGAAGAAGGTGGCGTTGTGTGCGGTGGCGCGTCGGTTGTTGGTGGTGTTGAACGCGAGGATACGGGATGGGAGGGCGTATGAGCGGGTTTAGACGGTCAGGGGACTTGACTTTTCAATACCCTTGCTCCCAAACCCTTGAGAGAGGGGGTAAAAAGGAGTGAGGACTACCGCACTAGCCGACGCAACCCCAGCAGACCCGCCAGACCCGCGCTTAGCGCCATCAGACTCGCAGGCTCAGGCACTGTATCCAGCAAAAACGCCTCAATGCGTCCTGTCGGCGCGTTCAAGCCGTACCCCACAATGTATCGCCCATCGGGGCTAATCGCGCGAGCTGCCAGTAGCACCGATCCATCCGTGAGCAAGCGGGCATAGGTAAGGTTCAGGTTTTCCATCCTGCCCGCTGGCGTCCAGCGAAAGGCACGCCACTCGTAGCTGGCGTCTTCCTCCGCGCCGACGACCACACTGCCGTCTGCCGAAACACCGAAAGCCTCGCTTATGTCGCCGCCCAGCGTGCCGAGATCTCGTATCCCTGTCGTCTGCGTCCAGCGAAAAGCACGCCCATAACCGCTGGCGTATATGCCCCGCCGACGATTACCCTACCATCTGCCGAAACACCGTAAGCCCAGCTGTCCGTACCGCCGAGCGTACCGAGGTCCTGCATCCCCATCGCCCGCGTCCAGCGAAAGGCGCGAGTGCGATAGCTGGCGTCGTCCGCCCAGCCGACAACGACACCGTTTTCTGAAACACCCAGAGCCGTGCTTTCCCTGCCGCCCAGCGTGCCTAACCATGTGAGGGACTGCGACCAGCTGGCAGTTGCAGCTAACCCCACAACACCTGCCCCTATCAGCGCGTAGAGCCGATTGCGAATGTCCTGTCGCATCATCATCCCTCCCTTCGGGGCTCCCCCGTCCTGCGCCCGTCGTGCGGGGGGCTACAGCAATTATACTTCGCCTGATGTCAAACCCTTGTGAGGCTGTTCGAAAAAACGTTGCTGAAACGCAATTCAGTCGCGTTGCAACTGACCGCGAGCGGGTATACTCTCCACAAGTCTCAACGAGGAGCGGGAGCGTATGCGATACGAGAGTCTGATAGACGCCATCGGCAGAACGCCGTTAGTACGCCTGCAACGACTGACGCGCCATCTGAAGCCTGCTATCTACGCGAAACTGGAGTATATGAACCCCGGCGGAAGCGTGAAAGACCGCATCGCCCGGCAGATGATTCTCCGCGCCGAACAGGAAGGCAAGCTCAAACCCGGCGGCACGATCATCGAATGCACCTCCGGCAACACGGGCATGGGCTTAGCCATGATTGCCGCCCTGCGCGGCTATCGTACCATCTTCACCACGACCGATAAGCAGTCGCGCGAGAAGATTAACGCCCTCAAAGCGATGGGCGCGGAGGTGATTGTGTGCCCCACCGCTGTCGCCCCCGACGACCCGCGCAGCTACTACTCCGTCGCACGCAAGCTGGCGGAAGAGATTCCGAACGCCTTTTTCCCCAATCAGTACGAGAACCCCGCCAACCCCGAAGCGCACTACCTCACCACAGGTCCTGAAATCTGGGAGGACACCGAAGGGCGCATCACCCATTTCGTGGCGGGGATGGGTACGGGCGGCACGCTCACAGGCGTCGGCAGGTATCTCAAAGAGAAAAATCCCAATATCAAGATTATCGGCGTAGACCCGGTGGGTTCCGTGTATTACGACTATTTCCACCACAAGCGGGTGGTGGAGGCGCACCCTTACCTTGTGGAGGGCATCGGCGAGGACATCTTCCCCAGCACGATGGACTTTTCGGTGCTGGACGATGTGATTCAGGTAACCGACTGCGAGTGCTTCCTGTGGGCGCGGCGGCTGGCACGGGAGGAGGGCATTTTTGCGGGCGGCTCGACGGGCGCGGCGCTCTACGGCGCGCTCAAAGTCGCCGAGCAGGCAGGTCCCGACGACCTGATTGTGTTCCTTGTGCCCGATTCGGGCATGCGCGTGCTGAACAAGGTCTACAACGACGAGTGGCTCCGCGAGAACCGCTGCTTCGAGCCGCAGGTGAAGCTCACTGCCCGCGATTTGATTGAAGCCAAGCGTAAGCGCGGCGCGATTCGCGACCTGATTGTGGTGCATCCGCACGACACGGTGCTGACCGCCTTCCGCCTGATGGACGCGCAGGATGTGTCGCAGTTGCCCGTGTTTGAAGAGGGCGTGCCGATTGGGGTGATTCGTGAAGATGCGGTGATGCGCCTTGCACTTCAGGGGCACGACCTGAGCCAGTTCGTGGTGCGCGAGGTGATGGAGCCACCCCTGCCCATCCTGCGCCCCGATACCTTCGTGGACGAGCTGACCGAACACATCCAGCGCGAGACCGCCGTGCTGGTGCTGACCGAAGACGGGCGCTACGAGGTGCTGACCAAGTACGACCTGGTTCACTCGCTGGCGCAGATTCTCAACCCGCAGTCGTGAGGAGACCTGTTATGCGATTCGCCACCCGTGCCATTCACGCAGGCATTGAACCCGACCCCACGACGGGCGCGATTATGACTCCTGTTTATCTTACTTCCACCTATGTGCAGGAGGCGCCCGGCAAGCACAAAGGCTACGAGTATTCCCGTTCCGACCATCCGACCCGCGCGGTGCTGGAGCGCAACCTCGCCGCGCTGGAGGGCGTGGAATATGGGCTGGCGTTCGCCAGCGGACTCGCCGCCGAAAACACAATACTGAACCTGCTTCAGGCAGGCGACCATGTGCTGGCGACGCAAGACCTCTACGGCGGCACCTACCGCCTGTTCCAGCGCGTGTGGGCAAAATTCGGGCTGGAGTTCTCGTTTGTCTCTGGCGAAGACCCCGACGAGGTGCGCCGCGCCCTCAAGTCCAACACCAAACTGCTCTGGATTGAGACCCCCAGCAACCCCCTGCTGAATATTGTGGACATTCGCGCGCTCAGCGAGGTAGCGCACGAACGCGGCGTGCTGGTGGTGGTGGACAACACCTTCGCCACACCCTACCTCCAGCGCCCAATAGAGCTGGGCGCCGATATTGTGGTACATTCCACCACCAAGTATCTGGGCGGGCATTCGGATGTGGTGGGCGGCGCGCTGTGTATAAAGGATCGGGCGATTTACGAGCAGCTCAAGTTCTATCAGAACGCGGTGGGCGCTGTGCCCGGTCCGCTGGATTGCTTTCTGGTGTTGCGGGGGATTAAGACGCTTGCCCTGCGCATGCGCCAGCACTGCGAGAATGCCCAGCGGATTGCCGAATACCTTGCCCAGCACCCGGAGGTGGAGCGCGTGCTGTATCCGGGCTTGCCCACGCACCCCGGACATGGGCTCGCGAAGCGCCAGATGGACGGCTTCGGCGGGATGGTCTCGCTGGTATTGAAAGGCGGTATGGAGCGCGCCCTGCGCTTTATGCGTGCCACGCGCCTCTTCAAGCTGGCGGAATCGCTGGGCGGTGTGGAGTCGCTAATGTGCCATCCTGCTACCATGACCCACGCCTCCATCCCGCCCGAAGAGCGCGCGCGAATCGGCATCTCCGACACGCTGATACGGCTCTCTGTGGGGATTGAAGATGCCGAAGACCTGATAGAAGATATCGAGCAGGCGCTCCAAGCCAGCCGCTGAGCGCTATGGCCAGGGGTAGTTGGGCGTCTCCACGCCGAACAGCAGGGCGAGCAGCGCCCACACCGCCGCCGAGAAAAACTCGCCGAAAATCAGCCCCAGAAAGAACGGGCGCGCCCGACGATAGAGCGCCATCCCGCCATAGCGCAACAGCGGCACCTTAATCAGCCACGCCACCAGCATCGAGAACCACAGAATCACCACGCCCCAGGTCGCGCTCATGGCGAACCCCAGCGGATGGAACGGGAACCCCACCCACACGGCGCGCGCCCACGCCAGCAGCAGCGTCATCACAAACCCCAGCCCGAAAAAGAGCGGACGAAATGCAGGCACAGGCGTCTCCGCGCCGCCGCCCCCCATAAACGGCGCATTCTCCTGAAAGAACTGAATCGGCTGACGCTGATACACATACCCATACAGATTCAACGCGCCATATTGATACGGGAGCCACAGCTGAAAGGCGAACGCCACAACAATCGCCAGCACGATTCCGCCCAGCAGCGTTTGAAACAGGGTTTTGCGATGCAGGCGCACTTCGTCGGAGAGTTTCTGCGTGTCCAGATAGCCCGTGAGCGTGATACCGCGCAAATCGCGAAAGAGCATCGCGTCCAGAAACGCCATCGCCGTGAGGTTGCGCGGGGTCAAGAGCGAGTATTTCTCCATCGTGACGACATCCATCGGCGTGAAGCAGCCTTCGGTAATCAGCAGCCCGCCTTCCGCCGTGCAACGCGCCATCACCAGCCCCTGCACCAGCAGATAGATGGCGAACACGACGCCTGCCAGCCACCAGTCCATCCCTGCCCACGCCGACCATGCTACAATCACCAGAAACGAAGCGATTAGCCCCCAGAACGCGACGCGATACGACATCAGCTCGCTGCCGGGTGGGGGCGGCGGCGCCTGACCCGTCGCCACCTGCCAGATGTAGCGTAGATGATGGCGCGCCGAATAGAGAATATAGAGCGCCACCCCGAAAAACGCGCCCGAACAGAGCCACTTGACGAACCCCGCCGTCGCCGCGTGTTTCGCCGTCGTGTCAAAGCCCAGCCCCAGCCCCAGAATCTCCAGCGCCTTGCTCAAAAGATAAAAAAACCAGAAACTGAACAGCAGCTCGGTCGGGATGAGAAAGAAGAACCCCACCGCCGCGAACGAGAAATAGATGCTGAAAAAGGTGATCTGATCATACGGCGGGTTGACGAAGAAGGGTTTCAGGGGCAGGTTCAGCGGGATTTCTGGGAGCGTGGGGATGTTGCGATGCAGTCCGTTCAGTGTGAACACAAACAGCGGCACGAGCGCCCCGAACCAGAACGCGCGGTTGCGAAAAAACTCGCCCTCGCGCATCAGCTCCAGCGGCAGCTGCACCAGCGGAAACGCAAGACGCTCGTTTTCCACCCACTGCTTGCGCAACAGCACACTGATACACAGAAACGCGAAAAACACCGCCCCAATCAAGACCAGCCAGTGTGCGGTCGAGGCAATCCACGAGCCCCACGGGATAGACTGCCCATAGGGGAGCCGCTGATAAAAGTGCTTCACCAGCGGCTCAGGCTGGGGTTGTTGAGGGTCCCAGGGCACGATTTCGGGGCGGATATGAGGGAAGTAGAGCGTTTCCCAGCGGTTGCCCTCGGCATAATAGCTCACGCCGACCTGCGTGGGTATCAGGCGTTCCATCAGCCCGCGGGACGCCAGCATCGCCCCAAAAAGCATCATCACGAACAGAACCGCCAGCTCTGGGGTGGTGAACGCCCATTCGCGACGGAGCCGCGCCAGCCCCCGATTGAATAGCACCAGCAGAAACAGGAGCGCAATCACCACAGGGGGCAACTGCATCATGCCAATCTGAATGGTCTGGGCAATCAGCTCCGCCGAAGCAACAATCACCGAAGTAAGTGCCGTAAGGAGCGTCCCTGCGAGCAAAGTGCGTCCGATGCGGATGAGGGTGCGCTCCGCCTGCGTGCCTCCATGCAAACCCATCAGAGCGGGTGATTCAGCAAGT
>FPIC01047565.1_pt1 | contig 10592 bp, 10 predicted proteins | sample 1504481 | NCBI WGS metagenome assembly FPIC01 (sample SAMEA4475357, study PRJEB15587) | soil metagenome | biome: Soil; feature: Field | place: India | collected 2015-03-11 | depth 0 m
AAACGGACCATACGGATACTAGAAGAGGGGGCCCCTATTCTGGCGGAGCTTATGCGAGGTGGGGTGGTTAGGAAGGAGGACATCGACTACGACCCGCTTCTGGACTCCACGGAGGTTATACCATAACTTTATACCTCCTAAGTAACTTTATATCTCCCAAGTATTTAACACGTGTATTTCGACCCTCGGCCGAAGACTTCGAGGGAAGACCTCTTCGACAGGGAGGAGGAGGTGGAGAGGATAAAGGCTCTTAGGGCGCCGATAACGCTGGTGCTGGGCCTCCGGAGGGCTGGAAAGTCTTCAGTGATCTTGGTCGCCGCCTCCGAGATGCCCCACCCCGTGGTGTACATAGATGCCAGGAGGTTTGAGGCAGAGCCCTACCTGACGTTCAAGCACGTGGCTGAGGCGCTGGGAGAGGCCTTGGCGCAACCCATGAGGAGGTTTCCCAAACTGAGGGAGTACTTGAAAAATGTCAATGGTATTTCCGTGGCGGGTTTTGAGGTCAAAATATCGTGGAGGGAGAGGGGCTCTCTCGTAGAGGTGTTGGAGTGGCTAAACCGCTGGGCAGAGGAGAATGGGAGAAAGGCTGTTGTGGTGATAGACGAGGCGCAGGAGTTGACGAAGCTTAAGGGGTACAACTTGTTGAAGCTCTTGGCGTATTCCTATGACAACCTCCGAAACGTGTACTACGTCATGAGCGGCTCTAAGATGGGGCTTTTGAAGAAGTTTCTAAAACTGGAGGATGCGGGGTCCCCCCTCTACGGCCGCTACATGGAGGTGGTGGAGCTTAGGCCGTTTACGCTGGAAGAGGCCAAGAGATTCTTGGAGGAGGGGTGTAGGCAGTACGGAGTGCCCCCGCCCGACGCGGAGAAGGTGTATAGGGCGGTGGGGGGCCTGCCGGGGTGGCTCACCTACTTCGGCTACACCTACGTCTCGGTGAGAGACGAAGAGGAGAGCATAAGGCAGACCGTGTCCTACGCAGTGGATCTCATAAAGCAGGAATTTGCCCACTTCCTCGAGGGGAAGTGGGCCGCGGAGAAGAGGTACCGCGTGATAATGGAAGCCGCGGCTGAATGCGCAGCCTGGTCAGAGCTGAAGAGGGCCGTAGAGGCTTCCGAGGGGAGGCGCATAAACGACGCAGAGATTACCCGCCTCTTGAAAAACCTAGTTGACTACGGTTTTCTGGAAAAGAGAGGCGACCTCTACTGCCCGCCTGACCCACTCATAGCCGCGGCGTTTAGGAAAAAGTACCGCTAGCCTATGCACGGCTTTCCAAGTCCTCGCCTATTAGGCGATCACATAAGGCGTTGTAGCTGACCGCCACTTGCAGATCCTCCTCAACTGAGACAGGGACTAAATTTATATGACACAAGTCCAAGCTGTTTGTGGAGAGGGCTTCTTTTTACCTGGCGCTCTTTTTAATTCTCAGAGGCGATGTAGAGCCGAGAAAGCTAGGCCTTGACGTAGGCGCTATAAACTGCGACGTGTCTGAAATAGGGGCATCCCTCCTCAGAGAAGACCTAGATCCTGTCACGAGATCCCTCCTGCCCAAGGCCATTGCGCAGTTCTATGAGAACTACGGCTACGAAGTAGCTGGGGAGCCGGACAGCTTATTGGCAATGACGGCGTTTATGGCACAACTTGCGAAGACGCCTACCGAGGAGTCGCTGAAGGCGCAGCTCAGATTTCTAAACACCCACCTCCTGCCTACATTAAGATATGCTTTGCAGAAATGTCCTGATCTTAGGCCCATATATGAAATCCTAGTGGAGGATGCCGAAGTAGTAAAGACTACGTTAGTGAAAGATGTCCGGGGATAAGACAACCATAACAGTTGACAGAGATGTGGCGCTGAGGTGTTCTAAACTTGCCCGGGAGCTTGGAATCCCCCTACAAAAACTCGCCTCAGATGCGTTGAGAATAGTCGAAGAGGTTATGAAAGACGGCGGCAACGCAACCGACCTAGTTCTAACTTGGCGGTGTGTCAAATCCATAACCACAGTAGATACAGCGACGTTGCCGATAAACATCTTGTTAAAAATCTTCGAAGACCTAGAGCCGGGTAAATACGTCACCGACTTTTATACATCTGGCAAAGAGATTGGTGTCGCGATGTCAAATGAAATAACCTTCGCCGATTTGGTAAAAAGGCCGTACATTTTAAAAACCCTTATACCGATTAGATACGCTAATAGCAAGGAAACAGAAAGCGAAATCACCATCACGTTGTCCGTGCCGTCGTATGTGAAAAAGTTAATGCCACTGATATCTGCGTATATAAGAGGGATATTAGATACATATGGTTAAACACAGCACAAAATAGATATAAAAGAACATATAATCGAGATAAAGATATACAAAAACATACAAACATAATCATTATTAAACATAATTACCTTTAATAACTTCGAATAGATATGTTTTTATGTTTTTAGTTATGATGAGACGTGTCTCTCCAAACTACGAGGAGGGAAGTGCTTAAAGCCGCTACAGTTGCGGCAATTACGCTGGCTGTGCCAATTTCTGCACAGAAGGCGGAGAGGCGCCGCTGGGCGATGTACATCGATGTCAGTAAGTGCTACGGCTGCTATGCGTGTATGGTTGCCTGTGCCGCAGAAAATAACGTACCAGTCGGGGTGTTCCGTACCTGGATAGAGCGCCACGTGACAAAAGGAGGTACTGTGATCTTTGTGCCCAAGCAGTGCAACCACTGCGAAAACGCCCCCTGCGTCAAGCCGTGCCCAACCGGGGCTACTTACAAACGCGTCGAGGACGGGCTGGTGTTGGTAAACGACGAGCTGTGTATTGGTTGCGGCGCCTGCATACAGGCATGTCCCTACGGGGCTAGGTTTTTCAACCCGGTGAAGGGCGTTGTGGACAAATGCACATTCTGCGAACATAGAATTTATCAAGGCAAGCTGCCGGCGTGTGTGGAGACCTGCCCCACCGGCGCGAGGGTCTTCGGCGATTTAAACGACCCCGAATCGCCGGTCTCGAAAATAATTAAGGCTAATCCCACGCAGAGGCTCAAGATACACACCGGCGCGGAGCCTATGATATTCTACAAAGACCTGCCATCGGAGGCGAACCTATGACTTACCCAATTGGCTACTTATACCCCAACGAGTTCGCAGAGCCTCTGGTTTGGCTACCGGTGCTGTTTTCATACTCTCTGCTAATCTCAGGTGCAGACTTATTGCTTCTAGCCTTTATCGCATACCTGTTCAACAAGTTTAAGAGAACAGTACCAGTACTCCTAGTAGTCGGTCTCGCCTTCTACACAGTGGTGCTACTTGGGCCTTTGGCAGATCTCAGAAACCCGGATCGCGCCCCGTTGTTGTTTTCACACGCCCAGGTAATCCCCACAGAGGCGCACCCGGGAGTTTCGCTAATAGCGCTCCAAGGCGCGGTTATGTGGCCGCTTGGGTTCATCCTGGCGGCGTTGTTCACACTGCTATACTTCGCCCCGGCGAACTATCAGAGGTACCTAGCCACGAGAAATCCTTTACGCAAAGTGCTGTCTATTGGCATTAAGCAACACAGCCTTGCCCTAAAGGCTTTTCTGAAGATATTGGCTGTGGTTGCACTTGTGCCTATGGCCTTCTGGGCAATATACCCAGCCTCCCTATTCGCCACGCAGACCTCTCTGTTCATCTGGCTGAACTGGCACACGCTTGTACCCATGTACTTCGCCGACACCTTTGTTGTGGCGACGGCAGTTGCGATCTTAGCTATATGGCTATACGGCGTAAAAAAGTCGCAAAATGAGCTAAGCTCACTTTTGTACATACACGGCGTGGCAGCGTTATCGGTAATAGCGCTACTCCTACTCCAGATGGCTATATGGAATACGTCATATGGCGGCTCTCCGTTTATGAGCGCGGCTTCTCACATAATGGAGTGGTTCGTGCCTGTAATCGCGCTCTATGCTATAACATTTGGCTTATCTCTAGCGGCGAGTAGGTTTTTGCCGCTCTCTCTCGTTGTTCCCTTCACGGGATTAGTGGCTGCAATTGTAAACAAGTGGAATGTTATTGTAAGAGCGCAGTACGCCCTGAGATCGGGTTTGGCCTTTCTGGAGCCGGGAGAAGAGGTGCTTGTGCACGAGGTACCTATCATGGCGTCAATAGTAGCAGCGGGGATATTCCTAGCTATAATACTATCCATATTATTCCCACTGGAGCGGGGCCATGACTAGCCGCAGAACTTATCTAAAAGCCATTGCCGCCGCGGCGGCGCTAGGCGTAGCGCTGTGGGGCTACTGGCCGGTAGTGGACAAGATAATAAAGCCGAAGAGAAATCCGTACGGCCCAGATCCGCAGTTTGGCAAAAACGTAAGGTACGTACATACGACGTGTCTAGGTTGCAACGTCCGTTGCGGCATAAGGGTAAGAGTCGTAAAGTATGGAGATGTGGAGGTTATAGAAAGGATAGAGGGGAACCCCTACCACGTATACAACAGGGCGGTTTCCTTCGATAGTCAAGTTAAGAGGTATAAGCAGCTACCCTACAACACGCCGGTGAAAGAGGCGCTGGAGAGGTGGTCCGGCACGCTGTGTCCCAGAGGTGTCGACGGAATTCACTACGTCTACGACCCCTATAGGGTGTTGAAGCCCCTAAAGCGCGCAGGCCCGAGGGGAAGCGGCAAGTGGAAAGTCATCACGTGGGAGCAGTTAAACAACGAGGTTGTAAACGGCGGCATTATTGAAGAGACAGGAGAGAGGTTGCCAGGTCTAAAAGATTTCTTCGTCTACGGGAAGCTCAAAGAAGCCGGTTTTGAGGATCCCAACGCAGTCTTAAGCGAGATGAAGGCAGATGTTGACAACATAATGAAAATAGCCCGAGACCCCAACAAGACATACGACGAATTAGTAAAGGCGATAGAGGGATTTAAGGCTAAGTGGAGTCAGAAGCTGGGAGAAAAGGGGCTGAAACTAGAGGACGTATTTATCGACCCGGATAGGCCCGACCTTGGCACTAAGGCCAACATGGTGATGTACCTCAGAGGGCGCGGCCAACCGCCTACAGACTACTTCTCACAGAGGTGGATATATGCCTTCGGTTCAGTTAACTGGACTAGACACACGTCGGCTTGTCAGCTGGGCTTTTATACGGGCAATAGGATATGGGCTGGTTATACTGATATACAAGCTGATCCGGTGGGGGCAAAGGTAATAATCGGAGCTGGTTGGTCGATGGGCAGGTTGCACCCCGGAGCCACCGGCCAAGGTTTAATAATCGAGAGGGCATGCGAGGGGGATCTGAAGCTATATTACATAAACCCAGTGGCGCCCAGGACACCGTGTAATGGCAATATTATCTGGATTCCCGTAAAGCCTGGAGAAGACGCCGCACTCGCCTTCGCGGTAATTAGGTGGCTGATAGAGAACAAGAGGTACAACGAGGAGTTCTTGTCGCTACCTAACAGAGACTCGGCGAAGAAGGCTGGATATCCTGTCAACACAAACGCCACTTGGCTCGTCATTACTGAGGGCCAGCGCTTTGGCGAGTACTTAAAGGCTAGAGACATTGGGCTAGAGAACTCCGACAAGCCCGTGGTCTGGACAGGGGAGAAGTTCGCCACGTACGACTCTGTCGATAAGGCAGATCTATACTACGTGGGCAAAGTGACGTTGCCAACGGGAGAGGCCGTAGCTGTAAAGACTGCGTTTATGATACTGCGTGAAGAGGCGTTCAGCAGATCGTTTGAAGAGTGGCTCGCCATAGCAAGCCCCTACGAGCCCGGAACTCCCGAGTTCCGCGACTATGTCAAGAAGGTTGAGCAAATGGCTAGGGACTTCGCTGACGCCGCGCCGAGGGCTGGCACTATGATACACAGAGGTGTCGGCATGCATCCCAACGGCGAGTATATCACCTGGGCGTATAGAGCAATTGATACTCTGATAGGAAACTTCCATAGAATGGGTGGTTTGCTGGGCCGCGCCGCTAATACGTCTTACCTTAGCTATGTTTATAATGTCGGATACTCGGGCTTCGGCGAGCCGCCTAGGTGGGGGCCGCCGATAGATAGACACAACTACGCATACGAAGCCACTTTGGAGTATTGGCTGAGAGTGAAAGAAGCGCTTAAGGAGGGTAAATCTTGGGAAGACGCCGTTAAGGCCGCTTTCCCAACGAAGAGGCCGTGGTACCCGCTCACGCCGGAGGAGAGCTACACTGAGATATTTGCTGGAATAGCAGAGGGTTATCCCTACAAGATCGGCGCGTTTATTATGTTCTATGCAAATCCCGTATTAGCAACTAACTACGGTGTGAAGTTCGTAGAAGTATTGAAGGACACTTCCAAGATTCCCTTGTTCATAGCTATCACTACGACAATAAACGAAACGGCAATGTACGCGGACTACATAGTCCCAGATACAACCTATCTCGAGACGGGCACCATGGGAGTCCAGTTCTTATATGCCACAAGTGGAGGTGTAACCTTGGCTGAGCCTTGGCGTTCCCCGGCAATAATGCCGCTGACACAGAGGATTAGCGACTGTCCCAACGGCCATCCGAGATATGCCAGTTTTTGGGAGTTCTTCATAGACACGGCAAAGGCCTTGGGCATGCCAGGCTTTGGTGACAGAGCAGTGCCGGGCGTGAAGGGCAAAAAATACGAGGGCCGGTGGTTCCCGCTCCACTGCGAGTGGGAGTACGTCATGAGGGTATTTGCCAATGCCGCACTAGACGCAAAAGACCGCGGCCTAATACCTGAACAAGTGCCGGAAGAAGAGGTTAAATTCGTCGAGGAGAACTACCCAATCGCCCAGTTTAAGGACATAATCCCGCCGGAGGAGTGGAAATATGTCGCATATGGCTTGGCCCGCGGCGGGGTTTTCACAAGCTACGAGCAGTCTTTCGACGAGCGCGGCGTTTCTAAGAGAAGCGTGCCCGGAAGAGGTACGTTGTACCTATGGGACGAGACGTTGGCTAAGACCCGCAACAGTGTAACTGGCGAGAAGTTCTGGGGCGGACCGAAGTACTTCCCCATCGCCACCTACGCACCTGCCGGCCCCGCTTTCCAGAAGGCGGATAAGTGGCTACACGGCACACCGCTGAGACAGCTGTACCCAGAAAAGGACTGGCCGTTTATGCTAGTATTCTATACGGGGCCTATCTACACTAAACACAGAAGCCAGTTCTACTACTGGATTAAGCAAATCGCGCCTGAGAACTTCGTGCTGATAAACCCAGAAGACGCCGCAAAGATAGGAGTCGAAACTGGGGATGTGGTGAGGGTCGAGACGCCTGTGGGCTTCTTTGAGGCGCCGGCCGTGGTGGAGCCCACCGTGGCGCCCGGCGTTATAATGGTGCCGTACGGAATGGGGAGGTGGGCAGACACTGTGTTGGTAAAGCCCAAGTACTTTGAGCTGAGGGATGCCAAGCTTAAGCTGACAGTTGACGGGCTCCCTGAAAAGATGGAGGTGCCAGAAGACGCAGTAAACCCAGTGAAAGGCCTGCCAGATGTGGTGAAGAAGATATTGTTCACCAAGAGCCCCGCCGAGTACTACGAAAAGGGGCTAGCCCCTGATAAGTGGAGGTTCAACGGCGTTACGCCAAATGTAGTCCAGATGAGCGACCCCTCCCTGGGCGGGTGGCCACTACTCAGCTGGCTCGGAGCATCTCAAGCGTACTTCGACACACCTGTAAGAATTACCAAGACCGGCCAGAAACATAAATTCGAGACGCCGTACATAGTCTGGTAATTCAAAATATTTTTTTAGTCTAAATTTATCCTTTTTTCCTACTATTTCTCAGCGATCACTGGGATATATAGGCCTAGCCCAATCACTATTGAGACGGCGTGATAAGCTCTCGCACTAGCTAGGTCTACTACAAAATCGGTAAACAATTTCTTCTCAGGAGTCCCTTAGAAACCCACTACGGCGGATGCTTAACTGTGTCACAATTTCATTCTGTAGCTTTTTTACACGACTGTTCCTATTTGCCGACGAAGAAGCAAAATTAGGTGATGTGACGTGGGATGAGATGTATATTCAGTGTACATATTGTACACATCTGTAATAATATTTTTAAATATGCTATTTTTTCCATTTTAAACATGGAACTCCAAACTCAACAACAAGTAGTCCTATTTATGGATCCACTTGATCTTTGGCTTCAGGTATTAGGAGTTGCCCTTTTGCTTATCGCCTACTGGGTGTATAGAAACTTTGTAAAGCAGCCGGATGCAGGGATAAACAAGGCCTTTGCCGCGGGTGCCATACCCCTAGGCGTCTACATACTTGCAACCGGAATTTGGTCCACTGCGACGTGGCCCCTACCCGGTCCATATAATATCCTCTTCTCTGACAGCTGGCCGTTGCTTGGAGTGGTGTTAATATCACTGGGGCTTGCCAGCTGGTTCTCGCTCCTTGTAAGAATCGTCTTCTATGCATATGCAGGTCTTTCACTGCCAATATTGGTATACGGCGTAGCGATAGCGTATTACCACCTAACGCAAGAGCCCGAGCTTGCCGCCGCGATGTTTATCTTGATAGGCTTGGCCGGGCTAATAAGCCCAGCCCTAGCCACCAAGTGGGGGAGACCAATAGCCATGGCAATTATCATAATGCTAGCCGTCGCCGCCGTGATTGCATTCTTTACCGGCATAAGCGCCTCATTTGCCCATATACCGAGGTGGGCGAAGTGGAGCCCGTGGTACGGTAAAGTTGTAGTTGGGTAAAAACCTTTTTTACCTCATCTATCTTTCCATGAGCTTAGTCTCATTCGCTTCTGGACTGTGGCTGGGCTACAGCTTAGCCGTCCCTCCGGGCCCTATGAACGCCCTCATAGCGGCTTGGGCGTTGAGGAGCTTCCGACACGGCTTCGCCGTGGGCGCCGGGGCCATGAGCGCCGACTTCATCCTTATGATCATTACGCTTTACCTATACTCCGCTTTGAGAACCTTCGGCCAAGGCGTCTTTGTGCCATTCTTCATTCTAGGCGGCGCCTTCTTTCTCTACCTGGCGTATAGGATCGGAAAGTCGCAACCTCCAGAGAGGCGAGAGGCAAACCCCGGCTCGCCCCTCAAGGGGTACCTAATGGGGCTATCCCTCGGTGTGGTAAACCCCTACCAGGTTGGGTGGTGGCTCACGTCGGGGCTCAGCTCCATCCACCAATTCGGCGTGGAGTGGGCCGCCGGCCTGTTCTTCGCTATCTTAACCTGGATTACGGGGTTCCCAGCCGCCGTGAGGGCGGGGTGGGAGCTGAATAAGAGGGCGACGTGGCTGGCCATAAAGGTCTTCTCAGTCGTCACGTTGCTGGCATTCGGCGTATACTTTACTGCACAGGGTATAATGACGCTGGCGCGCTTGTGAGGAGAGACCTTTGCGTTAGGTGCAGAGGGGGCGCTACCTCTGTGGCCTAGCGCCCTGCCCCCTCCCTGTATGGCAGTAGGCCGCGCCGTATAGGAGTCTCGCGCTACATCTACGGCTTGAGCCCGCACTCTCTTCGCGGGGGCAGGCCGTTTGCCCGAAGGTGAAGCTCTACTCGGCGGCGCCGGCAGAGGCCGTCAGCCTCGCCGGCAAGCGGAGGCCCCGAGGAAGGCCGACACTACGGAGATGGAGAGGTAAAGGCAGGCGGGGCCGCAGTCGAAATGCGCCGAAAGCCCTGGACCTAGACCACATAGCGAGAGCCCTGAGGTCCGCCTCACGAAAGGCTATCCCCGGAAGCTGGCAGAGCTGGAGAGGAGGGGTTTAAATTGGACAAAATGCGCTTGACGGCCTTGAGGAAATTGCAAAGGCTAGGGGCTCCCATGACCTGTTCGATGAATACATGAGATTGGGCGAGGAGGCCGGCTTGGCGGATCCCAGCGGCGTCAGCAGAGAGTTAACTCTTCTACTTTTTTGAAATCGGAATCTTTGGTCAAAAGCCCGTATCCCAGCCGCAGGGCTGTGGCTGCGATAAGCGCGTCGTTTGGCAGAAGGCCGTACCTTGCCATAATTTGCTTTGCCCTCTCTACGTCTTCAGCCTTGTGCTCCACGACGCCTAGAAGCTGTGCAAGTTTATTCAGAACTCTAATTCGCCTCCATGCTAGGTTTAGCTCGCCTTGTTCAAATGCCCTCTTCGCCTCGTAAAAACCCCCGCGCCCGGCCTCCTTGGCAGAGACACGTATAAGGATGTACATAGCCTCTTCCAGCGCGACAAGCGGCACCGCCCCCTCTACGCTTTTTATTTCAGAGAGGTCGCCTGTTAATATGGAGTGGACTAGGACAGAGGTGTCAATCAAACATTTCATATATGTACTTCTTCAACTCGGCCCAGTCCGCCTTTATCTTTGGCAACTCTCTCAGCTCTGCCTCTATTTCTTCTAGAGGGTCGACTTTCCTAATTTTTATAACGCCCTCACTCTCGTCATACCAAACTTTTACGAGGTCGCCCTCTTTTATGCCCACCGCTTTTCTCACGGAGGCTGGGATAACCATTTGGTAATTTCTAGTGACCTTCACCACCTCCACGGTCAAGTTGACATAGTAGTATATAAACTTTTCTATGATGGTGTTTTTATACCACAGAGCTGTGGGTTTTGTGAGAGGCGACCTCTGCGTCAAGTGCCGCGGCGGGCGTTATCTCTGCGGGTTGTC
>FPIC01117358.1_pt1 | contig 10525 bp, 7 predicted proteins | sample 1504481 | NCBI WGS metagenome assembly FPIC01 (sample SAMEA4475357, study PRJEB15587) | soil metagenome | biome: Soil; feature: Field | place: India | collected 2015-03-11 | depth 0 m
CATCCTGATATGAAAAAGGTGCCAGGTGTTGAGATGTCAACAGGGTCGCTTGGCCAAGGGCTTTCTGTTGCAAACGGTATGGCACTGGCTGGAAAACTGGATGGGAAAAACTATAGAGTGTATGTTTTGCTTGGTGATGGTGAGATTCAGGAAGGTCAGATTTGGGAAGCTGCAATGACAGCTGCTCATTACAAACTTGACAATCTCACAGCATTTTTAGACCACAATGGACTTCAGATAGATGGAAAAATCACAGAGGTTATGTCACCCGAGCCTGTTGATGAGAAGTTCAAGGCATTTGGCTGGCATGTTATAAAAATAGACGGACATGATTTTAACCAGATTGAAAAGGCTGTAAACGAAGCAAAGACAATAAAAGGGAAACCCACAATCATTATTGCTGAGACAGTAAAAGGAAAAGGTGTATCGTTTATGGAAAATGAGGTAGGCTGGCATGGCACAGCTCCTAATAAAGAGCAAGCGCAAAAGGCTTTAGAGGAGCTACAAAAGCAGCTTGAGATGTTGGAGGTGCAAGGATAAGATGGCAAAGATAGCAACAAGAGAAGCATATGGTCAGGCACTGGCTGAGTTTGGTGAAGTATACAAAGACATTGTTGTGCTTGATGCTGACCTTTCAAAATCAACAAGAACAGAGATTTTCAAAAAGAAATTTCCTGACAGGTTTTTCAATATAGGAATTGCAGAGCAGAACCTTATGGCAACAGCAGCAGGACTTGCAACATGTGGCAAGATTCCATTTGCAAGCACATTTGCTGTCTTTGCGGCAGGAAGAGCTTATGACCAGGTCAGAAACTCTATTGGCTATCCGCATCTAAATGTCAAGATTGGAGCATCACATGCAGGTGTGTCAATTGGGGAAGATGGTGCGTCTCATCAGATGCTTGAAGATATAGCTTTGATGAGAGTAATCCCAGGGATGGTGGTACTCTCACCTTCTGATGCAGCATCCACATATGAGTGTGTAAGACTTGCAATTGAACATGAAGGACCTGTTTATATTCGCTTAGGTAGACTCGGTGTTGAGGAGATTTATAAAAAAGGTGAACTAAAACTTGACCTTGGAAAAGGCATTGTTTTGCAAAAAGGCACAGATGTTGGAATTCTGGCAACAGGGCTTATGGTTCATGAAGCTATAAAAGCAGCAAAGATGCTTCAAGATGAAGGAATTTCAGTATATCTTGTTGACATGCCGTGCATAAAACCAATTGATGTTGATTTGATTTTAGATGTAGCAAAAGTGACTGGCTGCATTGTCACAGCAGAAGAGCACAATGTATTGGGCGGTTTTGGAAGCGCTGTGTCTGAGGTTTTGATTCAAAACTATCCAGTACCTGTTAAGATGGTTGGTGTCAATGATGAGTTTGGAAGATCAGGTAAGCCTGAAGATGTTCTAAAATACTATAAGCTTACAGCAGAGGAGATTGTAAATAAAGCAAAAGAGGTTATGAAGATGAAGAAGTAAAAAACCTCGAAAATAAAGGCCGTCTTTTTTACAGGGCAAAACCTGTTAAAAAGACGGCTTTTTTGTTTTTGTGCATTTGTGATAAAATTATAATTAAACCTTGACTTTTTTATAAGTGGGGATTTTTGAAAATATGGAAGAAAGAATAAAGCTCAAAGAAAAGGTACAACATGGCACTCCAATGTTTCCGATAAATGTGTATGAAAATTTATTTTGGTATCAAAGTAATTATCTTTTGCCACACTGGCATGATGAGTTTGAAATAATCTATCTTGAAAAAGGTTTGGCAAGTTTTTCTATAGATGGTCAAGAGTATAGATTGTCACCACATCAATTCTTATTTGTCAACTGTGGTTCAATCCATTCTGGAAAGGCTGTTGAATCTCCAGAGGCATTTGCAATTGTATTTAATCTAAATATGCTTTGTTCAGAAGAACCTGATATTTGCAAAGCCAAATATCTGCAGCCAGTTGAGACAAGAAAATTATCGGTTCCAAATTTTATTGAGGATACTTTTTTAGGAGAACTAATATTTAGTTTAATTAAGATTTGGAAAGAGAAAACCTATAGTTATGAGCTTTATGTAAAATCAAACCTTTTTATGATTTTTTACCATCTTTTTAATAAAGGATATATCGTAGACAGTAACTATGACAGAGAATTTAATTCCAAGCTTGAAAAGATAAAAGCAGCTTTAGACTATATCAATTTGAACTATTCCAATCCCCTTAGCACAGAGGAACTTAGCAAGATTACAAACCTGAGCAAATACTATTTTTGTAGATTGTTTAAAGAGATTACTCATCTTACCCCCATTGATTACATAAACAAGTTTAGAGTGGAGAAGGCTCTTGAACTTATAAAAAATACCAATCTTAGCATATCAGAAATAGCGTTTGAGGTTGGATTTAACAATGTGAGTTATTTTATAAAAATATTCAAAGAGTATATGGGTATGACTCCACTACAATACAAAAAGAAGGATATAATTTAGCAATGTATTTATATTTTTTTGCAATATGGTTGGAGAAATAATTTTTGTTTTGTGGTTAATTTAATATAGTAGGTACCCTAATATTTTTCAGGAGGGGAAAATAAAATGAAATTCACAGACGGTTTTTGGCGTGTCAAAGAAGGAATAAAGCTATATCATCCAGCTCATGTGTATAATTATGAAATTACAAAAGATTCTGTTCTTATCTTTGCACCGGCTCACTTCATTACAAACAGAGGGCAAACCTTACAAGGTCCTGTTTTTACCATACGATTTTCTTCGCCTTTTGAAGATGTTATAAGAGTGCAGATTTGGCACTACAAGGGGCAGAAGGATAAAAAGCCCTACTTTGAATTTTATCAAGAAGAAGGATATTTTCCTTTAATAGAAGATTTTTCGGACAGTATAGTAATAACAAGTGGAAAACTCAAAGCTGTTATTAATAAAAAAGGCGAATGGGGAGTAGCATATTACTATGAAGATAAATATCTAACAAAGAATGGTTATAAATATCTTGGCTATGCAATCATGCCTGATAATACTGCTTACATGAGAGAACAGCTTTCTTTGAGTGTTGGCGAGTGCGTTTACGGGCTGGGCGAAAGGTTTACTCCTTTTGTTAAAAACGGACAAGTGGTTGATATGTGGAACGAAGATGGTGGTACAATTTCTGAGCTTGCTTACAAGAACATTCCTTTTTACATCACAAACCGTGGGTATGGTGTTTTTGTCAATGACCCGGGACGTGTGTCGTTTGAGGTTGCATCTGAGAATGTCGAGAGAGTTCAGTTTTCTGTGGAAGGTGAATATTTGGAGTATTTCATAGTTGGTGGCAGCGATATGAAAGATGTTTTAGAAAATTACACAAAGCTGACAGGAAGGCCAAGTCTTCCACCTGCATGGTCTTTTGGGCTGTGGCTTACAACCTCATTTACTACAAACTATGATGAGAAAACAGTCACAAGTTTTATAGATGGAATGATAGAAAGAGATATTCCACTTCATGTATTCCATTTTGACTGTTTCTGGATGAAAGATATGCACTGGGTTGACTTTGAATGGGACAAAAGAGTTTTCCCAGACCCGAAAAATATGCTTGAAAGATTAAAAGAAAAGGGAGTTAAAATTTGTGTTTGGATAAATCCTTATGTGTCTCAGCTTTCAAAACTTTTTGATGAGGGAAAAGAGAAAGGATATTTTCTAAAAAAACCAAACGGAGATATTTGGCAGACAGATAGCTGGCAACCTGGTATGGCTATTGTTGATTTTACAAACCCAGAGGCGTGCAAGTGGTATGCAGAAAAGCTCAAAGATCTAATTAGAATGGGGGTTGACTGTTTTAAGACAGATTTTGGTGAAAGAATTCCAACAGATGTTGTATACTTTGATGGTTCTGACCCTCAAAAGATGCACAACTATTACACATACCTTTACAACAAGACTGTGTTTGAGACGCTTCAAGAGGCGTTTGGCAAAGGAAATGCAGCAGTGTTTGCAAGGTCAGCAACAGCAGGAAGCCAGAAATTTCCTGTACACTGGGGTGGAGACTGTTTGGCTTCATATGAGTCCATGGCAGAAACACTCAGGGGTGGTCTTTCACTTTCACTTTGCGGGTTTGGTTTTTGGAGTCATGACATAGGTGGCTTTGAGAGCACAGCCACAGCAGACCTTTATAAAAGATGGGTGGCATTTGGGCTTTTGTCTTCACACAGCAGACTTCATGGGAATTCTGCCTATAAAGTTCCATGGCTTTATGACGAAGAGGCGGTTGATGTACTTAGGTTCTTTACAAAATTAAAATGCAAGCTTATGCCATACATCTTTTCAGCGGCTGTAGAAGCGACAGAAAGAGGAATTCCTGTTTTAAGACCAATGGTCTTAGAGTTTCCTGACGACCCAGCATGCCTTTATCTTGACAGGCAATATATGCTTGGAGACAGCCTTTTAGTTGCACCAGTCTTTTCAGAAGATGGATATGTTGAGTATTATGTGCCAGAAGGGGTTTGGACAAATATTCTGACAGGAGAAAAGATTGAAGGTGGCAGATGGAGAAAAGAAAAGCACGGCTATTTTAGCCTTCCACTTTTAGCAAGACCAAATACTATAATCCCAATGGGAAGTGTAGACACAAAACCCGACTATGATTATGCTGATAATGTGGTGCTCAATGTTTACCATATTGATAGCGGGAAAACTGTGAAGTCTCAGGTAAGAAATACAGAAGGTAAGGCAGAAGTTGAAATTGAAGTGATAAGGGATAAAGATATTATTTATGTGACAAAGATAAAGGATACGAAAAAACCATGGAGTTTGTATTTTGATTCTCTAAAGATAGAAGCTTTGTCAGGAGCAAGTGTAGAGGTCAAAGAAAAAGGCAGCAGAGTAATTATTAGTGACGATACTGCTGTACTGAAAGTAATTTGATTTTTTCCATTGCTTTTGAAAAAATTTTTAAGCTAAAATGAAAACATGACCAGCTTTATGTGTGGTGAAAGGTATGAAAAGCCTTCTTACAAATCTTCAAATGAGGAAAAAATTTATACTGGCATTTCTCATATCAGCATTTATTCCCCAAATTATTTTGGGGATTATTCTTTTTTTAAATCTTCATTCTATTGCTTTGGAAAATGCAGTGAGTAATACAAAAAGGAACGTCCAGGATGTAAAAAATAAGCTCTTAGATGTTTTACAAAATGCTGTGGATATTTCAAACAAGCTATACCTTGATAAAAAATTATTAGGTATACTTTCTACTGAGTATAATGACATATCAAAGCTATATGAAGATTATACATCGTATACAGAATTTTCTAATTTGATCTCCATATATTACAAAAATATTCATGCTATTAGAGTATTTGCTTTTAATCCAACACTTCTCGAGACAGGGGAGTTTGTGAAAATAGATGACTTTGTTAGAAGACAAAAGTGGTTTGTTCATGCAGTTGAAAAAGATGGTAAAATATTATGGGAACTTGTCTTTGATAATGACCCCTTCAGACCACAGTATTATTTTAGTTTGGTAAGGCTAATTAAGAATTCTTTTGGAGAGAAACTTGGTGTAATGGTAATTTACATAAAAAAGGAAAGAATTGATGAGATTCTCTCTCAAAACGGAAACACCATTGTTGTTACTGATAAAGGAACCATAGTTGCAGCAAACGATCAAAATTTGGTTGGTAAAAGTATAGATATAACACCTTTTGGTGGGGATGATAGGTTAGTTGAGAGTGTCAAGATAAACCAGCAAGATTTTATGGCTTTTGTTGGAACTATTATGCCGAATGTAACAAGTGGCAATTACTTAAAAATTATTTCTTTTTTCTCTAAAAAAGAAATTTTTAAGGTACCAAATAGAATATCATTTTTTGCGTTTGGTGTGATAACAACAGATTTATTAATTTCTTTATTCTTGATGATTCTTTTTTCAAAGTTTATTACTGACAGGTTAACTGCATTAAATGAAAAAGTAAATCAGATTTCACATGGGCACCTTGACACCAGCATAGAAATTCTGGGAAAAGATGAAATAGGTCAGCTTGCAGAAAATGTAAGAGAAATGGCAAAAAATATTAAAAATCTTATTGAACAGGTTTATTTAGCAGAGATTCAAAAACAACAAATACTCACCAAACAACGGGAGATTCAGTTTGAAATGCTATCAAGCCAGATAAATCCTCACTTTCTCTTTAATACCCTTGAAGCAATAAGAATGAAAGCAGTTTGTAACGGACAAGAAGAAATTTCACACATTGTATATCTTCTGAGTAACCTGTTAAGAAGAAGCATAACAGTAAGTTCAGAACTGATTTCATTGAAAGAAGAGGTAGAATTTGTTCAACAGTTTTTGGAGATTCAAAAATTCAGATTTGGAGATAGAATAGATTTTGATATTCAGGTTGATGAAGAACTTTTTGATTATAAGATACTACCTTTTATAATACAACCTCTTGTAGAGAATTCGATTAAGCACGGAATTGAACCTAAAGTTGGAAAGGGTTATATTAGTATCAGAATTTTCAAAAGAAAAGAAAAAATAGTAATTAAGGTTGAGGATAATGGAATTGGAATGAAGGAAGATGAATACGAAAAGCTTATTTCAAGGCTCAAGTCAGATCAAAAAGATGCTCATGTAGGACTTAAAAATGTATACACAAGGTTGAAATTGTTTTATGGTAATGAATTTGAATTTTTAGTCAAAAGTAAATTTGAAAGTGGAACAGTGGTTGAAATAACTGTTCCAAGGAAAGGAGATGAATAGAATTTGTTTAAAGTAGTTTTAATTGATGATGAGCCGATAATTATTGAAGGGCTGAAAAAGATTTTAGACTGGAGTGCACTTGGATTTGAAATAGTTGCTGTTGCATATGATGGTGTAGATGGTGTTTCGAAACTGCTCGAAATAAATCCTGAGGTTGCTTTAATTGATATAAGAATACCTGGGATTGATGGACTTTCACTTATACAGAAAGTAAAAGAAAAAAATCTGTCAACCAAGATTGTTATCCTTTCTGGTTATTCGGAGTTTGAATATGCTCAAAAGGCTGTAGAACTTGGAGTTGAGGGTTATCTTTTAAAACCTGTTGATAAAAATCTTCTTGAAGAAAAGTTAAAAATCATAAAACAAAAACTGGAAGAAGAGTTTGAAGTAACACAGATAATTTCAAGTACAAAAAAATTGACTAAGGAGAAAGCAATTGAAAAACTAATATTTGGGGCTTTGAGCAATAGCGAAATAGACTATATAAATAAATTTTTTGAACTTCAGCTTCCGTGGAAAAAATATCAAGTTGCTATAGTTCAGCTGCTCGAAGAAAATTTGAGCTGTTGTGAGATAAGTCAAAAAGTTTTATATGTAAAAGAAAAAGTGGATGGTTTTTTAGAAAAAAATATGTGCGGTTTTTCTGTTATAATTAACAACAATATTTGTATACTTTTCAAGGATTTTTATTATCCATTCAATGGGAGAAGTATTAATATTTTAAAGGATACTCTTATGAAACATACTGGTGGTCAAATTATTATTTCAATTGGAAGTGAAGTAGAAAATTATAGTGAAATACCAAAGTCTTTTAGAGAAGCGAATGAACTTTTAAAGAAAAGGTTTTTATTGGGGTATCGTGGATTAATATTTACAAAAGAAGTATTTTTCCAAAGAGATACAGGTGAAGGAAGTTTTGATAACAAAAGATTTGCTTCTGATTTGGCAGTTGCTATTGAACTTGGCAACTTTGCCAAAATAAATGAAATATTAGAGATAAAAGCAAATAACTTGATAGAAAAAGATGTTTCTGAGGGGGAAGCAAAGAGTGACTTTTATAATTTCTTTGTTGAGGTTTTATATAAGTTGTCTCAAAATGAAGAATATAAAAAAGTTGTAGAAGGATACCTCTCTCAAGAAGTTTTCAGAAATCTATTTTTACAAAAAACTTTAACAGAACTGAAAGGTCTTGTAAAATACTATTTTGTTATGATTTCAGAACGAATAAGAAAACTTTATTCAGAAGACTTTAAGGATAAAATTGAGGAGTTTTTAAAAAAGAACTATTTCAGAGATATAAAGCTTGAGGCTTTGGCAGAGAGTTTTGGTTATAATACCTCTTATTTTAGTAAACTTTTCAAAAGGACTTTTGGTGAAAACTTTTCATCCTACGTCGAAAAAGTAAGAATTGAAAAAGCAAAAGAATTTCTAAAAGGTGGCGAAAAGGTTTCGGAAGTTGCCAGGAAAGTTGGGTATGAGGATATAGATTATTTTTGTTCAAGATTTAAAAAATATGTGGGATGTTCACCAAAAGAATACAAAGTAGGGAATAAAAATAAAGAAAAAAATTAATCTTGAGCTTCTTGAAAGGCCTATTCTGAAAGGCTTTTATTTTTTTGTGGGTAAGACAAAACAAAACTGTCGGGTATAACATGTCAAAATATTGGGGTATGAGTTTTTAATTTTTGATTTTAGAATTATAATTGCAAGCAAGATTCAAAAAAATAAACAGAAAACCTTGGAGGTTTATATATGAATAAATCTAAATTAACCAAAACATTGTGGAAACAAAGATATTTAATCTTAATGGTATTCCCATTTATTGTTTGGTTAATAATATTTAGATACATACCCCTGTGGGGATGGATAATGGCTTTTCAAGATTACAGACCTGGAAAACCAATTTGGCAACAAGAATGGGTAGGTATAAGATGGTTTGCAGAGATGTTTCAAGACCCTGATTTTTATAAAGCTATGCGAAATACACTGGTAATGAGCATTATGGGATTAGTATTTGGTTTTCCGCTACCGATAATATTAGCTTTGCTTTTAAATGAAATAAAGAATATGGCGTTTAAGAGGACTGTCCAAACAATTTCATATCTTCCCCACTTTGTTTCATGGGTTGTTGTTGCAAGTTTGGTAAGTGAGATTTTGTCTCCAAGCGGTATTATAAATCAAATCTTGCAAAAACTCCATTTGACAAATTACCCAATTATGTTTATGGCAGAACCACGTTATTTTTGGTGGATAGTTACATTTTCTGATATTTGGAAAGAACTTGGCTGGAACACGATAATTTATTTAGCAGCAATCACTTCAATAAATCCTGAACTTTACGAGGCAGCAACTGTTGATGGTGCAGGAAGGTTTAGAAAAATGATAAATATTACCCTTCCCGGAATAATGCCGACCGTTATTGTTCTTCTTATTTTAAGCATAGGAAATATAATCAATATAGGCTTTGAAAGACAGTTTCTTTTAAGAACAGCTGCAACAAGGGATGTGGCAGATGTCATTGACCTTTATATTCTTTCGTACGGAATTGGTACAGGCAGATATTCTTTTGGCACAGCTGCGGGGGTATTCAAGTCAGTTTTAAGTCTTACGCTTTTGATCTTTGCAAACTGGCTTTCTAAAAAGACAACTGGCTATAGAATGATGTAGTTAAAAATTGGAAAACGATGTGGGAGGCTTTTTAAGATGAGAAAGAAAACAGTGGGCAACATAGCATTTGAGATTTTTAATTACACGTTAATGATAGTCTTAGCAATTGTAACCTTATATCCATTTTTACATGTCCTTGCTGTATCACTAAATGATCCTTACGATGCAATAAAAGGTGGAATAACTATTTTTCCCAGAAAATTTACATTGGTAAATTACATAGAAACCGTAAATTATCCTCAAATTCCATGGGCTGTGTTTATAACTGTATTAAGAACAGTAACTGGAACAGTTTTAGGAGTACTTTCATCTGCAATGGTTGCCTATGTTATAAACCGAAAGGATTTTATTGCAAGAAAAGCTGTTTCGATAATGTTTGTTATAACCATGTACGTGAGCGGGGGACTTATTCCAGAGTATATGCTCATGCGTGGTCTTGGACTTATGAACAATTTCCTTGTGTACATTCTGCCAGGGCTTATAAGTCCGTTTAACGTGATTGTCATAAAATCTTACATGGAAGGCATTCCAGCTGATGTAGAAGAGTCTGCAATGATAGATGGTGCTAATGACTTTTTGATATTCTGGAAGATAATATTGCCACTTTGTGCACCTGTAATCGCAACAATAAGCTTATTCATTGCCGTGGGGCACTGGAACTCATGGTTTGATACATATCTTTATTGCTCAAGTGAACCAAAGCTCACAACCTTGCAATATGAACTTCAAAAGATTTTGTCAAATGCAGCATCTTCATCTCAGGTAGATTACTACAGCAATCTTGACCCTAACAGAACAATGAAGGTAACCCCTCATTCTCTCAGAATGGCTATGACCATAATTGTAACCTTGCCAATATTGTTCGTGTATCCATTTGTTCAGAGATATTTTATTCATGGTATGACAATTGGTGCTGTAAAGAGTTAGAAAAATCTATGGCTTTTAGCTGGTAAAAACCAGCTTTTAGCATAAAACAAAAAATGAGGAGGGTTAAATGAGCTATGAGAATTTCAAAAAAGTTACTCTCGGTTTTATCAATTGTAGTGGTTGTAAGCTTTGTTTTAGGAATTGGCTTTGTTGGGAATGCTGGTAGTTCAAAGCTTGTCCATCCTCTAAAACC
>FPIC01058590.1_pt1 | contig 10514 bp, 8 predicted proteins | sample 1504481 | NCBI WGS metagenome assembly FPIC01 (sample SAMEA4475357, study PRJEB15587) | soil metagenome | biome: Soil; feature: Field | place: India | collected 2015-03-11 | depth 0 m
CCCCGCGTATGTCCATCCATTGGCGGTTGTCGAACGTGGTGGCCTGCCGAAAGAAAGGCGAGTTCATGGCAATGGCCAGGTCGATGTGCAGGGGCGGGATCACGAACTTCTCTCCCTGGCGCGACAGAAAGGGAAAGTACACCGTGCTGGCGTACAGCTGCGACCAGACCATTTTCTGCACCGTTTCGCCGGGGTAGTAGGTCACGTCCGGAAACACGCGGGCAAAGTTTTTCAGGTCGGCGATTTGTGTTTGATTGATCACCTGGGTGAGTGAATCGTAGGCGGCCAGGTAGACAAGTTGTTTTTGCTTGATGACCGCGGCCAGGGCGTTGTGGGCCGGGCCGTAGTGCCTTTTGCGTTGCAGGATGCGCTGGAAGATCACCTCGGCAGAGTCGAGGCGCGGCTGACGGGGCAGGTCGAACGCCATGTAGTAGGCAGAGCCCCGCAGCATATCGGGTAATACTGATTGCGGGTAGTCCTGTTGCACCTTGCGTATTTCGGTGAGCGCCTCGCTTAGCTTGTTTTGCGAGATGAGCTGATCGGCCGGTTTCAGGGCCTGGCGCACGTCTTCGTCCTCTGCCTGGGCGTAGTCGGCATAGGTGAGGTTGGTATGGCCGTTGCCCCAGTGCCAGTGTGTGACATAGTGCAGGGGGTTCAGCTCCAGGGCCAGCTCCCACTGCGCGGCCATGGCATTGAGCTGCGTGGCGTCCACCCGGCGCCAGATGGCGTATCCGTAGTTGAAGCGGGCATCGGCATCAAAGGGGTTCAACGCCAAGCTTTTCACCAAGGGCTTTTCGGCCTCCTCGGGCTTTTGGTCCCAGAACAGCACATCCGACTCCAGCAGGTAGGCGGCGGCGTTTTGCGGGTTCCAGCGCTGCACTTTCAGCGCCTGCGCCAGGGCCTCGTTATACCTCTTCTGGAGCATGAGGATGCGCCCGGCGGTCAGGGTGGCGGCCTCGTCACGTGGATTGGTCTGCAACAGTTGCTGCACGGTAGCCAGGGCCTGTGGCAACTGCCAGGCCTGCACCTGCAGTCTGCTCTGCAACAGGCGCGCCTCGCGGTGGTCGGGGTCCTGCTGCAGTACACCTTGCACCAGTCTCTCAGCGGCGTGGTACTCATTGCGCAGCATCGCCAGTTCGGCCTGGGCTAACTTCACCTCGTGCGAATTACCTGACCGCTTTAACAGTTCAGCGGCCTCCTGCCACATTCCCAGGACCAACATACGTTTGGCACGGTCAGCAGCAGGACTTTGGGTCGCCTGGCGCAGGGTAGCCCGCTCCTGCTGGAGTTTCGCCCGCACCTCTGCCACCTGGTCGGGGTGCTGGGCTAGGACAGGTACAGCACACAGTAGCAAGGTATAGCACAGGCAGATGGAAAACAGTCGGGGCATGGCGCTAGTGAGTATGGCATTTGTAGATTCCCGAAAATACCTGACCCACACCTGAATTCAAAATAAAAGCCAGAAACAGCCAGCTCATACAGAGACGTATAGCTGTAGACCAGGTCTTGAGCATCCCCATCCTAAAGTGAAAATCGCCCTTTATACTGGTATCGCGGCATTCATGCAATGCGATCCTTTAGCTTCCATTGTCTTAGCAGAGCTCATTGTCACACATCAATCAATAAAACAAAACAATCTTCAATAAATACAGTAATAAATACTATGCTTTTACTCCCCGTTTGCATGGCATGTTCTAAGTATGCCTGAGTAGTACCATGTTGCGCCCATTTGAGGATATACCGGAAGTGTTTTACGGCAACAGACATGATAAAAAAACTATTGGTAACAGGTAGCGCAGGATTTATTGGGCACCACCTGGTGATGGCCTTGCAGGGGAAAAACTACCATGTGGTGGGGCTGGATGCCATAAACACCTACTACGACGTGGACCTGAAATACCACCGTTTGCTGCAGCAGGGGCTGTGCAAAGACAGTATTCGCTATGGCGAACTCGTACATAGCAGCACGGATGACCTCTCGTTTATACAACTCGATTTAACAGACGAAAGTGCACTGGAGCAGCTTTTCCGGGTGCAGAAGTTTGATGCCGTTGTTCACTTGGCGGCACAGGCTGGTGTGCGGCATAGCCTGGAGCATCCCGAACTGTATGTAGCCAGTAACCTGGTGGGCTTTGCCAACATACTGGAGAATTGCCGCAGAAACACGATCAAGCATTTACTCTTTGCCTCCTCTAGCTCGGTGTATGGCCACAGCCAGGAGAGCCCTTTTAAAACCCCCCAGAACACTGATTCCCCGGTTTCGTTTTATGCGGCCACCAAGAAAGCGAATGAGGTGATGGCCTACAGCTATGCGCACCTATACCACATGCCAATAACAGGTATGCGGTTTTTCACGGTGTACGGACCTATGGGCCGTCCCGACATGGCCTATTATAGTTTTGCAAATGCCATTATGCAAGGCACACCCATTTCCATCTTCAACAACGGGGATATGCTACGCGATTTCACCTACATCGACGATGTGATAGCGTGCATCCTAAAAATGATTACAGTATTGCCTCAGGAAAAAAATAAAGCCTCCGGAGCGCCATTCAAAATCCATAATATCGGCAACAGCAGGCCTGAGCAACTGCTGGATTTAATTGCTGTGTTGGAGCGCCTGCTGAACAAAAAGGCCATACTGGAGCTACAGCCTATGCAGCCAGGCGATGTACAGCACACCTTTGCCGACGTTGACGAACTGGTAGCTACAATAGGATTCAGGCCAGATACCAGTCTGGAGACAGGGTTGGGCAGGTTTGTAACGTGGTACATGCAATACCACCAGCAGCACCAGGCACAGGTTTAAGTCATGTAACCTTTAAATAGAACTGCACTTGCCATCTACACACGCTACCCCTAGTCAAACGCTACAGCAAAGAGCCACCACACATGCCGGGACCTGGCTGTTTGGGCTCCTGTTATTCATATACATACCTGGCCTCTTTGTCCCGCTCATGGACAACGACTCGGCCCACCATGCCAACATTGCGCTGCACATGTACCTGACCGGGGATTACGCCTCCCTGATCGATCTGGGCAGGCCCTACCTGGACAAGCCGCACTTTCTGTTCTGGACGGCGGCCCTCTCCTACCACGTGTTCGGCGTGACGGCTTTTGCCTATAAATTCCCCTCTTTCCTATTTATCATTCTGGGCATATACTCTACCTATCGCCTGGGTTGGCTGTTATACAACAAAGAGGTAGGGAGGTTGGCCGCGCTCATACTGGCAACTGCCTTTGCCTATTTGCTGTCGGCCAACGACGTCCGAATGGATGCCATACTCACCGCCTCGGCCATATTTGCGCTGTGGCAGTTGTGCGCCTATGTGGAAAAGAGGAAAACAGTGAATTTTGTACTGGCGGCTCTGGGACTGGCCCTTGGCTTTGCAACCAAAGGCTGGGTAGGCGCTGTGGTGCCCGCCTTTGGGCTGTTGCTATACCTGCTCTACGGGCGAAACTGGGCCATGATCTTCCACTGGAAATGGCTGTTGCTGGGGCTTCTGTTCTTCGTGTTTATCTCGCCGGTGCTCTATGCCTACTACCTGCAGTACGACCTGCACCCAGAGCTGGAAGTGCGCGGGCGAAACGGGGTATCCGGGGTCAGGTTCATCCTGTGGGAGCAGAACTTTGAGCGCATGCAGGGTGAAAGTTTCCGGACCAAAGAAAGAAACTTCACCTTTTTCTTCCACTCCTTTCTGTGGGCCTTTATGCCCTGGAGCTTGCTCTACATCCTTGCCTTTGCCGCCAGAGCCAGGGTGCTGGTGCAATCACGGCTTCGCTACCTGCCTGGTCCGGAGTTTATGACCTTTGCAGCCGCGGCGTTCTTCATGGTGCTGTTTTCCTTATCCAAATTCAAGCTGCCGCATTACCTCAACATCCTGTTCCCGTTTTTCGCACTGCTGCTCGCCTGCTACCTCTACGACAATCGGGAAAACCCGAAAAAACTGAGGCTATTCTGGGGTATACAAATCTTCGTGCTGCTGACGATGGCGCTCGTTGGCTTGCTGCTCAACCTCTGGTTGTTCCCCATTCACAAGGTATGGATTGGCCTTGTAGCCACCGTCCTTTTCCTGATCTGGGTAGTCAGTTTTTTCAGGGAAGCAGCGCCCCTGAGCCGTATCGTCACCTGGACTGTAACAGGGACCGTGTTTGCGCTCTTCCTGACCAACGCCAATTTCTATCCGCAACTGCTCAACTACCAGTCCGGAACCACACTAGCCGCCGTTACGAAAGCGCAAAACATACAACAAAGCGAGGTGTTTTTTTACGAGGCGGATCACAGTTTTTCCTTTGACTTTAACACGGCATACCTGCACCAGCACATTGCCTTTGAAACCATTGAAGACCTAAAACGGCAAAACCGAAACCTGTGGCTTGTCACCGATGCCGATAGCAAGGACCAGCTGCAGAAAAGTGGTTTCACCATACAACAAGAACACCGCATGGCGGACTTCCATGTAAGCAAGCTTAAATGGAAGTTCCTGAACCCGGGCACAAGGCAAGAGGCGCTCACCACTGTTTATCTCATTCAGCTTTAACCTGTCGAAATCGTGAAAGAATTATCCGTTGTTATACCTGTACTGAACGAGCGCGAGAACATAAAGCCGCTGACCGATGCAATCAGGGGGGCGCTGCATCACCTGGACTACGAGGTTATTTTCGTGGATGATGGCTCCTCGGACGGTACCCCGCGGGAAATCAGGAAATGGGCCGACCCCAACACCCGACTCATCGAACTGCGCAAGAACTACGGGCAGTCCACGGCCATGACGGCAGGCATCGACCATGCCACCGGGGAGTACGTGGCCCTGCTGGACGGCGACCTGCAGAACGACCCCTCTGACATCCCGCTTATGCTGCAAAAGCTGAAAGAAGAAGACTGGGACGTGGTGGCGGGTAACCGAAAGAACCGGCAGGACGGTATGCTCCTCCGTAAAATCCCCTCCCGGATTGCCAATGCGGTCATCCGCCGCATGACCGGGGTCTACATAAAGGACTATGGCTGCACGCTCAAAATCTTCAGGCGCGAGATAGCTGAGGACCTGGGCATTTATGGGGAACTCCACCGCTTCATACCCGTGCTTGCCAAGCTGCAGGGAGCCAACATCACGCAGGTAGACGTAAAGCACCACCCCCGGAAGTTCGGCACCTCCAAATACGGACTGGCCCGCACGTTTAATGTGATGGCCGACCTGATCACGATGGTGTTCTTCCGGAAGTACATCCAGAAACCCATGCACCTTTTCGGCACCTTAGGATTTCTGGCCCTGGGGCTGGGCTTTCTGATCAATGCCTACCTATTGGTAATCAAGCTCATGGGGGCGGACATTTGGGGGAAACCACTGCTGATCCTGGGCCTGATGCTGGTGCTGGGGGGTATACAGTTGATCACGATTGGTATACTGGCAGAGATTAGCGTCCGTAACTACTTTGAGGGGACCAACCGCAAAACCTACCAGGTACGGCGCACCTTTAGCGGGGCACGTGACCCGATGCAGTTTGTAAGTAATAGTGAGGTATAGCCTGATGTTAACGCCAAGGATAGTTTCATTTTAGCTAACTCTCCCTTTGAGGACTAGTGAAAACGGGAACTCTCCCCATGACCGGAGCGCCGTCAAGTTCTAGCTAATTCTCCCCTTGTCGGGAGCGCAGAGGGGTGTTAACGTATGCAAGGGAATTGCAAATTGGCTAACTAGAAGCAATGATCCTGCTGCTAACGAGAAGTAATACACCTGATTTGCTTGTCCGTAACACGCTAAACACGAGGAATAAATGGACTTGAAGAAAGTATGGAAAGTGCTGAAGACGGCCCTCAAGATTTTGATAACAGGTGGGCTGCTTTACTATGTCTTTCAGAAGATCGACCTGGAAGAGGTGCGGGGTGTTTACCAGCAGAGCAACCCCATCTTTCTTATACCTGCTATTGTTGCTTTCTTCTGCTCTCAGGTGGTTTCTTCTTCCCGGCTTCTGGGTTTCTTCCGGGCAAAAGGACTCCGGCTACCCTTTATCTTCAACCTGAAGCTTTACTTCCTGGGCATGTTCTACAACCTGTTCCTGCCCGGCGGCATTGGCGGCGACGGCTACAAGGTATACCTGTTGCGGAGCAGGTATAGCTTCCCTGTGAAAAAGTCGATCGGGGTCCTCTTCATCGACCGACTGAGCGGACTTTGGGCTTTGACTTTTATCGCTGGCTTACTCCTTATATCGCTACCCGAAATAGATTTTCCGCCTGCAGTACTGATTACCGCTTTTCTGGCAGGTTCGGTTGCATACCTGTTCCTGCTCCACAAACTCTTCGGTGTCGGACTTTCCACAGCCACCAGTGGTCACCTGAAAGCCTTGGTGGTGCAGGCGCTGCAGCTGGTGAGTGTGGCGATGCTGCTATTGGCTCTGAACTTCCAGGGCAGGTTCTCTCCTTACCTGGCTACGTTTCTGGTTTCGTCGTTGGTGGCTATTTTTCCATTTACGGTGGGCGGACTGGGGGCTCGGGAATATGTTTTTGTGCTGGCAGCCGGCATTTTGGTGATGGATAAGAATGTGGCGGTGTCGCTCAGTTTGTCCTTTTATCTGATCTCGGCCTTGGTCGCTTCCGGCGGTGCCTACTTCGTGTTACGTGGAAAAGAGTTTGCCCCAATTCAGGATATGAAAGAAGCAGCGGCATTAAGGGAAAAGGAAGAAAGTATGACGCCGGTTCGGCAGCCTTAGAGAAGCAGGTAGGACCTAAAAATAAAAAGAGCCGACTTTGCAGTCGGCTCTTTTACCATTTTGACGTTGTGCGCACGGGGAGAGTCGAACTCCCACGCCCGAAGGCACAGGCTTCTGAGACCTGCACGTCTACCAATTCCGCCACGTGCGCGCTTGGTAGTGATCAAAATGTGTTTCCCAAAACCCTTTAACCCTTGTAGATTGGGATTGCAAAGGTATAACAGAAATCTTTTCCTGCAATAGCTCACCCCAAAAAAAATTCAGTTCACTAAAAATTAATCTTCCTCCACCACGGGGGCAATCTCTTTGCGGGTATACTTCTCGATACGGCGCAGCGCCCCTATGCCGATGATAACCCACAGAATGCCAGCGGCAAAGCCCGCCACCACATCGGTGGCGAAATGCACACGCAGGTAGATGCGGCTGAACCCGATGAGCAAAATAAAAATTACGAGTAGGGCCACTAAAAAATGGCGTAGGGGCTTCGATTCCACATGATGCCACACCAGGTAGATGATCAAACTATAGAAAGAAGCCGCAATCATGGAGTGTCCGCTGGGGAAACTGAGTCCCGACGCCTCCACCAGGGGCATATCGGGGCGCTGCCGGTCGAAGAAGAACTTGAGCACCAGGTTGAGCGAGATACTCCCCAGGGCCACGACAGGTACTTTAAGCGAGTACCACCTATGCCGCCGCACAAACAGGAAATAGGCGATGAGCAGCAGTCCGGCCGCCGTCATGAAGTGGCGGGAGGCAAAAAAGGTGATGATCTCGATGAAAGTGGTGAAGCCTGTGCTTTGCATATCGGCGGCCAGCGAAAAGGCGGCCTCGTCGAACTTGATGGGTCCGGGCGCGGCCACCACCTGGGCGCTCACATACAGAAAAACCAGCACGCAGGCCAGGAAAATGGCCAGCACAAACAGCAGCTCCAGGGTGAAGAGTGCCAGGCCGGCGACCATTTTGCGATAATAGTGTCGTATCATGGGAGTATCACGAAATTTGCTTAGGCTATACTTATACGCCTGCCTTGGCATTACGTATGCGGAAAGGTATTAGGTATAGCTCTCACTGCATGACCAACACCATCCGCCTGTTTATAGCCGCCCCCATTCCGCCGGACCTCAAGGAGTATCTGCAGCAGCAGGCTGCCAGGTATAGCCACGAGGCCATGCGCCAGGTACCTGCCGACAACCTGCACCTCACGCTCTACTTCATCGGCAATGTGCCCCGAGAGCAGCTACCCGAAATCCAGACCATCTGCGCCCATATGTCCGGACAGTTTGCGCCATTCACATTGCAGCTCGAGGCCATAGAACCAGGTCCCAAGCCACGCTCCCCACGCCTGATCTGGGCCCGCTTCGGCAGCTCCGAGCCATTTGCGCAGCTTAGCCGCGGCCTCACGCAGGCCCTCTCCCCTACGCCGCCCCCAGACCGTGCCCCGATTCCGCACATCACCCTGGCCCGTTTCCGCAAAGACAAGCCTGCTCCGCACGGGCTAGAGCCACTGCTACCCGAAAAGGTCTATACCTTGCCCGTAGAGGAGATCGCCATCTGGCACTCAGAGTTGGCCTCACCCCACCCACGCTATTCCATCTGGCACCGCTATCCGCTTACAGGCAACCCATCCGCAGGGCTTTGAGTATGATAGTGACGCGCCCAACACCCATAAAACAAGCATATGACGCAAACGGAATTGAATGAATTGGTAATGGCCCTGAAAGACAAGGGGCTCACGGTGGCTTTTGCGGAAAGCTGCACGGCGGGCATGCTCCCCGCAGAACTGGTAAAAGCCAAGGGAAGCAGCGACGTACTGCTCGGCAGCCTGGTGGTATACCAGCCCGAAACCAAGAAAAAGCTACTGGGCGTGAGACAGGAAACACTGGACCTTTACACCGCCGAGTCGCAGCAGGTGACGAATGAACTGGTGATGGGTTTGAAGAAAGCCCTAAACGCCGATATCAGTGTCGCCGTGACGGGCCTGGCAGGCCCCGGGGGCTCCGAAACCAGCGAAAAACCCGTGGGCACTGTGTTCGTCTCGTTTCTGTATGATGGCAAGGCCGAGGAGTTCAGGGAGGAGTTCAAAGGCACGGGAACTTCCCTGCTCAAGCAATTCACGGATTACGTGCTGGAGAAGTTAAAGGGGATTGTGGAGGAGCATTATCAGCGGTAGTACTTAAGACTGGGTCCATGACTGCAGCGTACATGAACAACCCCAACTTCAACGCCATAGCCCCCATCTATGACAGGCTGGCTGGACTGGTGTTTGGCAAGTCGCTACGGCGGGCACAGACAGCGCACCTGCACCTTATACCTGCACAGGCCAAGGTACTGCTCATCGGAGGCGGCACAGGCCGACTGCTGGGGGAACTGCTCCGGCAAAAACCGCATGTGCACGTAACTTACCTCGAAGTATCGCCCAAAATGCTGCGACTCACCGAAAAGCAGTTGCGAAAACTTTCCAAAACAGCAAGGGAGCAGGTCACACTGCGCCTGGGGGATGAAAACAGCCTGCGGCCAGATGAAACGTTCGACGTCATCATCACGCCTTTCCTGCTCGATCTCTTTCCGGATGCTCGCCTCACCCTACTGATGGACCGGCTGCAAGCGTCCCTGCCTCCAGGCGGGCTGTGGCTCTTCAGCGACTTCTGGCCAACGGCGGAGCCCCCACTGCCCTGGCAGAAACTCCTGCTGCAGGCCATGTACCGATTTTTTGGGGTGGTGAGCGGGGTACAAGCCACGCAGCTGCCTGATTTTGAGAAACATTTTGGCCACCGACCGCTGGAAGTCGTGCGTGCACAGTCGTTTTACAAAGGACTGATACAGGCCCGGGTCTACCGCAAGGTATAGGGACTTTGCGCAGCTTACAGAAAATCCCTACTTTCGGATTCTAACTACTCACTCGTATGTCCATGAGACTTTTTGGCGCCTTTTGCACCGTACTTGCCCTGGCTGCCTCGCCCCTGTTGGCGCAGCAAAAGCAGGTGCGCTATCACCTCTCCTTTCCCAATGCCCAACACCACGAAGCGCAAATCAGCGTGACCTATGCGGGCATCGCCACCGATACCCTGCAGGTGCTCATGCCACGCAGTTCGCCAGGCCGCTATGCCCTGCACGAGTTCGCCAAGAACGTGTATAGTGTAAAAGCCACCGACAGCAAGGGCAAAACACTGCAGGTGAGCCGGGCCACCCCGCACCAGTGGAACGTGAGCGGCCACAACGGTGAAGTAACCGTGCAATATACCTTGTTCGGCAACCACGCAGACGGCACCTATACCGGTATCGACGAAACGCATGCTCACCTCAACATGCCCGCCACGTTGCTATACGCCCGGGGCTTTGAAAACACCGAAGCCCGTGTGACGTTCCGGGTGCCGCAGGGCAGCAACTGGAAAATAGCCACGCAGCTGCAGCCCCAGAACGACTCTACTTTTACCGCCCCGGATTTCCAGTACCTGATGGACAGTCCCACCGAGCTCAGCGATTTTGCCTTTGCAGAATGGGCCGTGGATGACCGCGGCAAAAAGAAAACGATCCAGATAGCCCTGCACCACCAGGGCACTTCGGCGCAGTTCGATGCCTATGTGGCGCAGGCCAAAAAGATCGTGGCAGAGCAGCAGGCCGTATTCGGGGAGCTTCCCGATTTCGATTTCGGCCGCTATACCTTTATCGGCTGCTACGGTCCGCAGGCGGTGGGCGATGGTATGGAGCACCGTAACTCGACGATTATCTCCAGTTCGCGTCCGCTTGCAGCCGCTATGGCAGGCCTGCTGGGCACCGTGTCGCATGAGTTTTTCCATGCCTGGAAC
>FPIC01012890.1_pt1 | contig 10436 bp, 4 predicted proteins | sample 1504481 | NCBI WGS metagenome assembly FPIC01 (sample SAMEA4475357, study PRJEB15587) | soil metagenome | biome: Soil; feature: Field | place: India | collected 2015-03-11 | depth 0 m
CCTCCCTGGACTACGAGGTCCAGACAGCGGTCCGGGGGCATGAGGCGCTGGAGAGAACCCGCCAGCAACTCCCCCACCTCATCATCCTGGACATCATCCTCCCGGACATCGACGGGTATGAAGTTTGCCGTCGGCTCCGCACGAATCTGCGTACCAGCCACATCCCCATCATCTTCCTCACCCAACGTGACGAGCGGAGCGACCGCATCGCCGGCCTGGAGCTCGGCGCCGACGATTACATCACGAAGCCCTTCGACATCGAGGAGCTGCGCCTGAGGGTTCAAAACGCCATCCGGCGGGCGGAACGGGAGAGCCTGACCAACCCGGTCACCGGCCTGCCCAGCGGGCGCCTGATCGAGGACCAACTGCGCGCCCTCCTCCGTCGCTCCGATTGGGCGCTGCTCTACATTGGAATCAACGGCCTGGACGCCTTCCAGGAGGTCTACGGTTTCGTGGCCGGGGACGAGGTGCTGCGCTGGACGGCGATGCTAATGGGGGAGGTGGTGGATGCCCTGGGGACGCCACAGGACTTCATCGGCCACGTGGGAGGGGATGACTTCGTGATCATCACCCATGCGGAGCGGGCGGAGGCCATCGCCCAGACGCTCCGCCGTCGCTTCGCCGAGGAGGTGGGCACCCATTACGCGTTCCCAGATCGGGAGCGCGGCTACCTGGTGCTCACCGACCGGGAAGGGAACGAAAAGCGCGTCCCCCTGATGACGCTGGCGATCGGGATCGTCCGGGCAGGGGATTCCATCTTCAACGATATCCGTGAGCTCACAGAGATCGCGGCGGAAGCGCGTCGGAAAGAAATGATACTGCTGTGAAGATCGCGGGGAGGCCGAAGGCGCCCGACCTGCCCTTTCGCACTCTCTGGGAGGGAAACCGCGGATGGCGTGGTTTCAGCGCCTGCGATGGATATTAGGCTCCAGAAGCCCCTATCCCCCTGACTCCAAAGGGAGAGATGAGCAGGGATCCTTCCTGGAGCGGTGGAAGGAGCCCATCCTGTGGATGGAGGCCGACAGCGGACGGCTGCTTTTGAACGCCGCTGCGCGCGCTTATTTCGGTGATCCCACCCCTTCCTCCCGCCGCGATCTAGAAAGCCGCCTGCAGCCTCCCGGGATCCTGGAGCGCTGGCTTCGGGGTTCCAACGAGCCGGCCCTCATCGGCCAGCGGAGGACGCAAGCCCGCGTTCTCCCCTTGACGCTGGATGGACGATCCGGTTACCTCATCGTTCTTCAACCTGTCCTTGAGGGCCCCGCATCTCCTCCGGAGCCATCCATCTACTCCCGCGAGCTGGCCCTGGTCACCGGGATCGCGCGCCTGCTCAGTGCTTCCCTCGACCTGGAATCCACCCTGGACGCTGTCCTGTTCGCGATCCAGCAGGTGATCCCCTACGATCTCGCTGAGATCAACCTGTGGGAGCCCGGCGAGCGCCGGTTGCGCACGCAGGCCCGCGGCGGAGATCCTCGGGCGGTGGCCCGGCTTGCTGAATCCGGCGGGGTTTACCGGCCCGAGGAAGGCCTCACCGGATGGCTGGCCACGCACCGTCGCTCCCTGCTGATTGAGGATCTGCAACGCTTTCCCGAGGCGCGCCCCCGCCTGGATCTGGATCTCTTCCCCGCGCGCGCCTTTCTGGGAGTTCCCCTGCAAACGGGGGAAGAGTTCATCGGAACCTTGGAACTCATCGCCTATCGCCCAGGCGCTTTCACCAACGAGCACCTGCGCCTCCTGGAGGCCATCGCGGCCCAGGCCGCCATCGCGATCCGCAACGTCCGCCTCTACGAGGCCACCCGCCGTTATGCGGAGGGGCTGGAGGTGCTCTTCCGGATCGCTGCGATGAGCGCGGTCTCCCCTTCCCTGGAAGATTTTCTGCGTCAATCCCTCGCGGAGCTGGCGGAGTGGTTCCGGGTCGAACGGGTGGTGGTGTTGCTCTACGACCCGAAGCGCCAGGAGCTCGCCCCGCATCCGGCCGGCGTTTATGGACCTTGGCCACCGGAGGCGATGGAGTTCCGTCTCCCGGTACAGGATCCGGTGTTCGCCGCCAGCGTCTTCCGAAGCGGACGCCCGTTCCGCTCTAACCGTGCCCATGAGGATCGGCGGGTGATTCCTCCCTACCGCGAGCTGATCGCTCGCTTCGGCGTTCGCTCGGTCCTCTCGATTCCATTGAGCACGCGAGAGAAGCCCGTCGGGGAGATCCACCTCATCAACCGCCGGGAAGGTCGTTTCACCCCGGACGACGAGCGCTTGGGGACCGCGATTGGGGTGGTGCTGGGCACGACGCTCTACAACCTCCAGCTAATCGAGCAAGCCCAGCGCCGGGCGGCCCGCCTGCGGGCCCTGGTGGAGATCGGGCAGCGGATCAACGCCGCGCTGGATCCGGATAAGATCTTTGCAGCAATCCGAGAAGCGCTCGGGCGCATCCTGGATGCCCGCAATTTTTACGCCGCGCTTTACGATGAGGAGTCCGACGAGGTTTCCTTTGTGTTCTATGTTCACCAGGGGAAACAGCTATCGGAGCGACCCAAGCGACGGAGTGGCCGTGGATTGACCGAATATGTGATCCGAACCGGACAACCCCTCCTCCTCCGCGGCGATGTGATGGGCCAGGCCAGGGCACTGGGGATTGAGCCGGTGGGGACGCCGGCACGGGTCTGGATGGGCGTCCCGATGCGGATCGGCGATCGGGTGATCGGTATGCTCGCGATCCAGCATGAGGAGGATGAGAACGCCTTCGATGAGGAAGACCTGGAGCTTTTGCAAACCATCGCGCATCAGGCCGCCATCGCAGTCGAGAACGCGCGGCTCTACACGGATATCCGCGAGCGCCTGGAGGTTCGGGTTCATCAGTTGACCGCCCTGAACCGCATCGGCCAGGAGCTGAACGCGAACCTGGATCTGGACCACATCCTGAACCTGGTGCTGGATTCGGCGTTTCAAGTGACAGGAGCCGATTATGGAGAGATCCTATTGTACGAGCCGGAGACCGATTTACTGCGCCCCCGGCTGCTGCGCAACCTCTCCCTGGAACAGCTGCAGGCCCGCGGGCTGGACCGCCAGCGGCCCGGCGAGGGGCTGATCGGCCAGGCCTTCCAGACCGGCCGGGTGATCCTCGTCCCCGACGTCCGTCAGGATCCCCATTACATCCCAGGGACGCCGGACACCCTCTCCGAGGTGGCCGTGCCCATCTGGTATGGAACGCTGGTCGTAGGGGTTCTGGATCTCCAAAGCCGCCGGCCCTACGGCTTCAGCGAGGAACAGATCGCCTTCCTGGAAGCCTTGGCCGCCCAGGCGGCGGTGGCCATCGGCAACGCCATGCGCCTGGTGGAGGAGGCCCAGCGAAGTGAACGTTACCGCCAGCGCATCGAGCTGATGCGCGGGATGCTAGAAGTGAGCCAGGCGCTCCGCTCGGAGCGCCCATTGGAGAACGCCCTGGACGCCGTCGCCCACACGATCCAGGAATCGCTGGGCTTCGAGCGCGTCCTGATCAGCCTGCTAGAAGGGGAGCCGCCTGTCCTGCGCCGGGTGGCTCAGGCCGGACTCCCCCTCCCCGTATTTGAACGAATGCGCCAGATCACCCAGCCGTGGCGCAACATGCAGATTTTCATGCAGGAAGAGTTCCGACTGGGGGCCTGCTACTACATCCCCTATGAACGACAGCCGGAGAACCTAACCGAGCTCCTGGACACCTGGACCGCGACGCCAACGCGGGAGCCCCGACCGGACCCGACACGCTGGCATCCGCAAGACCTCCTGATCGTCCCTATTCATGGAACGGGTGGACGCCTGCTGGGGATCATATCGGTGGACGAGCCCCGGGATGGCCGGGCGCCCACTCGTGAGACAGCGGAGATGCTGGAGCTGTTGGCCAGCCAGACCGGCATCATCATCGAGAACGCGCGTCTCTATGAGGGCTTGAAGCAGCGCATCGAAGCCCTGACCCGCCTGAACGAAGCCAGCCGCCAAATCGCCGCCCGGCTGGAATTGAACACCCTCCTCGAGGCGATCGCCCAGGCCGCGGCCCTCCTGAGCCATGCCACGTGGGCGGCTGTCGTCCGAATCGCAGAGCGAGGGGATCCCCACATCCTGGCTCAGTTCGGGCCCCAACCCGAGACGTCCGGCGCCCTATTGGAGATCATCTCGGAGCCCCTCCGAATCGCTCATACCAGTTCCCCCAATCGCAGTCTTTACCTGCGTGATCTGGAAGAGGCCCTGGATGTGGAAGGTCTGGGGATCCGTTCACTGCTCCTGGTTCCCATGCGGGCGGGAGGGGAGACCATCGGATGGATCGCGGTGGCTCATCCGGAACGCGGGGCCTTCGATGAGACGGAACAGATCCTGCTCCAGACCCTGGCCGAACAGGCCGCGGTGGCCATGGAGAACGCCCGGTTGTATGAGCAAACCCGTCGCTTCAGCGAGGAGCTGGAACGCCTGGTCCGCGAGCGAACGGAGGCCCTGGAGAAAGCGCTGGCCGATCTGTCCACGCGGCACCGGCATCTGGAATTGCTATATCGGGTGACCCTGGCCCTGACGGCTAGCCTGGAGCTGGAGCCGACCCTCCGACAGGCCCTCTCCCTTCTTGTCGATGAAGGGCAGATCGCCGCCGTGATCCTGCTGGACCCGGAGACAGGGCGCCTTCAGGTGCGGGCCGCGATCGGCCCGGGCAGCGCCACCCTGGTCGGGCGATCCTGGTTCCTTCACGAAGATCCCGGAGCGATCCGAACGGCGATCCGCCAGCGTCGCACCCAGAACCTGGCGGGAGTCTCGCCCGATCTCCTCCCAGCCCCTTGGCGGGCGCTGTCCTTCCGTACCGCCCTGATCGTTCCGCTGACCTTGGGCCTCGATGTCCTGGGCGCGCTGGTGCTTACCGATCCGGAGCCTCGCCCGTTTGAACCCGAGCGGGTCCAGCTGTTGGAGACCGTGGCCGCACAGATGGCCCAGGCCATCAACAACGCCGCCCTCTATACCCTGATCACTCAACAGGCGGAGCGACTGGGCAACACCCTGCGAGCCGTCCAGGAGGAGGCCTCGAAACGCCAAGCCATCCTGGAATCGATCGCGGAGGGGGTTCTGGTGGCGGACGCCCGAGGCGAGGTGATTATGATGAACGCCGCCGCGGAACAGATCTTAGGCTTGCGCCGGGAAGAGGTCCTGGGCCGCCCGATCCATCAATTCGCCGGCCTCTATGGACCGGCCTGGCAGGAATGGATGGCCTCCCTGCGCCGATGGCTGTCCTCCCCCCGAGGCCAGCCCCCGACCCTGTTCATGCGCCACGAGCTCGCGCCCGAAGGGCGCTTCATCACCGTTCACGCAGCCCCGGTGATGATGGGCACCGAGTTCCTGGGGACGGTTTCCGTGTTCCGCGACATCACGCCGGAGGTGGAGGCCGATCGGGCCAAAACCGAGTTCATCTCCACTGTATCCCACGAGCTCCGGACCCCGATGACCTCCATCAAGGGCTATGTGGATCTCCTGCTCATCGGCTCCGCCGGCCCGCTTTCAGAGATGCAGCGCCGCTTCCTGCAGATTGTGAAGGCCAACGCCGATCGGTTGAAGCTGCTGGTGGACGATCTGCTCGACCTCTCCCGCATTGAGAGCGGCCGCCTGCAGCTGGACCTTCGCCCGATACCTCTCGAGGCGGCAGTGGAAGCCGTGGTGGCCTCGCTGAAAGCTCGCATTGATGAAAAGAACCAGCGTTTGGAGCTGGACCTGCCGGAGTTCCTTCCCCCGGTCCAGGCGGACAAGGATCGCTTGATCCAGATCCTGATGAACTTGGTCAGCAACGCTCACAAATACACACCGGAGGGCGGATCCATCCAAATCCGAGCACGGCTGGAAGAGCGGGAAGTGCATGTCGAGGTCCGCGACACCGGGATCGGGATCCCGGCGGAAGCTCTCCCCCATATCTTCGAGCGCTTCTATCGCGTAGATGACCCACGGGTCCAGGAGACCCCCGGTACGGGCCTCGGTCTCTCTATTGTCAAAGCGCTGGTGGAGCTCCACGGCGGGCGGATTTGGGTCGAGAGCGAGGTCGGGAAGGGGTCGACCTTCCATTTCACAATCCCGATCGCCCTGAAAACGCCCGCCCCTGAGGAGAAGCCATCCACTCCGGTGCCGGTCCACCCCCGACCGAACGGAACCTCTCCCATTCTGATCGTGGAAGATGATCGGCACATCGCAGATCTGCTGGTTCAGCATCTGGAGCGGGCTGGGTATCGGACCCTGGTCGCCCATCGGGGGGAGGAAGCGTTGCGCCTGGCTCGGGAGGAACGGCCGCAACTGATCACCCTGGATATCTACCTTCCGGATCTGGACGGCTTCACTGTCCTGGAGCGCTTGAAGGCAGACCCTGCGACCGCAGACATCCCGGTGGTCATCGTGTCCGTGATGGCCGACCGCCAGCGGGGTGTCCGTCTGGGGGCTGTCGACGTGTTGGGCAAGCCGGTGGACACCGAGCAGTTGCTCCGGGTCGTGGGTCAATACGCCCGACGGCACGCTCGGATCGTCATCGTGGATGACGATGTGGGAACCCGCAGCCTGCTTCAGGACACCCTGCAAGGTCGGGGGTTTGAGGTGATTACCTTTGGGAACGCGGCCGAGGCCCTCCGATGGATCGAGGAGCATCACCCCGATTTGGTGTTACTGGACCTTAAGCCCGCCGGGATGAGCGGGCTGGATGCCCTGGCTCGCCTGAAGGCCAACCCGCGGACAGCGGATATCCCGGTGGTGATGATGACGGCCAGCGCCACCGATCCGATGGGGAAACGACGACAGGCGTTGGCCATGGGAGCGGCGGATTTCTTCCTCAAGCCGTTCCCCCTCGAGGAATTCGTCGCCGCCATCCGGCGGTTGCTCGCTGAACCCCCAGAGGGGGCCCCTCATTCTCTTTCTGAAGGGAGGAGCCCAAGCGATGGCGAGGATCCTGATCGCTGAGGACGAACGGGACATCCGCGATCTGATCGTTTTCACCCTGGAATTCGGTGGCTTCCAGGTGATCGCAGCCACCAACGGCCAGGAGGCGGTAGAACTGGCCCGCCAGCACCGCCCGGACCTGATCCTCTTGGATGTTCGTATGCCGAAGATGACCGGCTATGAGGCCTGCCGCATCCTGAAATCTCAGGAAGAGACGCGAACCATCCCCGTGGTCTTTTTGTCGGCCAAGGGCCAGGAGTCCGAGATCCGGCAGGGGATGGAGGCGGGGGCAGACGCCTACATTATCAAACCGTTCGCCCCCGATGAGCTTATCCAGCAGGTGAAGGCGATCCTGGATCGCCGCAACGCCCGCTGAACGGGCCGGGAAGCCCGCTTTCGATCCCGCGGTCCAGGGGGAAGGGAGAACGAGCTACGCTCGTGTAGCATCCGAGCGGACGAGGTAGGAAACCGTGAGCATTACGACGGTTGGAGAATATGTGATCCACTATGAAGCGTTGGGCCGGGGGCAGCCTGTGATCTTCCTCCACGGATGGATTGGATCGTGGCGTTACTGGCTGCCCACGATGCAGGCCCTCTCCCATCGATTCCGGACCTACGCGGTGGACCTGGTGGGGTTTGGGGATTCGGCCAAGCCGCGCCATGATGCTGATTGGCTCTTTCGTCTGGAGCGCTATGTGGAAATCGTTTGGGGATGGATGGATACATTGGGGATCTCCCAGGCCCATTTCATCGGCCACACTTTGGGAGCGATGGTCGCCGTCCGGATGGCCCTCGAAGCACCTGAACGCATCCTGCGGATCATGGCGGTGGGCTATCCGCTTTCCCTTGAGATCCCCAAGGGAGCCCTCGGACCGAACGCGAAGGAGCTCCTGAGGGAACGGTTGAATCGCCTCGCCCAAGAATACCCCGAGGTGCAGCGGGAGCACGGGCGTGCGGATCCGGAGGCTGTCGGGACCTGCCTGATGGAGGCCGTGACACGGCAGGAGGCGCTTCACGAGTGGATCCGCCTCGTGGATCGCCCCCTCCTGCTCGTTTACGGCCGACGGGATCCCCTCATCCCGCCGCCGCAGTTCCTAAACGGCCTGGATGCCTCCACGCGCCTCATCATCTTGGAGGAAGGCCGCCATTTCCCCATGCTGGACCTCCCGGCCGCGTTCCAGCGCCTGGCGGAGGATTTCCTCGTCTTACCGGATCCCTCTCAGATCACCATTAAAGAAGAATGGCGACGCCGATTCCGCTAAGGTCGACGCCTCGATCGTCTCCCTGAAGGATGCAGATGTGGAGGCGGGCCTTGTGCCCGCCCAGAGGCACCCGTCAGGGGTGCCCCTGCCCCCTCCTTATCCCTCCCGGCCGGATAAGATCCTGGGAGGCCGCCAGGTCAGTGCCTTTGCCATCTTCGCCGAAGCTCATATAGAATCATCCCCGTATCTCATTCACTTCACCGCTCGGAGGGGCCGATGTTCGGATATGCAGGGCGAATCCTCCACGTAGATCTCTCCGTCGGTCGCCTGTGGGTGGAGGAACCACCGGAGGCCTTCTATCGGACTTATTGGGGCGGCAGCGCGATGGGGCTCTATTACGTGTTAAAACACACGCCGCCCGGGATCGACCCCTTCGACCCACGGAACACGCTCACCTTCTTTCTCAGCGCCGCCACCGGCGTTCCCATCTCCGGCCAGAGCCGCGCCACCGTTAACGCCAAATCCCCCCTCACCGGCCTGATCGGCGATTCCCAGGCTGGAGGGTTCTGGCCCGCCGAGCTCAAGTTCGCCCGCTTCGATGGGATCGTGATCTACGGCCGTTCCCCCAAACCTGTTTACCTCTGGATCCACGATGGTGAGGCGGAGCTGCGGGACGCCTCCCACCTCTGGGGCCGCGTCACCGGCGAGGTGGAGCAACTTCTCTATGAGGAGCTGGGGGACGATCAGATCGAGGTGGCGCAGATCGGGCCGGCCGGTGAACGCCTGGTCCGCTTCGCCGCGATTATGAACATGTCCAACCGAGCCCACGGCCGCACCGGAATGGGGGCGGTGATGGGCTCCAAGAACCTGAAGGCCATCGCCGTCCGGGGCCGCTGGCGTCCCACGGTCTACGACCCCCAGGCCCTCCAACAGCTGAACAAACAGGGCCCGGCGGCCTACGAGGCCAACCTCGCCGTCAAAAACTTGGGGGTCTATGGGACCGCCGGCGTGATGGCCGCCCAGAACGCCGCCGGCGGGCAGCCGACCCGGAACTATATCAGCGGCTTTTTCGAAGGCGCCGATCGCATCACCGGCGAGCGGATGGCCGAGACGATCTTAAAAGAGCGCGACACATGCTACGCCTGCGTGGTCCGCTGCAAACGGGTGGTGGAGGCGGAATGGCGAGGCCGGAGGATCGATCCCTTCTACGGCGGACCGGAGTATGAGACCCTTTCCACCTTCGGCTCCTACTGCGGGGTGGATGACCTGGAGGCGATCGCCTTGGCCAGCCAAATCTGCAATCAGTATGGGGTAGATACCATCTCTTGCGGGGCAACGATCGCCTTCGCGATGGAATGCTTCGAACGGGGGATCCTCACGGAGGCCGAGATCGGCTTCCCCTTGCGTTTCGGGGACGCGGAGGCGATGATCCGCCTGCTGGAGATGATCGTGCGGCGGGAGGGGATCGGGGATCTCCTGGCGGAGGGCTCGGCCCGCGCGGCTCGGATCATCGGCCGTGGGGCGGAGGACTGCGTGGTCGCCGTCAAAGGCCAGGAGCTCCCGGCCCACATGCCCCAGGTCAAGCGCTCCCTTGCCCTGATCTACGCGGTCAACCCCTTCGGCGCCGATCATCAATCCAGCGAGCACGACATCCTCTATATGCCCAAATCCCCCCGCCTCTTCCTCGACCGCCTCGCCGCCATCGGCTTGACGAACCCTCAGCCGCCCAGGGGTCTCAACGAAGAGAAAATCCGCTTCGCCTACGAGACCCAGAAGTTCTACAGCTTCCTGGACACGGCGGATTTGTGCCAGTTCGTCTTCGGGCCCTCGTGGCAGCTCTACGGGCCGGAGGAGCTGGTGGCCCTGATGCGGGCGGTGACCGGGTGGGAGGTCAGCTTGGAGGAGGTGATGCGGGTGGGGGAGCGGCGACTGAACATGCTGCGGGCCTTCAACGCCCGGGAGGGGGTCGGTCGGGATCGGGATACCCTCCCCAAGCGGCTGTTCGAACCTCTGAAGGGTGGGAAAACGGAAGGTTTGAGCGTTGATCGGGAGGAATGGGAAGCGGCGCTGACCCGCTACTATGAGATGGCCGGCTGGGATCCTCAGACCGGCATGCCCACCCGGGAGAAGCTCGCCGAGTTGGGCTTGGAATGGATCCTGGATGGCTCCTCATAAGGACATGGAGCGAGACGCACCTTAACGAAAAAGCTCAGCTGTCCGCTGGAGCGCTGGCGAAGGCGGGTGAGCGGCAGTAGGTGTTAGAGCGGGTCTGAGAAATATGCAGGGAGGGGGGACGAAAAATATTTTTGGGGCCGAGCCGCG
>FPIC01009051.1_pt1 | contig 10414 bp, 11 predicted proteins | sample 1504481 | NCBI WGS metagenome assembly FPIC01 (sample SAMEA4475357, study PRJEB15587) | soil metagenome | biome: Soil; feature: Field | place: India | collected 2015-03-11 | depth 0 m
TATAGGCTTTGTTTTGTGGGATAGAAGGACTGCTTTAGAGCCTTTTGTAAAAAAGACAAGGGACTTGAAATTAGCTAAAACACTAAAAGAGGAGGGTTTGCTATGATTATATACTTTGCAGGAGGTGTCCTATGATGGAAAAAAGCATACCTATAATAGAACTACTCAAGGAAGAGAAGGGACCCATACTTATAGCCAGTCATGAAAACCCCGATGCGGATACACTTGGTAGTGCTTTGGCTCTATATCTCTTTTTGAAAAAGAAGGGCAAAGAGGTGTATGTGGGCTGTAAGGACAGGGTGCCTCACTTCCTTGACTTCCTACCCGGTGCGGAAGAGGTTATCAGGCTTCCTGTAGATAAGGTCTTTAGCCTTGCGGTGGTGGTGGATGCCAGCGGCTTTTACAGGCTTGGTGCGGAGGTAAAGACTTTTAAAAGGGCGAGGATAGACCATCATGTGGGTGGAGACTTCTACGGTATATGGGACTATATTGACCCAGATGCCCCATCTACCACCGCCTTAATATACAGGCTTCTCTGTGAATGGGACAGGACCGCCATAGATGAGGATATTGCGGAAAACCTTTACGCTGGGCTTGCTACTGACACGGGCTTTTTCAAGTATTCAAACACCACCGCAGAAACCTTTGAACTTGCAAAAGAACTTGTAGAGCTTGGTGCTAAACCAAACAGAACCTATGTGATGTTTGCTGAGCGTGAGAGCATAAATAAAATGAGGCTCATATCAAAGGTGCTTGATACTATAACCCTACACGAGGATGGGCTTGTAGCAGGTATAAGCATATTTGACAGGTTTTTCGCAGAGACAGGTTGTGAATATTCAGACAGTGAAGGGCTTGTCAATTACCCACGCTCCATAGAGGGTGTGGAAGTGGCTTATGCCATAATTGAAAAGCCCGATGAACAGGTATGGAAGGTATCTCTAAGGTCTAAGGGTAAGGTGGATGTGGCAAAGATCGCGGAATCTCTTGGTGGAGGAGGACATAAATATGCCTCCGGATGCAAGATAAGGGCTAACAGCTATGAAGAAGCCATGCATAAGCTTCTGAGTGCTATAAGGGAAGGGCTTGAAAGGGAAGGACTAATAAAGGAAGCTGTAAGCCAGACCGCCTAAATACTCTCTTAAAGCCTTGTAGCTGTCTGCCAGAACGCCTGCACGTGGTAAAAGACTGTAGAGGCTGTATTTATTATCTCTCTTAAAGTCTGTAGGATACGGAACCACTTCAAGCCCCGTTCTTTTAAAGGTTTCCACAGCCCTCGGCATATGATAGGCGGAGGTGATAAGCAGAAGCCTCCTGAAGCCCCTTCTTTCGCATATTTCCTTCACATACAGGGCATTCTCGTAGGTATCCCTGCTACGCACCTCCGTTATTATCTTTGACCTGTCCACGCCCAGCTCCTCAAGAACCTGCTTCATCACCTCCGCATCTGGAAGTCTGCCAAAGCTTGCACCCCCTGATAGTATGATGGGTAGTTCTGTTTTTTTGTGTAGTACAAAGCCTGTTAATAGTCTTTTCATGGAATCTTCTTTTAGTATGCCTGTGGCATAAGACCCGCCACCAAGAACCACTATAGCATCAACTTTAAAGGTCTGGGGGACAGGGTATGCCTTTTCTAAGGGGGCGTAAAGCATGTCCTTTACTGGCTCTATGGAAAGCAAATACATGCTCAAACCACCAAAAAGGGCTACTGCCTTTACAGGCTTGCTTTTAGACAGGTGTGCAAGCAACAGAAAAAGCAGGATAAAAAGGGCTGGTGAAAGCAGCAAAAAGATAGCCAGTTTTTTTATGTAGAGCATTACCGCCTTGTTCTTACACCTATCAGAAGGCTCTCTACACCGTTCCTTTTTGCTAAATCCATTAATGCCACCACATACTTGTGTGCCGTATCCTCATCCGCCTCTATCAAAAGGTTTTGCGTTTTACTGGACTTTAACCTTTCTTCTATTTCCTCAAGGCTAACCCTCTTACCCTCCAGCATATACGCCCCATCCCTTAAAACCTGTATTCTCATAACAACCTCGCTTTTCTTCTCGCCCTCCTTTGCATAGGGTAGCTTTACAGCGAGAAAAATCATAGGGGATTGAAAGGCAAGCACCGCAAGAAAAAGAAAAACCGCAAGAAGGGTATCCACGAGGGGAACCACATCTATGTATGCCCTTTCATCGTAGCTTAGCCTTCGCCTTCTCATTGAAGGACCCTCAGCACCTCAAAAAGCTCACCTTCAAGCCTGTCAATTATGCTGTTGCCCCATATCCTGAAAAGCCAGTAGGCTAAGAGGGCTGGTATAGCCACCGCAAGACCAGTTGCTGCAGACACAAGAGCCTCGCTTATGCCCTGTGATAAAAGTACTATGGCGGTTTCTGGGTTTGCATGGGAAAAGGCAGAAAAGACCTTTATAAGGCCCGTTATAGTTCCAAAAAGACCTATCAAGGGAGCTACGCTTGCCACTGTAGAGAGGAGGGCAAGGTTCTTCTCTAACTTTGGCACTATGAGGGAAAGCTCAAAATCTACCCTCTTTGTAAGCTCTTCCCAGCTGAACTTTTTTTCTGAATGCTTCTGAAGAAGCTCTCTCAGGAATACAGCCACCTGAGAATTGTCGGTGGAAAGTAGCTTTATTGCACCTTCTATGTCTCCGCTTGCGAGCAAGGGTTTTATATCTTTTAAGGACCTGCCAAGGTAGCTCGAGCCTCTCATATTGAGAAGCCTTTCCACTATCACAGCCCAGGATAGTAGGGAAAGAAAAAGAAGAGGATACATGGCTAAACCGCCCTTATTAAGCAACTCAAACAGCCCTTCCATCTTACCTCACCTCACATTTAGGTAGGTTCCCTTTCAGCTTATTATAACCTTCTATTTCTTCGGGCTTTGCCATATTTATATCAAACCTGTCAAGCATACAGCTTGCATCCCTTTTTGCACCAAGTTCTATGAGGATTCTTGCACTTTCTAAAACCGCCTGATTGTAATAGGGCTCCTTCTTATGTTTAATGACCACTTCCACAAGCTCTTCTAAAGCTTGCTTTTTATTTCCTCCTTTAACCCTTTCCAGCCCGGAAAGATAAAGAGCCCAGCCCCTAAGGCTCTCATCCTTACTTGATTTTAAGTATTCAAGGTATTCCTTCTTACCGGTACTTCTGTATAGCTCTAAGAGATAGTTTTCAAACTCCTGACTTCTGTAGTTTTCCCTTATAAGCTCCTCCGCCAGCCTTTGAGCTGACCCCAAATCGCCAAGGCCTATATACATACCCATGGCCTTCACCTTATCTTCCCTTTCGCCTTCTGCCAGGAGGTCCGCTATGCTTTTTCTGTCGCCTACTGAGCTGTATATTTTTATTAGCTCTTCCCTTGCCTTCTTCCTGTCTTCCTGCAATTCCGCTTCCTTATAAACCTTATATAAAAGCACCAGCTTTTTAGGCTGTTCCTTCTCAATTTCAGCCAGCTTCAGTATGGCTTTATACTTTAAGTCTGTTTCAAGTAGTCTGAGCAGCTCCTTTTCTGCCTCTGCGGTCTTCCCCTGAGCTATGTATATATTAGCCAGCTGGTAGATTATCTCTGGTGCCGGGTTTTTTTCCTTCTCAAGGTAGCTCTTTATGAGGCTTTCCATTTCCTCTTCCTTCAGGGCTTTGCCACCCATTTCAAGCAAGGCAAGGGTTGCCTGCCTTGCCGCCTCGCTTTCTGGAAACTTCCTTATTACCTCGTAATATTTGGCTTTTGCACTTTCAGTTTCCTTCATGTTGTAGTAGCTGTCCCCAGCCTTTAGAAGAGCCTTGGGCTTTACTGGGCTTTTGTCTGAAACCCTTTCAAAATAGCTGACAGCTTTTGCATAGTTTCCCTCAAGAAAATAGGAAATGCCCAGAAGATACAGCTCCTCATCGCTCCCCTCTGTTAGAAAGCTCCTTGCCAGTTTTGTATTGCCCTCCATGAGGGCGGACTTTGCCTTCAAAAGCATGGACCTTCTGTCCGTCCTTCCTTGAAGAAGGCTTATGACCTCTCCGTATTTTTTAAGGTTGTAAAGACACAGGGCTTTATAATAGGGCTCCTCAAAGAAGCTCAAAGCCCCAAGCCAATCTCCCCTTCTGAACCTATCCCACCCCGCATACTCTCTGTAAAGCTCTGGATAGCTTTTCGCCACCTCTGAAAGGGCCTTTTCCATATCTTCACCAGACCAGTAAAGGGCTTCTAATAGCCATAGATACTCTTCCCTATCCTTTCCCATCTTGTCCCTTAAAAGCCCCACAGCCCTTTTATAGTCGCCGGCTCTTATGAGGGAATAAACCGCATATTTTGTATTGCCCGCCTCCATGAAGTTTATGAAGGCAAGGGCATAATCCTTAGAGTTGTATGCAAGTATGCCTGCGTTTTCAAGAAACTTTGGGTTTTTGGTGAGCGTATATGTAAGCCTCGCAAGATACAGGTCCTTTTCTGACAGCAGGGCGTATATATTGCCCGCAAGGCTTCTGTCAAGGGTTTCAAGTATGCTGGCGTATTTGATGGCTTGTTCCTGCCTGTTCCTTTTGTGTTCAATTAGGGCAAGGTAGTAAAGGGCTATCTCTCTGTAGGGTTTGCCCGGCGATGCGTAGTTTGAGAATATGCTGGCTGAGTTCTCTAACTTACCCTCCCTGTATAGAAGAAGGGCTTTTCTTAGGCTGGTGCTGTCCCTGTATAGCTGGTTTTCTCTTCCCTCAGAAAAATCAAGCACATAGGAGCAATACTGAGAAAAGACAGCTCCCTCACACTGAGGTTTTGCCTCCTTTCCTTCCTTGAGTAGCCTTACAGCCTGCCACAGGGGGTCCTTGTTTTCTGGCACCGTGCCTTTAAGCATGAAACTCAAAGCATAGTATGCTTCGCAGGCGGGCTTTTGATACATATGTGTTAGCTGGCATGAATTTTTGAAAAGCTCTAAAGCCCTGTTCCCTTGACCCTTTGAAAAGGCAATAATACCAAGCACGTATTCAGCCATGGGCTTGAAGGGTGAGTTGGGGACAAGCAAAACCCTGCCAAGCTCCTCTTCAGCCTGCTCATGCTTTCCCTGCAAATAATAATCCACGCCAAGCCTGTAGGATAAAGCATCTTTTGGCTCTCCACAGCTTACGCCTTTCTTCTCTACGGGCTTTATCTGAGCAAACTCCAAAGCCTTCGGTGGCTCAAGAAGCCTGCCGCTCAGGTCTTCTTCTTTTACCTCCGCCTGCACAAGCCTTTCTGGTGGCATAAGCCTGGGCTTTTCCTCGTATATACTGCTCCTTAGTTCAAGGCTCACATCAAATTCCTTGCTTATCTGCTGGGACACTGCAAAGGATACAAGTAGAAGACTAAAGAGCCTTATGAGCTTCCACATACAGGTCCCCCAAATGGCATGTAATGTTAAGCTGTATTATAACATTCCTGTCCCTTTCCATATGCACCACCGAATAGCTGGCATTATCACAGCCGAAGGACCAGAACCTTGAAAGGTCTATGTTAAGAAGAGTGCAATACATAGTTCTTATTGGCACCGTGTGAGAAACAACCGCCACCCTCTGCCCCCAATGTTTTTCCTTTATATCCTGTAGAAAGTCCTTAACCCTTTCCTGTACCTCAATAAGGCTTTCACCACCTTCAAACCTTATCTTATGAGGCTCCTCAAGCCATCTTTTAAAATCCTCCGGATACTTTTGCTGGACTTCCTCCACCAGCAAGCCAGACCACACACCATGGTCTATCTCTATGACCCTCTCTTCTTTTACTACCTCAAGCCCCTGAGCCTCTGCCACCTCAAGAGCAGTCTCATATGTCCTTTTGAGGGGTGAAGAGTATATGGCATCAAGGCTTATGTTTTTAAAATGCTCTCTTAGCCTCTTTGCCTGCTCTCTGCCTCTCTGGGAAAGCTCTGGGTCCAAAAGACCCTGATACCTGCCTATGGGGTTCCACTCGCTCTCCGCATGCCTTATTATATACAGCTTCACCATAGACCATATTCCATCATGGTTTTAGAGAAGGCTTTTACGCCCGCACCAAGCTCCATCTCATATCCAAGCCTGTTTAATACCACCTCTAAGATACCTATGAGCATGAGCGTATCCTTTGGGTCTGCCCCCATGTGGGATATGCGGAAAATCTTACCTTTGAGCTCATCCTGACCGCCCGCCACCCTTATGCCAAGCTTTAAAAGTTCCTTCCTTATTTCCTCAGACCTGTCAGATGCTATGGCACTCACCGACAGGGCTGGATGCTGTGCAAAGGCTTTAAGACCTAAGGCTTTGACTGCCTTCAGTGTTCCTTCAGAAAGGGCTCTATGCCTTTTTTCAACCCTTTCCATACCCTCTTCAAGAATTAACTCTAAGGATTCCTTTAAAGCCAGTATTAGACTTATGGCGGGCGTCCAGGCAGTCTGACCCTCCTTCTGCTTTGAAAGCTCTTTTTTAACGCTGAAGTAAAAGGCTCTGTCTGTGAGGCTCCTTTCAGCCCTTTCAGAAAACCACAGAAGAGAAAGTCCCGGAGGAAGTAAAAAGCCCTTCTGAGACCCACCCACCAACACATCTATCTTCCAGTCCTTTGGCACTATGTGATAAACACCAAGGGCGGTGATGGCATCCGCCACGCAGAGAGCCTCATGCTCCTGGCATACTTCACCTATCTCTTTTGCAGGGTGGTAGGCTCCGGTGGAGGTCTCCGATATCTGGAAAAGCACGCCCTTGCAATCTGGGTGCTCTTTAAGGAGCCTTCTTACCTCCTGAGGGTCTGCGGACTTGCCCCACTCTACTCTATACTCTACGGGCTTTAGCCCCCAGTGTGTGGCAAGCTTTAGCCACCTTTCCCCAAACTTTCCACCGTTTATGACAAGGACTTTGTCCCCCTCCTGAAAGAAGTTAAGCACGGCGGACTCCATGGCTCCCGTGCCAGAGGATGCGAAGAAGACAAAGTTTTCTGACTGGTCTGAGAGCATTCTTTTTATTAGCTCTCTAACCTCAAGGAAGGCTCGTCTGAACTCTTCCGTTCTGTGATGTATTATCTGTCTTGAGAGAGCCTGACGCACCCTTTCGGGAAGCTCTACCGGACCGGGTGTGAAAAGCCTTTCCCGACGCATGATAGAATATTTTACTTCAATGCTTGGAATAACGCTTGCTTTAATTTCCTCCCTCTTCTGGGGAACAAACGACTACCTTAGCAAAAGGCTTTTGATTAAGGGGCTTGATGAGCATTTTACCCTCTGGGTTAGGTTCCCCATAGCCTGTCTCTTGCTGACCCCTTTTAGCATAACACACTGGGGAATGAACGCCAAGGTGCTTATGTATGCACTCATATGGCTTCCCTTTGAGGTTTTGGGAGGTATTTTCTTTATAAAGGCTCTAAAGCATACGTCCCTTTCGGTTGCCATGTCCTTTTACTCTTTTATGCCCGTCTTTTCAGCCCTCTTTGGCTGGCTACTGCTGGGTGAGGAACCAAGTCTTCTGGGTCTTCTGGGCATAAGCCTTGTGATTCTGGCAAGCCTTCTTATAGCTGGCTTTTCACCTGCGGAGTTTTTCAGGAAAAACAGGGGTGTTTTATACATGCTTGTTTCCACCGCCCTCTTTGGCTTTAATGTGGTTATCGGTAAGGCTTCCATCATGGAAAGCAACAGCCTTTTCTTCAGCTGGTTTTACACGCTATGCATGGGCTTTGGCACGCTAATTTTTGTAAAGCCTAAGGAGATATTTAATAGAGAAAACTACAGGCATTGTGAGGTGCCTTTCCTGGGTCTTTTCTTTGCCCTTGGAGATATTCTTTACAACCTTGCCCTTGTTTTTACCCTTTCCTCTTATGTAGCTTCCGCGGAGAGACTTTCTCTGATAATAGCCCTATTTTATGGGAAGTTCCTATTAAGGGAAAGGACAGAGGGGCTTTTTGTGCCGGCTCTGCTTATGATTTTGGGTAATATGCTATTGGCTCTTTCCTAAATAGATGTTCTTATACTTTATGTAATTCCTGGCAGATTCCTCTATAAGCCTTATTTCCTCTTCCTTTAAGTCCCTTACCACCTTTGCAGGAAAGCCCGCCACCAAAACGCCAGAAGGGAACCTCTTGCCAGGCGTAAGTAGGGCACCTGCACCTACCAGCACGTAATCCTCTATCTCCACACCGTCCATGACAACCGCACCCATGCCTATAAGCACATGGTTCCCCACCTTACAGCCATGCAGGATAACCCTGTGTCCCACGGTGACATAGTCGCCTATTATGGTGGGGTACGTATCGTGAGTTACATGAACCACCGAGTTGTCCTGTATGTTGGTGCCTCTGCCTATGCGTATGTAATTCACATCACCCCTTATGACCGAACCAAACCATACAGAAGAATCCTCTCCTATCTTTACATCCCCTATTAACACTACGTTGTCCGCAAGGTAGACAGTAGGGTCTATCTCAGGCATAATGCCCCTGTATGGAAGTATCAACGCCATGGTCAAGTATTTTAAAACAGCTCCTTACAATCCTTCCATACATAATCTACCCTTTTCATATTCTATTCATCTTTTTTGTGCAATATTTAAATAAAAAGGCAAGGAGGTAGAACCATGAAAAGGTTAATACTTGCTATCCTTGGATTAACTATAATGCAAGGCTTTAGCCATGCGGGGGACCATGTAAAGGTATTTTTTGGTTTCAACTTTGGCGTGCCCTCCTGTGTGGAAGAAAGGGTAGTTTATGTAGATAGGTCTCCTGAGGTGATTGTAGTAAAGCCAAGACCCATGTACTACTACCAGCCTTATGAAAGGGTCATAATAGTGGAAAAACACAAGCACAAGCACTGGAAACATTATCACTGGGACTGGGACTGACCTGTAAGTTCGTATCATGTATGTAAGTTTGTAAAAATTTTGTCCCTTCTTGACTTCCTCCTTTAAAAGATATATAAACTTAGGGAGGAGGTGCTTCTATGAAGGTGGCGGTATGCTATGAACCTAAAAAGCCCCTTGTGATTGAAGAGCGACCAGTTCCTGAAATAGGTGAAGAAGAAGTGCTTATTAAGGTTCATTACTGCGGTGTTTGTCATAGCGACCTTCATATTGTGGATGGCGACTGGGCGGATTGGGTCAGTTATCCTACTATCCCTGGTCATGAAGTGGTGGGCATAGCGGTAAAGGTAGGTAGCAAGGTGAAGAATGTGAAGGAGGGAGACCCAGTAGGAGTGCCATGGTTGTATTCCTCTTGTGAAGTTTGTGATTACTGCGTGGAAGGTGAAGAGCCTCTATGTCCTAATCATGAAATCACAGGTATTACAAAACAAGGAGGATATGCGGAGTATATGGTAGCTCATGGTAGGTTTGTAGCTAAAATTCCTGAAAAACTTGACCTTGCTTATGCAGCGCCTCTTTTTTGTGCAGGTTTGACTGTCTATTCCGCTCTTAGACATATGGAAGTGAAACCTGATGACCTCGTAGCTGTACAAGGTGTTGGCGGTTTAGGTCATCTGGCAATTCAATATGCAAAGGCTATGGGAGCTAAAGTAGTAGCTATAAGTCATTCCTCAAATAAAAAAGAAACCGCTTTATCTCTCGGAGCGGACTACTTTATAGACACTTCCACCTCAGACCCTGCGGAGGAACTTAAAAAGCTTGGTGGTGCTGACATAATCATATCTACTGTCTTTGACTCAAAGGCTATACAACCTTTGATATCTGGACTTGCTCCTAAGGGAAGACTTTGCGTGGTTGGAGCTGCTTCTGAACCTTTGCTTGTATCACCCTTTGAGCTTTTGGCAAAAAGGCTTGTAATAACTGGTTCCGCAATAGGTGGTAGAAAGCTCCTCAGAGAAACCTTAGAATTTTCTGCGGATCTTGGTATAAAGCCTCTTGTGGAAATATTTCCTTTTGAACAGGTGAATGAAGTCTTAGACAGGCTCAGGAAGGGGAATATAAACCTTAGAGCTGTGCTAAAAATGGTGTAGGAGGTTCCAAATGGGGAACGTGCTTGTCCTGTATGATTCAAGGACGGGAAACACAAAAAAGATGGCTCAGCTGGTGGCGGAAGGTACAAAGAGAGTAGAAGGTACTCAAGTAAGGCTAAAGCATGTAGATGAAGCCACAAAGGAAGACATACTTTGGTGTCATGGTCTTGCAGTAGGCACTCCCACCAACATGGGCATAGTCTCATGGAAAATAAAGAGGTTTTTTGACGATGTGGTGGGAGACCTGTGGGGGCAGGTTGATGGCAAAATTGGGTGTGCTTTTTCCTCTTCTGGTGGCTGGGGTGGAGGTAATGAAGTAGCTTGCCTTTCTGTTCTCTATATGCTGATAAACTACGGCTTTTTAGTATTTGGGCTGACCGATTATACGGGCAAGGGCTTTACACTTCACTATGGGGCTGTGATGGCAGGGGAGCCAAGAACAGAGGCGGAAAAGGAGGCGTGTTTGAGGCTGGGAGAGAGGCTTGCTCA
>FPIC01075415.1_pt1 | contig 10412 bp, 13 predicted proteins | sample 1504481 | NCBI WGS metagenome assembly FPIC01 (sample SAMEA4475357, study PRJEB15587) | soil metagenome | biome: Soil; feature: Field | place: India | collected 2015-03-11 | depth 0 m
TACGTTTCCTTTTCGCCCCAGGTGCCTCCGCGTGGGGGACGAAGGCACCCACAGCGACGAACTTAGACGCGACAGCCACCCCGACATCAACCCCATCTGTTGCCACTATGGAAAATGTCATATCCTACACAACTGTGAAATTTATAAGTTGTGCATGAGATAAGTGGAATGGAGCTGAAGAGAGGGGTTAAGCTGTTGAGGGGTTCCCCCAACACGCTTATAGTTGATAAATATGTTGTCGACCCGGGGCAACCGGCCGAGAGGGCCGGGGAAATTGTAGCCGCAGCAGGGCCCAGACCTGTGGTTTTGCTGACGCACTTCCACGCCGACCACCTCGCGGCGGTGCCTGAAGGAGCCGTTGTCTACGCCCCTTGGGGGGAGGAGCTGTTTGTACAAAGTACAAGGGCCCGCCTATTTTTCACTCATGGCGTCTACACCGAGGGCGCTATCTACAAGGGCCGCGATCTAGACGTGGCTGGGGTGGTGAAGCCCGGTGACAAGATAGGCCCCTTCGAGGTGGTGCCTCTTCCTGGCCACACCTTTGGCCATGTTGGTTATTTCGTTGACGGGGTGCTCTACGCGGGGGATGCCCTCTTCGGCGAGAAGGTGCTGGAGAAGTACGGCGTGCCGTATCTCATGGATGTTGACATGTTCCTCTCGTCTCTTGACAAGATCGAGGCGCTGGAGCCTGAGGTGTTGGTGTTTGGCCACGGCCCAGTGGCTGGAAGCAGGAAGAGGATTAGGGAATTAGTGGATGCCAATAGGTCGTCGGTGGAGCGGGCTGTCAGGTTGGTGGAGTCTGCGTTGCCGGCTGATTTAACTACGCTGGCTATCAAGGTTTTAAAAGAGGCTGGAGGCGAGCGTGGTTGGGAGAATGTGTTGCTCACCATGACGACGGTACGTGCTGTTCTCTCTAAACTTTCTAGGGAGGGCCGCGTTTACTTAGATGAGGCTGGCTCCTGGACTAAGAATTATAATGATAGATAATTATCGAATTTTGATTTTTAAAAATATATAGGTTTGTCTTTAAGTAGCGATAAAAAAGCTAAGTGGATACATTGAGAAAAATTTAAAAAAGAAATTAATTCATTGTTTTATGGTCAAGTACGTTTTCAGCTTTAAAGAGGCTGATTACAGAAATAAGAAGCTTTTCGGGGGGAAGGGGGCAAGCCTTATCCAGATGACTCAGCTTGGTCTCAGAGTCCCGCCGGGGTTTATAATCACCACAGAGGCGTGTAAGAAGTTCTACGAGCCCAGGCGGTCAGAAACAGCAGAACTAGAGGCGATTCTACTTAAGAACCCGCCTCCCGAGGTGAGAGACGAGGTGTTGAAAAAACTTCACGGCATCATAGACAGCCTCGACCTCCCCGACGAGATTTGGTCTCAGGCTGTGGAGTATATGAAGCGGCTCGAGGCAGAGGCTGGGAGGAGGTTCGGCGACCCGGAAAACCCATTGCTTGTCTCTGTGAGGAGCGGCGCCGCCGTGTCAATGCCTGGGATGATGGACACAGTGCTCAATCTCGGCCTCAATGACGAGACGGTGAAAGGCCTAGCAAAGCAGACGGGGAATGAGTGGTTTGCATACGACGCGTATAGGCGGTTTTTGCAGATGTTCGGCAAGATCGTCTTGGGGATAGATGAAAAGCTTTTCTCGACGACGTGGGAGGAGATTAAGAAGAAGTACGGCGTGAAGGATGACCCGGATGTGCCGCTTGAGGGGCTTAAGGAGGCTGTGGAACGGTTCAAGGAAATTATTAGAAAGGAGCGCGGAGGCTTTCCGCAAGATCCGTGGGAGCAACTGAAACTCGCGATAAAGGCCGTGTTTAGGTCGTGGATGTCTCCACGCGCAATTTTCTACCGCATCATTGAGAAGATTACTCCTGACATAGCCGACTGCACCGCAGTCAACGTGGTGACTATGGTGTTCGGCAATGTGGGGTGGGACTCCGGCACGGGGGTGGTTTTCAGCAGAGACGTGGCGACTGGGGAAAACAAGCTGTACGGCGAATTCCTCCCAGTGGCCCAGGGAGAGGACGTAGTGGCTGGCATCAGGACGCCGATGGATATCGAGGAGTTTAGAAAGAGGTTCCCCCACCTCTACGAGGAGCTCTACCAGGGAGTTAAGTTGCTGGAGAAGGTGAATAAGGATGTGCAAGATGTGGAGTTCACAGTGGAGAGGGGGAAGCTATTCTTCTTGCAGGCGAGAAACGCGAAGATGACGGCCTTGGCTAGGGTGAAGACCGCAGTGGATATGGCAAAGGAGGGCATAATCACTAAGGAGGAGGCTTTGCTGTATGTGAGCCCCGACCACGTGCTACAGCTCCTCTACCCTCGGATTGATCCCAAGGCAAAGGCTAAGCCCGTGGCGCAGGGCCTGCCTGCTAGCCCGGGCGCGGTTTCTGGACAAGTGGTGTTCCACCCAGACGACGCTGTGCGCTGGGCAGCCCAGGGCAAGAGGGTGATACTCGTCAGGGTGGAGACTAAGCCGGACGACGTGCATGGGTTCTACGCCGCAGTGGGCGTTTTGACAAGCCGCGGGGGCATGACCAGCCACGCGGCTGTGGTGGCGCGTGCTATTGGCAAGCCAGCGGTGGTGGGGGCTGAGGCTGTGGAGATAGACGAGGAGGAGAAGTATTTCAAGGTTGGTGGGCAGTTGATTCGTGAAGGCGATTGGATTACGATAGATGGCCACACAGGCAATATCTATATCGGCGTGGTGCCCACGATCGAGGCCGAGCTCATACCTGAACTTGAGGAGCTTTTGAAATGGGCTGATGAGTACAGGCGTCTGGGGGTCAGGGCCAATGCAGATCTGCCTGAGGACGCTGCTATTGCGCGTAAATTCGGCGCACAAGGAATAGGGCTTCTCAGAATAGAGAGAATGTTCAGAAAGCCTGAGCGCCTCGAGTTGCTGAGGAGTATAATACTGGCGGAGACGCCCGAGGAGAGGAGGCCCTATTTGGAAAAACTGTACAAGATGCTGAAGGCGGATTTCAAGGAGGTGTTCAAGATTATGGATGGGCTACCCGTCGTGGTGAGGCTGATAGACCCGCCTTTGCACGAGTTCTTGCCTAAGCCCGAGGAGGTCTTGGAGCAGGTATACCAGAAGAAGATGCGCGGCGAGGACGCATCCGATGTGGAGAAGCTCTACCGGCGTATTAAGGCGTTGCAGGAGGCCAACCCCATGCTGGGTCACAGGGGGGTGAGGGTGGGGGTGACGCACCCAGACTTCTACTACTACTTAAACAAGGCCATCCTTGAAGCGACCGCTGAGCTGAAGAAGGAGGGGTACAACCCTGTAGTGGAAATTATGATACCGCAAGTATCCGATGTAAGGGAGATAATCTACGTAAAAGAGAAGGCAATCCTCCCTGCAATTAGAGATGTTGAGAATAGCTTCGGCGTTAAGTTAGATGTCAAGATTGGCACAATGGTGGAGACGGTTAGGGCTTGTCTAACAATTGACGAAATAGCTAAGCACGTAGATTTCATAAGCTTCGGGACAAACGACTTGACCCAGGCGGTTTTTAGCTTCAGCCGCGACGACGCTGAGAATAAGTTTATTCCGCAGTACCTAGATCTCAAGATACTAGACGCCAATCCGTTTGAGACTATTGACGTGAAGGGCGTAGGGAAGCTCGTGGACTACGCCGCGGCTACCGCTAAACAGGTGAACCCCTCCGTGGAGGTAGGCGTATGCGGAGAGCACGGAGGGGATCCGAGATCTATACACTTCTTCCACAAAACCAAGGTGGACTACGTCAGCGCGTCTCCGTTTAGAGTCCCTCTGGCGAGGCTGGCTGCAGCTCAGGCCGCTGTTTTAAATAGGCAAAATAAGCACGGTTAGCTACCTTTTTAAAAAGCGGAGTACTTTATAGACATGTGGACGAAGCTGAAGAACTTTATCAATAGCATGTGCCTAATACTGGCCCCGTATTTAGACGTATGTAAATTCGGAGCCCCCATGGAGAGGAGCCAGCTGGGGGAGAGGCGGGATATTAGATGTAGTAAAATTAAATAAGTTTTTCATCACTTCAGTGAACCTCCTGAACTTCATAGGTGCTTTCCACGTGGAGGTATCTAGGTTGCTAGACATTGTTGAAAGCGCAGGCGAGGCATCTGGCTACATGGAGTGGGCCACGGGCAAGGTGGGGGATGTTGAGGTATTTTTTCTATGGTTTCCGAAGACAAGGCGTCTCGTTTACGCTATTCAGGGACATCAGAGAAATTACGGCGAGGTAGAGGTGAAAGGGGTGCTGGAGGCCATAGCATATGTTGAGAGGATGCTGAAGCAGTTGAGGAGATGAAAGTTTGCGTATTATACACCGGAGGAAAAGATAGCCACTACGCCTTGTTAAAAGTGCTAGAAGCAGGACACGAAGTTGTCTGCCTGGCGACTGCCGCACCGATAAGGGAGGATTCCTATATGTTCCACTCAGTGAATGTGCGGTGGAGTCTTCTACACGGCGAAGCCATGGGGTTGCCTCATCACTTATTGAAGGTCAGCGGCGAAAAAGAGGTTGAGGTGGAGGAGCTGTACCGAGAGCTCATGCCTCTTGTTACGCAGTATGGGGTGGAGGGGATAGTATCTGGCGCGGTCTCCTCCTTGTATCAAAAAAGGCGCATCGACAACGTGGCGAAAGCTCTGGGGATTAGCCACATAACGCCTCTGTGGGGACGCGACCACGTGGAGCTTCTGCGAGAGGAAGTTGCCAAGAGCCGCTTTGTTATAACTGCTACTATGGCGCTGGGGCTGTCGGAGAAGCATCTGTGCGCCGTTGTTGACGAAAATATGGCGGAGGAGATAATAGCCCTGGCAAGGCGCTACGGCTTTTCGCCAGTGGGAGAGGGAGGCGAGTACGAGAGCTACGTGGTGGAGAGTCCGCTGTTTGCGATTGACATAGTAGCCGAGCCCCGGTGGCACCCCAGCGGCTGGGGCGTATGTGAGATAAAAGAGGCTAAGATCCGCAGAGGGCTGAGGGCTGGTTCGAGTTTTCCGGGAAAAACTAGGGGGAACTCGATGTCAGCGCCGCGTTGAGCCCTTCGGCGGTGATGAATAGACAGGTTGATCAATACACGGAAAGCGGGTGGTGAAGCACTCGGTTGGCGTGGCCCTGAAGGTGGGCTTAAGTGTTGAAATATTACGTGAAGGTGGTTGAGGAGTCTTTATACCTCGTCGTTGTGGGCGCCGCGGTGGCTGTCCTATTTGCTGTGTTTTTTACTGTAATATCGTGGGACAAGGTTGCGGCGGTCATTAGAGAAGTAGTCAGAGACATAGAGGCGATGTGGAGATTTGCCGAGGCGCTATGAGGCCCCTCTACCACCTCATAATGCTGGTACTGGCATGGGCGTTGATTTATATAGCGTCTAACCTGTCGCTGTACGTTGAGTTGCTCTACAAGGCCTTCGTGCCATGAACCTACTTGAAGGTTTCCTCGCCGTGGCGCTTTTCCTAATATCCACGGCGCTTATACTGTATTTCGGCCACCTAACCGGCGAAATGATCAAATTGAAATATGTCTATGAGGCCACAAAAAACGGGAGCTGTGGCAATAAGACATCACAGATAGGCGGGATAGTGGTGGCCATGTGTGTCACGGTGAGTTTTAACTCCACATTCAACATAGAACTATACAACGTCACGGCGCCGATTAGGTGAATAGCCACTATTGCTAGCCCAAACCGCGCCGTTTTAATGTAAATAGGCATCGCAGATGACGGCGAGTTGTTCAACCGCCGCCAAAATAGCTTTTGCAAATAGCCGGGATCGGCGTTTGATCCAATGCGAGCCCTTGCCGCGGGACGTGAGAGGAATTTAGACAATTACAGCCACGTCAAAAATATAAACTGGCGGGCATGGCTGGGTGATGCTACGCACGTTGAGACTTGTGGGAGATGTTGTGCACAAGGCGTTGAAATACGCCTTGGATCTGGCGCAACCGGACACGCCTGTTTTGGAGCTCTGCGAGAAAGTAGAGGCCTTAATAAGGGCGAACGACGCCAAACCTGCCTTCCCCGTAAATGTAAGCATAAACAACGTTGCGGCCCACTACACAGCGAAGCGGGGTCATGCTCTCACAATACCGAAAAGCGGCGTCGTGAAAATCGACGTGGGAGCTCAAAGAGAGGGGTACATCGTTGATGCGGCGGTTACCGTAGTAGTAGGCCCAGTCTTCTCTAACCTCCAGAAGGCGGCAAGGTCGGCGCTTGAATCAGCGCTTGCCGCGGCCAAGCCCGGCGTGAAGGCTTGGCAGATAGGCGAGGCTATCGAAAAAGCCATAAAGAGCTACGGCTTCACGCCCATATTCAACCTCACAGGCCACAAAATAGAAAGATACCTCCTACATGCCGGTAGCGTTATACCGAACTACCCAGACAAAACAGCTTCGCAGCCGCTTGTACCCGGCGACGTCTACGCAATAGAGCCATTTGTCACAAACGGCGAAGGCTACGTAGTAGATGGGCGAGAAATAACCATATACCGCCTCGCCAAAATGAGGCACAAGATCTACCAACCGCTCATAGACATAGTCAACGCAGAGGCTGGCCCACTGCCTTTTACCCCCCGGTGGTTTCCCCAGCTAGACGAGACGACAATAACAGCCGCGCTCAAAGCCGGCGTCCTACACGGCTACGAGGTGTTGGTAGAAAAGAGCGGGGGCTTCGTGGCCCAGTTCGAAGACACCATATACGTAGGAGAAAACGAAGTAGTACCACTAGCACATACACTGGATTTAATATAAAATACCAACACTACGCCACGTGGGGTCTTTCATTCCAGTTGCTAAGTTATTCCATATCACCATGGACTAGGGCCTAGCAGATGGCGTGCCGGGAACCATTGAGAAGATGCCCAGCCAAGCGATGCCCGTCACTGTGGTGAAAGATACGTAGAGCAAGCGCTTGTGGTGTACGCCATTGTGATTATAGGCTACTTGGAGAGGCATACACGCGGGTATTTACATCTACAGTAATTATCCCAGGAATTTTCGATATTTGCTCAGTGCAATTATGTTAGGCTCGCTTCTAGGCATCTTCAACAACGCGGTGTAAGTGGGGGTGGGCCTTGCCTCTACGCCGAGATAGTCGGCGAGTTCCACCGCGGCGTATACGAGCTCCTCACTTAGGTAGTTCCTCGCTGTCTGTGGGTCGAAAAACTCGTAGTCGTATTCCAGCTCCATCTTGTAGGTAGGAAGGAGTTTAAACACCGCATCTAGCTTATCCGACTTAGCCAGCTCCAAGAGTAACGGCGCATCAATGAGCGTCGGCGGGAATCCCATGGCATACCACGCCGACGTGTATACAATGGCACGGGGCATATGCACTACTCGGTCTCCGTCAAGTAGGGATCTGCCGTACTCCTTCCAGCTAACCCTATCCCTAGTGCTTGGCACGAGACGGGCCACCTCCGCTATTTTATCCACGTGCTTCATAGCTTGTGACCTGTACTTAGCGGAGGCTTCCTGTATGAGCGGCAACACCTCCTCCCCCACCAGGCCCCTCGTGCCGCAACAAGCGTTGAGGATAGACTCCCTGACCTTTACGTACTCGTCTAGCGACGTGTCGTACCTAACTGCTGACTGTATCGTGGCGGTGTAGTAGCCCGCGTACTGCACCACCTCCAAGTGGGCCAGCCTCGGGTTGTTTAAGGCGCCTCTAAAAGGCGGTGATCCCATGCCTAAGATGGGCCGCACCCTTATACCTGACTCTGCCTCGAACTCCTTCAGTTTCGACATAGCGTAGATTATAGCCAACGCCGACGCGAGGTGGCCGTGCCTCACCGCCGAGTCGGACTTGCCTAAGAAGACCCTCACCTCCCTTGCCTCCTCGCTCTTGAAGACCTCGCCGACAATCACCTTAGCCTTCACCTGCACAAAGGCGTCTTCTATAAGTGGGATCACCTCCACCTCCCCCACGTCAACACCTGTCTCCGACTTGTAGATCTCGGCCTTGCGCCTCAGCATCCTCCTCACCAGTATCACAGTATCAAAATCCTCCACCATGGGCAACACCACCCACCTCACCGCCTGCGCGTCGGCGTACCTCCTAGAGAAGTAGTTCGCCACGAGAGCCGCCTCTAGCGAAAGCATCGCTCTATCAAACTCCTCCAGTTTGGGATTAGGAAGCCTCACAGTGATGTAGAACTCATCGCCAAGAGGCACATCGCCCCTGATCGCCTTCATTACAATCTCCTTGGGCTGTCCATATGGCGTCATCTTTCCCTCGTAGTCTACCATCACCTCATCGCACCCATACGCGGTGTACGCCACTATGGCCTCGTCAACCTCCTCTGCAGTGGTGATCTTAACGGTGGTGTCAGGATGCTGTGTACACATCAAACGCGGTATATGCATCACGGTTTTAATTCAACCTTTTATAATCATTCGACTTCTCGTGATTTAGTAGAATTCATTTTAATGTTCATGAAATTTATCATTATCTGATATGTTATTTATAAATAAAAAGTATTTCATGCCTCCCTTATGCTGGCTACGGTCCCATTATAAGTGTAACGACCCCACCGTGCATGAGCAACTGGGCGTAACGGAGCTACACAAGGAGGAGTCATCGCAAGGATCGAGTCGCTGGGTTTGCCACAGCGACCTGTACATTAGAAACGCCGGCCTACCAGCCGCATTACCCAGCCTCGAGGCCGTGTCAGTAGTGAAGGAGATGAGGCCTGGCGAGTATGCCATGGCGCTAGGAGACGTCACAGTGCCCCCTTTATATGGACCTGGGGCCGTTGTAGACACAAACGGCTTACACGAGGTCAGGATCGGAATCTTCCAGGTAAAAGCCAGAATCCCAATAACAGAGCCGCTGATCCGAGTAGCCGAGAAACTCAGAAGCATATCAGGGGCGTCCTGATAAGGCCTAAAATTGTCGTTGACCCTCCCATATTGCCATGTTGACTAGCCGGGAACCACTGCCGCCTCTCCCCGCTGGACTAATCTGCCCTCAAGCCAGGCGGTGCCGGCCTTTACCGCGTCTTCAATGGCCTGCTCCAGGCGGAGGGGGTCGCCCCCCTTGATGACATACTCGGCGAGGGTCAGCGCCCGGTTGAGGGGACTTCGCCACGAGGAACGCCAGAGGTATTCAAAAAACCTAAGCCTATACCCTGGCGGAGACCTGGGCTTAAGCGCTTCCTCCACTGCCCTCCTCGCCTCCTCCAGCGACCTCGCAGACTCCACCACCACGGCCAAATACGCCGTGTCGCCGACGGCGTCGTAGTCCACATAGTAGGAGTAGGCAACGCCGCTGTTCCTCACCAAGTTGAAAAGAATAGACTTGGTGCCAGCCTCTAGGTGGAACGAGGCGCCGTATAGGAGGATGTGCGCCGCCGCGGCATCGCCTGCCGCCACCTCTACGGCCAAGGAGTAGTACACCCCGTCGACGTCACGCCGCTCTTCTATAAGGCGAGGCCCCCGCCCCTTAGACGGCGTCTTCTTGCTGGGCGCCCGCCCCTCCAGCTTACCGAAGAGGTTTGCCGTCATATCCACGGCGTCTTTCCCAAAGCCGCCGGAGAGGACAACCACTGTGTTACCCGGCGTGAACCATGCCCTCTTGTGCTCCAGCAAGTCGGCGAGGGTCAACTCCTCCACAGTCTCCGGCGTGCCCCCCACCGGTGCCCCCCAGTCGCTGTCGCCGAAAAGAGCCCTCAGCGCCAGCTCCCCAGCCCTCTCCGACGGGTCCTCCCGCGTCTGCCTCAGCTCCGACAGAACCGCGTCCTTCTCCTTCTTCAAGTCCTCCTCTGCGTATTTCTCGTTAGAGTACAGCCTATACGCCAACTCCGCCAGCCCGGCGGCCGATTCGGAAATCCCCTCAAAGGCGATAAAAAGGGCATCTCTTTGGGTGTAGGCGTTGTTAGTCCCCCCAAGCGACTCCACAGCCTCATCCACGTCAAACCCCGGCAACCTGAATAACATATGCTCCAAAAGGTGGGTAACCCCCCTCTTTCCCGCCTCCTCGTACAGGGAGCCCACCCCAACCGCCACCACCACAGCCGCCGTAGACGCCACGAAGCGGTCGGCCACCAGCACAGCCCCATTTCTTAGGCGGAACACCTCACGAGGCACGCCGCGGCACTTACAGGCAAATATAAATATAAACGCGGTTACCACGTCCACCAGCGCCTAGCGGAATTTGTGACAGATCCCGCGGCTTCCTCCTGGTAGAGGTAGCGGATGTCTATGTGCGACTTGAGCTACGCCGCGTGGCCCAATACGGCCTCTTCAAAAACAGCAGATTTAGGCGATCGCGCCTCAGTTGCACGACTGTGAAGTACTGACAATAACGGCTACACAAGCCTCTTTAAGAAGGTCACGACGTCTATGGCGTTTCTAGTCTTAGCCAACAGCTCCTGATCCTGAGTCACTAGAACCAGTCCGGAGGACTCCGCCACGTAGGCGTAG